>OOCW01000711.1_pt1 | contig 29675 bp, 33 predicted proteins | sample 1671201 | NCBI WGS metagenome assembly OOCW01 (sample SAMN06348132, study PRJEB24527) | human gut metagenome | biome: human gut; feature: ankylosing spondylitis patient; material: feces | host: Homo sapiens | place: China | collected 2015-10
GAAAAAAGATATTTTATATTTTAGATAAAAACTCTACTGACTGGGATAAAGTTGAAAAATATAAAAAACAAATTATACCATTTATGAGTTTTAAGCATATACTGTATACTATGGTTGCAAAAATGTATATTGCTTCTGACTCTAAAAAACATTTATACATTTGGAGATCAAAACCTAATTTTATTTCACAACGAATTTCAAAACATAAAATTTTATTCTTGCAGCATGGTGTAACTGCATTAAAGAAAGTAGATGGAATTTTTGGGAATAAAGGTTCTAGTCCAATGACATACTTCACGACAACATCTGAATTTGAACAAAATATAGTATTAAAAAACTTTAAATATAAAAAAGAAAATTCACCAATTCTTGGATTTACAAGATGGGATGTTCTTGAAAATACAGCTACTGATACAGAAAAGATAATTCTAGCAATGCCAACTTGGAGAAGTTGGTTAGAAGAAAAGTCTGTGGATGAATTTGTAAAGAGCGATTATTATCATAATTATATGAAATTATTGAGTAGTAACCGTTTGGCAGAAACATTAAAGAAAAACAATGTAAAATTAATTCTATATTCATCCAAAATTCAAAGATTACATAGGAGAATTTAATGTAGGTGGAGAACATATAGAACTAATTCCTTTTGGAAGTGAACCATTAAATGAAATTATAAAAAAATGTCATATGTTAATCACAGATTATTCTAGCGTATGTTGGGATGTATATTATCTTGGTAAACCAGTATTATTCTATCAGTTTGATTATGATATGTATGAGCAGGCTCATGGAAGTTATTTAGATATGGAACAAGAATTATTCGGTGAGAGATATACAGAATATGAAGATTTATTATTGGGAATTGAAAAACAAATTAAAAATAATTTTATTGAAGAGCAAAAATATAAAGATTTGCGAAATCATTACTTTGCATATATTGATAATGAGAATAGCAAACGTACTTACCAATATATATCAAGTAAAAGCAACTTATTGTAACTGATAATAAAGCTATACTAGAAAAACTAGTATAGCTTTATTTTAAATTAAACTCTTTGTGTAATTTCCAAGTATTATCTTCCCATTTGTAAATACATATATTATCAAAGAAGCAGTTAAATTTAAAAGGAATTTTATTGACATAATCCCAAAGTTCATCATAAATCTTTTGTATTTTCTTTGAAGATACAGTAACATGAAATACTTTATTTTTTCCATCATGTGATTGAAAATTGATAAAATCTATTTTTTCTAACTCATCTATTAAATTGTCGTGAAGATTTTTACCTTCCTCACTCATATGAACTTTCATATAAATTACTCTATTGTCGAAATGACCATAATCTTCTAAAGTATATTTGGCTTTGTTGTGATTATTGCAGAAATGTTCTATTACATTGTCTACTTCATCTATTAAATCACACTCGAAAGGTGCTTTAATAGTAAAGTGAGCAGGTAATTTAGAAGACTTAGCACCAAGCTTTTGAAACACTTCTTTTCTTAAGTTATTATTAAAATTACCAGCTTTTCCTTTTACAACACTGACAATAACATATCTCATTTTTTATCTCCTTTTTATATATCATTATTTATATTAACCTCATAATTTAAAGCAAATATGGAAAAAACTATAGATGCTGCACCTCTAAGACCTACCCATGATATAAATAGCTTTTCCCTAGTATTAAACTCAAACCTTCTAAGCACTAAAAAAACTGATATTGGCCTTGCTATAAAAATTATAACAAGAGAAATCACCACTGACTTTCCTATTACTTTAGGTAGTTCTATGGGACTTGATAAAAGTCCTAAAATAAAAAATAATATTATTTGCATAATCCAAGATACACCATCTAAAAAGTGTACCAAAGTCTTCTTATGAGGTATCTTACTATTACCAATAATTATTCCACTGATGTAAACACTTAAATATCCATTCCCTCCCATCCATTCACTCAATGAATATGAAATTATAGCTATAGCTATGATAAAAATAATGTAAAAGCTTTCTATTTCAAAATTTGCATGCCTAATTAAATATATAGAAGCTATTGCTATCACAGCTCCTACAATAATTCCAAAAACTATCTGACTTACTATCATTGGTATAAGCTGCATTACTGTACCGTTCCCCATTATAGTAAGAATAATCAAAGTTAACATATAAGCTACTGGATCATTACTACCACTTTCTACTTCCAAAAGCGATGCTAAAGAACCTTCCAAATTTAATTTTTGTGATCTAAGTATAGCAAAAACCGATGCTGCATCGGTGGAACTCACCACTGCACCTATAAGTAATGATTCTAAAAAAGATATTTTAAATATTAAATATACAAATACTCCTGTGATAAAAAAAGTTATAATAGTTCCTAATGTAGACATTAAAATTGAAGGTGCTGCCTTTGGTCTAGCCATGCTCCAATTAGTTCCAAATCCACCATAAAACATTATAAAAACTAAAGCTATTGATGCTATTTTTCCTGTGAGCTGAAAATCACTAAAATCAATTACCATTACGCCAAATATCATGCCTAAAAAGATAAAAATTAAAAGAAGAGGTACTCCAAATCTGTATAAAACCTTGCTGGAAGTAATGCATATAAGAAGTATTAAGCCGCAACATAACATCAGCTGTACCATATTTTCCTCCATTTTTATTACTATTTATTCATTATATTATCTACTACCCCTTTAATTGCCTTATAAAATTAAAAATTATATTATTTTGCCTATCTTCTTTTTACGCTATAATTATTATATATTACGAAAGGAGATCTGCTTTTGCAGTAATAAATAATGGATAAAAAAATAGTATTTTTTGATATAGATGGAACTTTAGTTGATGAAAAAACTCATGATATACCTGAAAGCACAAGAAAAGCTATTAGAGAGCTTAGAGCCAATGGTCATTTGGCTTTTATCAATACTGGAAGACCTCTGTCCGAAATAAGTGAGCTTCATAAATCCATAGAATTTGATGGATTTATTTTAGGCTGTGGAACTCATATTGATTATAATGGTGAAGCTCTACTTTATAAATCTTTAGGAAAAAAACTTACTAAGCAGATAACTGATGATATTATTCTTCATAAAATTGATGGTGTTTTAGAAGGACGTTATGGTGTTTATTTTGATAATCTTGAAAATATTAAAAGCAAAGAAGTTCACTATGCCATAAAGGTTCATAAACATGAAGGTATCTATAAAGGACTTACTTGGTATGAAGATAATATTGATGCCGATAAATTAGTTATCTTTATAAATGAAGAAAGTGATTTTGAAGGATTCCATAATAAATACAAAGATACTTTTGAATTTATACATAGAAATGATAATTTTTATGAACTAGTTCCACTAGGATATTCAAAAGCTTCTGGCATTGAATTTATTATTAATTACTTAGGTATTCCCTTTGAAAATACTTATGCCATTGGTGACAGTACCAATGACTTATCAATGCTTAAATATGTGAAACATAGCATAGCCATGGGAAATAGCACTCCTGCTTTATTTGATCTAGTTGAATACATAACTACAGATATAGATAAAGATGGAATCTTCAATGCTCTTAAGCACTACAAACTTATTTAATAATAAACTTAGTAAATGATGAAGTATATAATATATAAAAACTTTAAGGAGTTCTTTCATGGGAACAGATGCGAAGAAAATCAAGATTATAGATAAGCAATTAAAAAAAATAGCTAAAGCTGAAAAAAAATTAACTGAACATAAAGAAGATAATATTTTAAAAAAGAAAGTTAATCCCTATATTAATAAAATTGAAGATAAAATCCCTGAAAAGTTACAATCTACATTAGAATCAGCTTTTAAAAAAGGCTTCCAACTAATATTTGAAAAAGGTACTGACATAATAGAAAAAAGTTTTAACAAAGATAAAATAAATTTAGCTTTCGATGTTAATAATTATGCTGTAGATAAAAATCTTATTAAGAAAAATATCAAAAAGGTTGATGGCTCAGCAAATTCTAAGATCATCTTTAATAAAACCATCAGCATAGTTGAAGGTAGTGCTTTGGGAATTTTAGGCATAGGACTTCCTGACATTCCAATATTCATAGGATTACTCTTAAAAAATATCTATGAAATAAGCCTAAGTTACGGATTTAACTATGAAAATGATCATGAAAAAGCTTATATATTAAATATTATTTGTGGTGCCGTCACCAAAGATGAAGTACGTAAAAAATATCTTGATACTGCTGACGAAATTGCCTTTAAAATTGATAATAATCTTCCAGTATCTTATTCTTTAGATACCTTATTAAATGAAACATCAAAGAATATGGCAACTTCCTTACTTACTGCAAAATTTATACAAGGACTGCCTGTTGTAGGTGTTATGGGGGGATTTACTAATTTTTTCGCTATTAATAGCATTAGTAAGATTGCTAAAATTAAATATAAAAAAAGATATCTTAACACTAAGAAATAGCTATAAAGCTATTTCTCAGTGTTTTTTGTTCATATAAATATTTTTATAAATTTAAATGTTTATTTTACTTGCACATTTAAATTCTTTATGGTATATTAAATTCATAAGATAAATAACAAATAATTATTATTAATTAATAATTAAATAAAGGAGAAATAATTATGTTAGATCAAAAAACAATAGATATAATAAAAAGTACTGTGCCAGTATTAAAAACTCATGGATTAGAAATAACAACTACTTTCTACAAAAATATGTTTGCTAATAACCCAGAAGTAAAACCTTTATTCAACATGGACAAGCAAGCTTCTGGTGAACAACCAAAAGCTTTAGCAATGACAATATTAGCTGCTGCTCAAAACATAGATAACCTGCCAGCTATCTTACCAGTAGTTAAGAAAATTGGAGAAGTACACTGTGATAGAGAAATCCAAGCTGCACATTATCCAATCGTAGGAAAGAACCTTTTATTAACTATAAAAGAAGTATTAGGAGATGCGGCTACTGATGAAATCATGGATGCTTGGGAAAAAGCTTACCAAGTAATTGCTGATATATTCATCTCAGTTGAAAAAGAAATTTACGAAACAAGAAAATAATCTAAAGAGCTGTAGCATTAATACTACAGCTCTTTTTCCTTAATTATTAATTTTCCACTTTTTAAGTTCCACAAAAAGTTTTATATCCACAACTTGATTTAGGTGGTAATTCTGTATAATATTCATTGATATTATCATAATCAAAAGGATTTTTTAAAGCATGTAAAAGATGATTCATCACACTATAATCATTTCTATTAACTGCTGCCTCAAGGGCTTCTTCAACTCTATGATTTCGAGGAATTAAAACCGGATTGCTCTTTTTCATTAAATTTCTTGCTTCCTCTATACTCTTATTTTGCCTTTGTAATCTCTCCATCCATAATTGATGCCATTCTTCAAACTGCTTAGTTTTAAAAATATCCATATTCTCTAAATTATTAATTGTTAAATTTAAAAAAGTATTTGTATAATCAGCTTTGCTTATCTCCATTATATTTAACAGTCTCTTTATTAAATCTTTATCTCCTTCTTCTTTATTATATAATCCAAGCTTTCTTCTCATTTCTGAATACCAGCTTTCAAAATATGTATCACTATATAAATTTAAAGCTTCTTCAGCCATTTTTACTGCTTCATCTTTATTATCACTGAAAAGTGGCAATAAACTTTCAGCAAATCTAGCTAAATTCCATGCGCCAATCTTAGGCTGATTTCCATAAGCATAACGGCCTTCTCTATCTATAGAACTAAAAACTGTATTTAAATTATATGTATCCATAAAAGCACATGGTCCATAATCTATAGTTTCACCACTAATTGAGACATTATCAGTATTCATCACTCCATGAATAAATCCCACACATTGCCACTTAGCAATAAGCTGAGCTTGTTTTTTCACCACTTCTTTAAGTAAATTATAATAAGGTTGACTATTTATATCAATTTCCTTATAATGTCTTTTTATCACATAATCAGCTAATGCCTTAATATCTTCTTTATCACCAAATTCCGCTGCATATTGAAATGTTCCCACTCTTATATGACTTTGAGCAATACGTGTAAGTACAGCTCCTGGCAAGACATTTTCCCTTATTACATTTTCCCCTGTTAATACAACAGCAAGGCTTCTTGTTGTAGGAATTCTAAGACCATACATTCCCTCACTAATAATATACTCCCTTAACATAGGTCCTAATGATGCTTTTCCATCACCACCTCTGGAATATCTAGTCCTTCCACTACCTTTTAGCTGTATATCATATCTTTCACCAGTTTCTGAAATAACCTCACCTAAAAGAACTGCCCTGCCATCTCCTAGCATAGTAAAGTAACCAAATTGATGCCCTGCATATGCTTCTGCTATAGGTGTTGTCCCTTCTAAAATACCATTACCAGACATAATTGCTATACCATCACTACTTTCTAGAAAATCTTTATCTAACCCTAGCATGTCTGCTAATGAATCATTAAAAGCTACAAGTATTGGATTTGGTACTTCTTCAGGATATTGTTTTGTATAAAATTTATCTGGAAGTCTAACATATGTATTTTGCAATTTTAAATTAAAATTATCTATTAATCTTCTATCTTCCATGATTTTCTCCTTTAATTAATATCTTTTTTATTTATGAATCATTTTTAGTTTATACTGAATAGTTTTTCTTATTCTTTTGCTCATAAGCTATATATACCACTATTTAATATTTTTGTTAATAATTGAACATTTGTAGTAAAATAGAATGTATCCATTAATTTTTAGGAGGTGTTCTTTATAAGTAAAGATAATGATTTTTCTAAAGGAAGTGTATCTAAAAGTATCTTAAAATTAGCTGTACCTATGACTTTAGCACAGCTCATTAATATTCTTTATAATATTGTTGATAGGATGTATATTGGAAGAATTCCAAATGCATCTAGTTTAGCTCTTACAGGCGTCGGGGTAACTTTTCCCATTATAACCATAATAATGGCCTTTGCCAATTTATATGGAATGGGTGGTGCTCCGCTTTGCTCCATTGAACGTGGAAAAGGAAATAATAAAAAAGCTGAAGAAATCATGGGTAATTCTTTTACTTTATTGATGATTACTGGGCTAATACTTACTATTATCATATTAATTTTTAAAAAGCCCCTACTATATCTTCTTGGTGCAAGTGATAATACTTTTTCTTATGCTAATGATTATATAACAATTTATCTACTGGGAAGCGTTTTTGTAATGATCAGCCTAGGTATGAATAGTTTTATTAATTCCCAAGGTTTCGGGCGCATTGGCATGATGACTATTTTGGTAGGTGCTATAACTAATATAATTTTAGATCCAATTTTTATATTTCTACTTCGTATGGGAGTAAAAGGAGCTGCCTTAGCCACCATATTTTCTCAGTTTCTTTCTGCCCTTTGGGTATTACACTTTTTATGTAGTAATGATGCTATACTTAAATTAAAAAAGAAATATTTTAAAATTAATATTATTCACTTAAAAAATATAATTTCCTTAGGTTTATCAGGCTTTATTATGGCAATAACCAATAGTATTGTTCAAATGGTCTGCAATGTTACTCTCCAAAGTTACGGTGGTGATTTATATGTAGGAGTTATGACTGTGCTTAATTCCATAAGGGAAATAGTAATGATGCCTGTCCATGGTATTACCAGTGCATCACAGCCTGTACTTGGTTTTAACTTTGGTGCTAAAAAATATAAAAGAGTTAAAAGTGCCATAAAATTCAGCTCTATTTCATGTATAGCTTATACTACATCCATTTGGCTTTTACTAATGATCTTCCCTAAGTTTTTTATTAAATTATTTAATAATGAAGCCGATTTAATTACCTTAGGTACTCATTGCATGAATATTTATTTCTTTGGCTTCTTTATGATGTCACTACAAATGTCAGCTCAATCTATTTATGTAGCTCTTGGTGAATCTAAGAAAGCAATCTTCTTTTCACTGCTTCGTAAAATAATAATTGTGGTTCCACTTACTATCTTACTTCCTCGATTATTTAATTTAGGTACAAATGGGGTATTTTTAGCAGAACCTATTTCCAACTTCATTGGAGGACTAGCTACTTATTCAACAATGATTTTAACAGTATGGAAAAATCTTAGTATTGAAATTAAAAAAGAAAATGAGTACATAATGCTTTAACATCATGTACTCATATTTTCTATTTTCTTTCCTCTAAAATCTCTTCTAAGATTTCTGCTGCATCTTCTACACAGCCTCTGCATGGACGTAATACTATCCCAGTCCCTATCCCTTTTAATTCCCTGCACATTACAGTGGAGTTTTTTTCTTTAAATCTCCTTTCTATTTCTTGTAGCAACTCAATATCATCTTCATTCCACTTAGCAGGCTCCTCCATATTTCTATTGCCTTTTATAAAATTAGCTATAACATATGCTCCCATTACAGCTCCACATACCTTATAAGCTCCACCACTATATTTTCTTACTATGGCTTTCATTGTTTCTTCATCGACATCAACTACATCACAAAATGCACAAGCAACAGCTTGTGAACATGTATATCTATTGCTATGTAGCTCTGCAGCTTTTGCTTTTCTATCTATCATATGCAATACCTTTCACCCTCCATAAATTATACCTATATTTAAAGTATACTTAAAATTATTATAGTTATCATTTTTATAAAAAGTGCTTATTTTTAAAAATTTTCAATATCTTTATAAGTCAATTTTATTTTAATATTTTTCTTATCTGTTCAATATTTTCTTCTACCCATCTACATAAGCGTCTACCTTTAATTAGCTGCTCTCTTAATACTTTATCAGCAGTGATATAGCTATTATTAATTCCTTCATTATATCTAACTAAAAAATGAATAATCACATCTAGCCTACGTAACATAATCAAATATGGCATTACTTTTATTTCATCATCAGTTAAAGAGATAAACTTCTTATATCCTGTCATAAAGTTTGTTATATTATCAAATTTAACTTTATCATCTTCATCATTGGCAATAGCTTCTGATAAGCATATGGCTAAATCCATACATCTTAAATCTCTAGCAGTAAACTCAAAATCAAGAATTGCACAAATATTTCTTTTTTCATCTTCTAGCACATTAGAACTATTAATATCACCATGAATAAACTGATGTGGAAGTTCTCTTAATATTGGTATTATATCTTTGAATTTAATAAAATACTTTTTCAATTCCTCTAAAATACCTCTTTCACAATTAAAATCCTGTGGAGGATTATTACAAAAATCTATTACATCTTTTAAGGGGCATGTAGGATACGATTTTTCTAATTCATAGCAAGGCTGGTAGCTAGATTGTATTTCTATCTTTACTTGAGATAATTCTCTAGTTATTTCTCCTACAGCCTTACCAAGACTATAAAATTGTTTTTTATCTTTCAAATAAGGATTATTTCCTTTAATGGCTTTGGAAAGAGATGCTAATTTACCATCAATACTTAAAGCTACTGTATCGCCCTTAAAATTAACTTTAGGATTAGGTATAGCAAAAGAAAGATTTCTTCTATTTAATTCCTCTAATATCTTATGCTCAAAACCTACTTTTTTCTTATCATTATGACTTTCATATATCCTCAAGACATATTCTTCTTCATTTATAACTAAAAACTTGGTGGTATTATTCATACCACTATTTCCATCCTTTACACTATAATTTATATCATTAAAATACTGTTTTAAAATATACTCAATATATTGCTCCTCCAAAACACTTCCTCCCTTTCTTTCATATTAATTATAAACTATGAGATTACTTCTTGAAAATTTATTCTATACCTTATGAATTAATCCTATCACTTGAAGTTAACTCCATAGCAAGTATTTTTATAAATTTAAAACATTTTACATGTTTTGTCGATTATCGTATAATTAACAAGCAAAACAATTTCAATTTTAGAAAATTCTAAAGATTAGATTTTTATTTATAATAGATATTAAATTTTTACACAAGAAAGGATAAACACTATGGCTAACATTGGAATATTTGACGTTTTAGGCCCAATTATGATTGGTCCATCATCTTCACATACAGCTGGTGCTGCTAGATTAGGTAAAATAGCAAGAACTATTGTTAACAAACCTATTAAAGATGTAACATTCTTACTTCATGGTTCTTTTAAAGAAACTTATAAAGGACATGGGACAGACCGTGCATTAGTTGCTGGTATCTTAGGAATGATGCCTGATGATGAAAGATTAAGAGATGCTCTTTTAATTGCTGAGAAAGAAGGATTAGAAGTACACTTCTTACCAGCAGATTTAGGACAAGTTCATCCTAATACAGTAAAAATCCTTATGACAGATTGTGATGATATTAATTGGGAAGTGCTTGGCTCATCTATCGGTGGTGGACTAGTTGAAATATACGAAATAAACGGAAATAAAGTTAAAATAACTGGAGAATATCCAACAATCATCACATGCCACGATGATATTCCTGGTACTGTATCAAAAGTTTCAACATTATTCTACGATAACGATATTAACATAGCTCATATGACTCTTGTAAGAAGTCAAAAAGGTAAAGATGCTACAATGACTTTCGAAGTAGATAACAATGTATCAGAAGAATTAATAGCTGCAATCAAAGCAGTTGAAGGTGTAAACCGTGTTATTTTAATAAATTCTTTAGGAGGTAATTAATAATGAAAATTGCTAGATCAGGTAAAGAACTTTTAGAAATCTGTGCTGCTGAACAAATTTCATTAAGTGAATATGCTATTCGTCAAGAAATTGAACTTAAAAATGTTTCTCGTGAAGATCTTTTTGCTCAAATGAAAATAACTCTTGATGCAATGAAAGAATCAGCTACTGCTGGTAGAGAAAAGAAGGTTTACTCTTTAAGCGGGCTTATAGGGGGAGATGCTTACCGTCTTCAACAATACTGCAATACTGGAAACTCATTAATGGGTAACGGAATTGTTATGGCTATGGCTATGGCTATTTCTTCTTCAGAAGTAAATGGTGCTATGGGTAAAATAGTTGCTTGTCCAACAGCTGGATCTTGTGGGATTCTTCCTGCAGTAATTCTAACAACTGGGCACTTATTAAACAAAACTGATGATGAATTAATTCAAGGTTTATTTGCCGCTTCTGCCATTGGAATGATTATCGGAATGAACGCTACATTCTCAGGTGCTGAAGGTGGATGTCAAGCTGAATGTGGTTCTGCTGCTGCTATGGCTTCAGGTGCTGTAGTTGAACTTATGGGTGGAACACCAAAGATGAGTTTAGATGCCGCTGCTATCATCTTTAAAAATGTATTAGGATTAGTTTGTGACCCTGTTGCAGGTCTTGTTGAAATACCTTGTGCAAAGAGAAATGTCTCTGGTGCAATAAATGCTTTATGTACTGCTGATATGGTTATGGCAGGTGTTGATTCAAAGATACCTTTTGATGATGCTGTTGCTGCTATGTACAAAGTTGGTACAGGCTTACCTGAAGAATTAAGAGAAACTGCTTTAGGTGGATGTGCTATTACACCAACTGGTAAAGCTCTTCAAGAAAAAGTTTTTGGTAAAAAGGAAAATTAGTAATAATTTTATATATATTCTTTAGAAAACAAAACTCTATTTAAATATTGAAAAGAAGCTTCCTTTCCACGGAAGCTTCTTTTCAATAAATATTATGCTAACAGTTCTTCTTTTCCTTTATAAATATTTACAAATTCAGATACTCCTTCTAATACCAGTTCTAAACCTAATATCACTATATGTTCTGCTATCTTAGAAAATGGATCAAATATTAATATACTAGATAAAACAAATTCAATTATAGCTTTACTCATTGGAAAAATAAACTTTTCTTTCCTAGTAAAATAGTATAATCCTTCGTTTAAATAATTAGTTGCCTTATTTAAGCCTTCTAATCCCCAAAATACACCAACAATAAATAATGCATCACTTTGTCTTATAATTATTCCTATACCTATAGCAATAATAACTATTGCCCTTTCAAATTTTTTTCCTTCTAAAGTGGCATAATCCTTTGCTCTTATACCTTCTATGAGCATTATTATTCCTTTTATCAATAATATAGCTCCACAAAGGCTTGGAATCCATTTATAAATTTGCTGATGATTAACAATACATATAACTCCATTTAATATAATTAATATTGCTGATATGTATGCCCCAATTCCTCTTTTCATAGCTCTCACCTTTCCTTCTTCTTTTATCATTTAATATTTGCTATATATAATTCAATTATTTTATTAGAGAAAATCCTCTTTCATTATCTCCTGCAATATCAAGTTCATTAAATAGGCTCACTATTATCCCTTCATATTCTGCCGCACTTTTAGACTTTCTTATACGCTTAGCATACTTTTCACTGTCTTCAAAGCTATGAATCATATAAAACCAAAACTCTTTCATTTTATATAAAGCATTTTTATCACCAGAAAGAACTTCTTTGTATCTAGCATATATTTCATCATGAAAAGCTCTTAGAGTATCCTTATGTACTATAGATTTTTCTTTTATTTCTCCTATAAGTCCTGGATTAGCCATAAGTCCTCTTCCTAGCATAACTGTATCAATACTTGGACATTCAGACTTAAATTTCTTAAAATCTTCCACTGAAAAAATATCACCATTATAAACTAAAGGGTTCTTGCTTAATTTTATTGCATCCTTAAAAACCTCCATATTAGGAGTATTTTTATAAAAGTCTTGTCTTATTCTTGGATGAATTATTAGCTCTTCTAACGGATACTTATTAAATATTTTAATAAGCTCATAAAATTCATTTGGTGAATCTTTACCTATTCTTGTTTTTAACGATATTTTGCAATTTGCTCTTGAAAATATCTCTTCTAAAAACATATCTAATTCTTCTCTTTTTGCTAAAAATCCTGACCCCTTAAACTTAGAAACCACAGTTCCTGATGGACATCCTAAGTTTAAATTTATTTCATCATAGCCAAATTCATTTAGCTTTTCTGTTGTACTTAAAAAATATTCTACATTATTAGTAAGTATTTGTGGAATTACCTTCATATTTTTATTATGTTCAGGTTTTATATCATTTAATTCCTTTGATGTAAAACAATAATTCATTGTTGGTACTATAAAAGGCGTAAAATATTTATCTATTTCTTGTCCAAAAAACTTATTATATGCATTTCTATATATGTATCCTGTAACACCCTCTAGCGGTGCAAAATAAAATTTCATCCTATAACTCCTCATTTCAAGTATTTTACTAACTTTTTCACTTCATTTGTTTAAATATATTTTATACATTAAACATATTTTTGTATAGTAATTTAAAGATTATCTTATCATTAATGAAAATAAAAAATGACACAAATTATAGTGTCATTTTAAAAAACTACTCAATGCTTATCGAAGCAAAATATATTTTTCCATTTCTCTGATATACTTTCCTAAATCACTAGGATTATGAGCATCGGAAGCTGTATAAATTACCACACCTTCTTTCCTCATAGCTTCTAGCATATCATAATTCATTCCTAATGGCATATTTCCATAATTAATGGCAAGTCCACTACTTTCTTCTATATACATATTACTAGCATTAATCTGCTTTGCTAATTCAACATACATTGGATAAAATCCTCCTGGTGGAAAAGCCCCAAAACATTGCAATGCATTTGGATGTGCCAATCCATCAAACAACTTAGATTTTGCTAAATCAGTCAACAATTCAAAGTAACGTGTATATACCTTATTCATATCATAATCTTCACATTTCCATCTTTGCATTTTATCACCAAAGGACCATCCATCAATAAAATGAACTGCACCTACCATAAAATCCAATGGAAGCCTTTCCTTCCATACTTTTATTTGTTCTTCATGCTCTGGTGAATAACATACTTCAAGACCAAATTTCATTTTTATTGGAAACTTATATTTTTTCATTTCTTCTACAAATTTAAGATATGATTTAATACTACGTGCTTTTTTAACTTTATTTCCATACCAATTATTTTGATATGCATTATAATTCTTCATTTCATCATATAAAAAATAAAATTCCTTAAAAACATAGGTATGCTCTAAAAAATATACCTCTTTAATTTTTCTTTCAATGGCCTTGTTGACAAATTGATCTAGCCACTCCTTTGTATATGGCCCTTTTTCTAAATGTACATGCACATCGATCATCTTTTTCTCCCCTTTAAAATTATTAAGCCTATACTAAATTTTATAATTTTTAAGTATTTTTATTACTTTCCTTATTGCTTCAAAATTATAGCTAACTATTATCATATTACTTACTATTTTTTTCTATGAATATTTATTAATTCAAATTTTCCTTATAATGTAAGTTCAAATATTATTATATGCTCTATTATCTTAAAAAATGAATGAAATATTAATATAATAGTCTGTAATATTATCATCATCAAAAAAACATCTACCTAATTTAGATAAATGTTTTCACTGATTAACTAGTATTTAAGATATGTTGTATTATCTGGTACTCCTGACACTGATACACTATCACTTTCATTAAGAGAATTGATAATTTTCATATCTTCATTGGAAATTTCAAAGTCAAATATATTTAAGTTTTCTTTTATTCTTTCCTTATTTGATGATTTTGGTATTGGAATAACTCCTCTTTGTACATGCCATCTTAAAATTATTTGAGCTATTGTTTTCTTATATTTCTCTGACAGGCCTATAATTAACTCATTGGAAAATACTCTTCCTCTCATTATAGGACTCCAAGCTACTAGCTGTATATTATTCTTTTGACAATACTGAAGCATTTCTTCTTTAGCACTTAATGGATGTATTTCTATCTGATTTACCATCGGCATTATTTGTGCAGTTTTCTTAAGCTCCTCTAAGTGACCTATTTTAAAATTGCAAACACCAATTGCTTTAACTTTTCCACATTGGTAAAGATATTCTAAAGCTCTCCATGTTTCTGCATTTAATTCATTAGGCCAATGTATAAGATATAAATCTAAATACTCCACTTGTAACTTCTTTAATGATTCATTACAAGCTTTTATAGTATTTTCATATCCATGTTCATCATTCCAAAGCTTTGTTGCAATGAATATTTCCTCTCTATCAATTCCACTATTTTTTATCCCTTTACCAATGCCAATTTCATTGCCATAAAAGGAAGCCGTATCAATTTGCCTATATCCTACTTTTAAAGCATAACTAACTATTTCTGCTGTTTCATCTTCATTACCTGACTTATATGTTCCAAATCCAATGGCTGGCATTTTAATATTATTACTTAATACTTTTATTTTTTCAGTTTTAGAAGGTGATGAAGCTAGTACACATCCTTCATCACCCATTTCTAAAACAAATATACTTGTATCTTTATTTAAGTTAGTTCTTTCTAGGACTTTAACATACTTATGCTTATTAATATTATCTGAGTTAAATTTAGTTAACTTTATTGAAGCTATTATTAAAATAATAGTAATAGGTATAAATATTATTAAGTTTATTATATAATGCAACATAATTTATTTTCCCTTCCTATTTCTTAACTTTCTCCTCAAATTTTATTACTTATTTTCTACATTATTGTTTTTATTTTCAGTTTTTGATTCTCTTTCTTCAACTACTAAAATATCAACCCTTCTGTTTTTAGCTTTATTTTCAGGTGTATCATTAGGAACAATAGGATTAAATTCTCCATACCCTTTAAGCGAAATTCTATTGGGATTTATATTCTTATTTTCAATTAAATACCTTACTATACTTAATGCTCTTTCTGTAGAAAGCTCCCAGTTAGACCTATATGCTGCACTATTTATAGGAACATTATCTGTATTTCCTTCTGCAACAATTTCATTATCTGTTTCTTGTATTATTTTAGCTATTGTATCAAGAACATTTATGCTCTCACTTTTTATTTCTGCTTTACCTGAATCAAATAATATTGACTCATCAACTTGAAGTACTATTCCTCTTTCTTCTTCTCTTATTTTAATTTCGTCTGTAAGAGAATTTTTTTCTATTATTTCATTTAACTTTGCAGCTAAATCTTCATATTTAGTACCCTTTTCGATTTCAACCTTTAAATCATCTATACTTTGAACTTCTTCAATAGATGAATCACCTGTTAAAGAATATTGTAATGCCTCTGATAATTTTTTTAGTTTTTCACTGTCTACTGCTGATATCGAATATAGTAGTATAAAAAATGTTAGTAGCAATGTCATGGTGTCTGCAAAGGTATCCATCCATCCATCGGTTCTTATTTCATCATCCTTTTTTTTCTTACGAGCCATGATTAAGCAACCTCACTTGATGAATTTTCATAATATGCTTTTCTATCTTTTTCATTTAAGTGTGTTATTAATTTTTCTTCCATTGCTCTTACACTGTCACCATTTTGTATACTTTGTAATCCACAAACTACCATTTCTAAATACTCTATTTCTTTTTCACCTTTAGATTCAATGTTAAATCCAATTGGGTTAAATATCATATTAGTAAATAATGCTCCATAAAGTGTAGTTATAAGTGCAGTACTCATACCCGAAGCTATATCATCTGGTGACCCCATATCAGATAGCATTTGTATAAGACCTATAAGTGTACCAACCATACCAAAGGCAGGTGCATAAGATCCCCAAAGTTTGAATATCTTAGAACTACTGCCGTATACTTTTTCTTTTTCATTTAACTCTATTTCTAATATTTCTTTTACCGATTCTGCATCTACACCATCAACAATTAATTCAAGACCTTTTTTTAAGAATGGGTCTTCCATTTCAGCTACTTGTTGTTCTATTGCAAGTATTCCATCTTTTCTAATTATTTTTGAAAGTTCTTTGAATTGATCAACTAAATCAACTTTATTAACGCTTGGTGAAACTATACTCATTTTTAATGCACTAGGAATTCTCTTTACAGTATCTAAATCAAAAGTTATTAATACTGCTGCAAATGAACCTCCTACAGTTATAAGGAATGATGGTATATCGATAAACATACCAACTCCACCTTTACCCTGTGCTATAGCAAAGAATATAAATCCTATTGCTAATACTAATCCTATTGGTGTTAGAATATCATTCTTCTTCATTCTCTACCACCTCTTATTATCTCTTAAGATTTACAATTTCTTGAAGTAGTTCATCACTAGTAGTTATTACTTTACTTGCTGCTTGGAATGCTCTAGTTGTAACTATCATTTCTGTAAATTCTTCTGATAAGTCAACGTTAGACATTTCTATAGCACCTTGAGTTATCTTTCCAAATACAGGGTTCTTTATTGGTTCGCCTGAGTTTGCAGTTTCTCCATATATATTTCCTCCAAGTTGCTCTAAACCTTCATCATTTTGGAATACTGATATTTGTAAAACTTGTTTATCTCCCTTTATTACAGCTCCATCAACATCTAATTGTGGCATTTTTGTACCATCAGCTAACAAATATGAAATAGAACCATCACTAGCAATGTTAAATGATACTACTTTTTGATTAACACCATTAGCATTTTCAACTTCTTCTGGTATTAATATAGGATTATCACCTTCACCTAAAACCTTATAACCTTGTGATGTTACAAGGTTTCCATTCATATCTAAACTAAAAGATCCATCTCTTGTATATCCCTTTTGATTTGGACCTATTTCAACAGTGAAGAATCCATCTCCATCAATAGCTAAGTCTGTATCTCTTCCTGTTGTTTGTAATGAACCTTGTACCATGTTCTTTAATATACCACTTACTTTAACACCTATACCAACTTGCCCTGGGTTAACCCCTCCACTTGTAGCTGTTGGTGCACTTGGGTATATTGAACTTTGATATAGTGCATCTGCAAATCTTGTGCTTGTCTTTTTATATGCTGTTGTTCCTACGTTTGCTACATTGTTACCTACAACGTCCATTTTCGTCTGATTTGATTTCATAGCACTTATTCCTGAATACATCGATCTTAACATACTACTTCTCCTCCGTTTATATATTTAAAATTATATTTATTAACCATTTACCTTTATAAGAGCTCCATACTCAACTTCGATTATATTTTCACTTTGAGAATCTTTAACGTTCATATATACAACTCCATCTTTAATGTGTATACTTTCTACCTTTCCAGATATTGTTTTTACGTCTTCATCTACCCTTTGTCCACTCTCAATTGGTGCATATACTTCAACTTCTTTTCCAATAAGATTAGTTGCACTTCCTACTGCCGAGTTTGCTAAAATCCCATTAGTCATTCCTATTAAATACTCTATATTTTCATTTAAAGCCATTGATTGCTCAAGCATATTAAACTGTGCTAACTGAGTAATATATTGCGTAGGATCTTGTGAGTTAAATGGATCTTGATTTTTCATTTGAGCTACAAGAAGTTTAAGAAATAAATCTTTATCTGAATTGTCATTACCTGAAACTATAGTCGTTCCATTTTCAGTTTTATTAACAGCTCTTGACCTTAAACTACTAGTATCATTCATTGAGGTACCTGTGTTTATGCTTGTCATTTTTATTAGTCCTCACTTTCATTAAATTAATATGTTTAAATTATCGTCATCTTTGTTATGTTCACTATTGTGTAATTCTTCTATTATTTGATTATTATTTTTTTTATTCTTGTTACTATTGTTTTGATTAAACCTTCTGTCTTGATTAAACTCTTTATTTAAGTTATCAGAAAATAAATTTTCATTTTCTGACTTTACATTTATAACAATGTCTTTTATATTGATATCTGTATCATTAAGATGCTTTTTTATATCTTCTATATTTTTATTTACAAGGTCTAATATGTTATTATCATCAACTGTTATTAATAAATTTGAATGTTCTTTATTCTTAGATAACTTTATGCTTATTTCTCCCAAATTTCTTGGATTAAGTTTTACATTTAGCTCTTCTAAATCACTATTTTTCATATACTTTACAGATTTAATAATATCTTCTGTTATAAACTCTTGCCTAATTTCTGTAACTGGTTGGGGTATATCGTTACTTGTGCTATTTCTATATACAGTATTAAATTCATTAATTCCTACAAAGGAATTTATATATGAATTATCATCAGCTGATACAATATTTTCTAAATATTCAATATCATTACTTGTACCTTTAGAACTTTTATATTCATCTATTTTAGATTGATTTAAAATTCCTACTGTATCTAAGTTTTCATACATACTGTCTTCTTGGCTTGATTTGTCTAAATCCTTTATCTGATTTTTTATTTTATCTATTAGTGAATTTAAGCTTTCATTGATTTTATTTGAATTATTTCTGCCTTCATTGATAAGATAGTTAATATTGTTTATAATTTCTTTCATATCATTATTATTTAACTCTAATGAATAATTGCTTTCTGAACTTGTATGTAAGTTTTCAATAGCATCTAAAATATTTTTTGTATTTTCAACTTCGTTTAAGTTTAGTTTAGAGTTTAATGATGATTTTATATTTTCTAAATCTGTTAAACTATCTATTTTTTCTGCTATATTAAACTTTTCATATAAGGTATAAATTAAATTATACAATATTAAGCTTTCATCAACATCCTCTTTATTGTTGGTATTTGTTCCACTATTTTCATCTTCTAACTTAAATTCACTAATAAAATCCTTGAATGTAGATAAACTGTCAGAACTTACCGATTTACTTTGTGATAAACTACTATCCCCCACCATATTACTTAAGTTTATATTAATCATACATTCACCTTTCTATTATAAGTTTGAAGTTTTTCTTATATATCCATATAAAGCAAATTCATCATTAGAAATCTGCTCTAATCGTTCTTCTTCTTTTTTTATTTCTAAAATTTTATTTTCTTTAAGCACTTCTAAAGATCGTCTTTTTATTCTTTTATCTATGAAATCTTTTTTTGCTTTTTCAAGTTCAATTTCTTTAGCTTCAAGTTCTTTTTCTGTGTCTTTTATAGTAGTGTTAAGATAAGATAAATAGTTCATAGTAATCTTTTGACTTATAGTGTCTTTTGCCCTACTTATATCAGAATACTTTTTATAATTGTTTTCTAATTCATGCAGCTTATTTTCTACTATATTTTTTTGATTTTGAGCCTTAGAATAAAATAACTTACTCTCTTCTTCTTCATTAACTCTTATATCTAATAGCTTCTGTAATTTAAACTTAAAATTGCTCATCTATAATCTCCTCTTTAGTCAAGCATATTAATTAATTTACTTTTACTTACTTCGAATTGAGATACTTCATTAACACCTTGTTTTAAGTATGAATTAACATTACCTATATATTTAATAGCTAAGTCTATTTCTTTATTTGATCCTTCTTCATAAGCACCAATATTTATTAAATCCTCAGCTTCTTTATAAGTTGCTAATATGTCTCTTGCCTTTGAAGCTGCCTTATTTTGTTCTTCTGTTGCAATTTCTTTCATAAGCCTACTTACACTATTAAGAATATCTATAGCCGGATAGTGATTTTTATGTGCTAATTGTCTAGATAAAACTATATGCCCATCAAGTATCCCCCTTACTGTGTCTGCAATAGGTTCATTAAAATCATCACCATCAACAAGTACTGTATAAAATGCCGTTATAGACCCCTTATCTGACATACCCGTTCTTTCCATTAATTTTGGCAACATCGCAAACACCGATGGAGTATAACCTTTTTGTGCTGGAGGCTCTCCTATTGCTAAACCAACTTCCCTTTGAGCCATAGCAAAACGAGTTACTGAGTCCATCATAAGAAGTACTTTTTTACCTTTATCTCTAAAATATTCTGCTATAGATGTTGCAGTAAGTGCTCCTTTTAGTCTTACTAAAGGTGATTTATCAGATGTAGCGCATACTACAACTGACTTTTTCATACCTTCTTCACCTAAATCTCGTTCTATAAAGTCTAAAACTTCTCTACCACGTTCACCTATTAAAGCTATTACGTTAACATCTGCTTCTGCTGTTCTAGCCATCATACCAAGAGTTGTACTTTTTCCAACTCCACTTCCTGCAAATATCCCAATACGTTGACCTTCTCCACAAGTTAAAAATCCATCTATTGCTCGTACTCCAGTCGGCATTATATTAGTTATTCTTGGTCTTTTCATAGGGTCTGGTGGCTCATTAGATAAACTGTAATTTTCTCCATCTAATATTGCTTCTCCATCAATTGGATGTCCAAGACCATCTAATATCTTTCCTAAAAGTTCATCACTACATCTAACATTTAGCGGAACTCCTTTACCAATAACCTTACATCCAGGACTAACTCCTACAAGTTCTCCTAGCGGCATAAGTATTACACAGTCTTCCTTAAATCCAACTACCTCACATTGGATTTCAGCTCCCATATTGTTATGGATTATACAAAGCTCTCCCACAAATGCCTTTATACCTTCAACCTCTACTGTAAGACCTATAACCTTTGATACCTTTCCTTCAAATGTTATTTTAGGTATAGAATTAATTTTATTTATTACATTTTCGAAATCTATATCAATCATAGCAACTCCTCTTTTATTTTTCCAATAACATCATCAATGCCAATGACTAATTTTCCATTCAAGCTTTCTATTAGTGCATTGCCTTTATCAACTGATTCATCAGATAAAATAAAAACGTCTTTATTAATAAGATTATTTTCTTTTAATTCTAAAATTTGTTTATCTAAACTTTCTTTATAAATAGGATTAACTCGTATTACAAAGTTTTCTTTTAACTCATATTCCTTTATTACATCTAAAATTAATAAATCCATAGATTCTTCATCTTCAAAATTTCTTCTTAGCACCTTTTCCGCAATAGATATTCCCATAGCTAAAATATTTTTTTTATTATTTTTTATATAAGATGCAACTTGATTATTAGCTTCAAGCATTATTTTATTTGCCTTATCAATTATTTCAGATGATTCATTTTTAGCTTTTTCTATGTTGTCTTCATAAGCTTCTTTGTAGCCATCTTCATATCCATTTTGTGTACCTTGTTCGTAACCTTCATGATATGCTCTTTTCTCTATTTCCACAGCTTTCTGATTCGTTTCAGCTAATATTTTTTCACTTTCAGTATTAGCTTGATTTAAAATTTCATCATATTTAATTTGAGCATCTATAAGCTTTTGATTTATTTTCTCTTCTAATCTTAATAGCTCTAATCTCTTTTCATTATGATCCTCAACTTCTTCATTAACAGGTAACTCTTCTTTTTCCTTGAAGTTAAAATAGTTTAAAGAAACTGTACCCTTAACCTTTACATAATCAGACTTAATTATATTATTACTATAAGACGAATTCTTCATCTGAACCTCTAGTTAATGTAATTTCTCCTATTTCTTCAAGCTTTCTGATTATGTTTACTATGTTTTGTTGAGATTCTTCAACTTGAGAAACCTTAGTTTTTCCAAGTAATTCTATCTCTTCTTTTAATGCAGCAGCAGCCCTTTGTGATTGGTTTCTATATATAGCATTTGAAACATCATTTGATGCTCCTTTAAGTGCGTATGCAATATCTTTAACATTAACTTCTTTAAGAATTCTTTGTATAGCTGTGTCTTCAAGTCTTACGATATCATCAAATACGAACATGCTAGCTTTAATTTCTTCTGCTAATTCTATGTTATTTTCTTCAATATATTTAATAATGCTCTTTTCAGTTTTTCTATCAACATTACTTAATATATCTATTAAGCTGTCAACTCCACCTGATTTTTCAAGGTCTCTTTGACCTAATTTAGATAGCTTATTTGTTACAGCTTCATCTATAGCCTTTATAATATTAGGAGATATAGATGAAGTTCCCCCTATTTTCAGAGAAACTTCATGTTTTATATCATCTGGTATTTCACTTAAAACCACTGCTGCTTTATCTGGTTGAAGATGCGAAAGTATAATTGCTATCGTTTGCGTACTTTCACCTTGTATGCAAGATAAAATTTGCTCTGGTTCTGCCTTTCTAGCAGCCATAAATAATTTTGTACACGTATCATACTTTATACCTTCTAATATTTTATTAGCCCTTTGATTGCCAAGAGCTCCATTAAGAAGAGATTTTGCAAAGTCCATACCACCTTGAAGAACAATATCTTGTCCCTTATTAACTTCTATAAATTCTTGTAGAATCTCTCTTCTCTCTCTTGTTCCTACTTTATGAATATTTGATATCTCTACACCTATCTTTTGTATATATTGATCAGGCAAGTTTTTTACTATATCAGCTGCTACATCTGCACCTAGTGTAATTAATAAAATAGCTGCCTTTCTAGCACCTGTAACTTTTCTAACCTTTGGTATATCCCCCAAGTCAAATGCATTTCCTAAATTAACACTTTCTTTTTCCAATTATAAGCACCTCCCTTTGTATTACTCACTTAACCAATTTCTAATTAAGTCTGTAACTTGCTCTTTATTTTCTGATGCGTATTGTCTTACTTCTTCTTCTAAAGATATACTTTCTTCTTCTTCATCCTCAGTAGATCTAGTTTTTTCCATTTCTTGTATTTTTTGATTTATAATATCAAGATGTTCACTGTCGTCGAAATCTTCTTCAACAATATCTGAATTTTTCTTCTTCATGTACATATAAACCACTATTCCTACTATTAATAACAATAATATTCCTACTACAACTGCCACTATTTTCATCACCTTATTTATATCATCCTTAACTGCTAAATTGTCATCTTCATTAGCTAATGTATCAAATGGCATTCCAACAACAGATATACTATCTCCTCTATTTTCATCAACACCAATAATATTAGATACTATATCCTCTACTTGTTGCAGAGTCTTATTATTTAAATTTCCATTAATAGCAACTGATGCTGTAATCTTGTTAATTTCGCCCTGTGCCTTTATAGTTTTAGACTCTGTTCTTCCTGTTTCATATTCAATACTTTCTTCTCTACTTGTATTTAAGTTTGTATCATTGCCACCCACAGTGTTCATATTGTTATCAATATTACCACCAGCAGCATCATCTTGTGATGTTGTATTTTCTTTCTTATTCTCTTTTATTGCTACTTTATTTGGATCAATTTTTATTTCAGTAATTTCATTAGTATCAAAGTTTAAATCTGAATTTACTTTTACTACAACTTTACCTGACCCAAACATAGACTCAAGTACTGAAGATATAGCTCTTTCTAAATCTGAATTTAATTCTTTTTCTGCTTTTCTAGCTATGTATAGTCCACTTGAGTTGGTAGCTTGCTCTTTTCCATTTTCATCATATAAACCTTCAGATAAAAGATTCATATTTTGATCAACTACTTCTACATTTTGTTTGGGTATATTTTCACAACTTGCAGAAACTAAAGACATAATAGACCTTACTTGACTTATATCTAAACTTTCTCCTGGGTTTAGAGTTATAGTTACTGCAGCAGACCCTGGTTGAGTTTCCTTAGCAAATACAGATTCTTCACCATTTATAATCTGAACTCTTGCATCTGCCACTTGAGAAAATGTCTTTATAGTCTTTTCAATCTCGCCTTGTAGCATTCTTTGTTTCTTTATCTTAAACTCTTCATCTGTCATACCAAATGATGAACCTTCGTCCATAAGCTCATAACCTTTAGAACCATTAGATATATTTTCTGATAGTTTTAATCTTAATTCATCGACCTTATCCTTTGGAACAAGTATACTATCACCTTGTATTTTCATATCTATATTTTCACTTTCAAGTTCTTTAGTTATGCTTGCTGCATCAGTAGAATTCAAACCTGAAAAAAGAACTTTGTACTTGTTGTTATTCATGTACTTTACACCAAATACAATAGATAAGATTACTGCTACAGAAGCTATTACTAAAGCTAGCTTTTTAGTTTTACTTAAGGCTTTAAAGTCCAATATTTTTTTACTTATAAACTCTTTAATCTTATTTATAATATCCTTTACATTCATTTGCTCACTCCTTTATAAAATAAAACTATAGTTGAACTGAGCTTAACTCTTTGTATGCATCATATAATTTATTTCTCATTTCTAACATGAGCTGCATAGAAATTTGAGCTTCTTGAGTAGATAACATAACCTCATGCATTGTTATATCATCACCCTTTATAAGAGCTTCAATGTCATTATTAGCTTTAACTTGACTATCATTAACTTTATTTACTGCATTGTTTAATACATCTGTAAAATTAACCTTATCACTTTCATTTAAATTCTTATTTGTATTATCTATAGTGTTATTTTGAATCTGATTTAAAAACATCTTTGAATCAAAATTAACACTTGACATATTTATCAAACTCATTATTTGCACCTCCATATATTACTTTCCTATTTCAAGAGCTTTTGAAATCATATCTTTTTGAGCATTCAAAGTATCAATATTTGATTCATATGCTCTAGATGCAGATATTAAATCTGACATTTCTACTAGCAAATCAACATTTGGATATTCTACATATCCCTCTTCATCTGCATCAGGATTATTTGGTTCATATACCTTTCTAAGAGGAGATTTATCTTCTTCTATAGAAACAGCTTTAACTCCTAACATACCTAATTTTTCATCATAGTTTTCTTGAAAACTTGCTATCTTACGAACGTAGGCCCCTCCATTTTCAGTTCTAGTAGTTTTTACATTAGCAACATTCGAAGATATAACATCTATTCTTAATCTTTCGGCAGATAAACCACTAGCGCTTATTCTCATTCCATTAAAAACACTCATTTAATTACCTCCCTGATATTACACTTTTTGTCATAGATAATTTAGTATTTGTCAAACTTACAATTGCATTATATTGAAGGCTTGCAGCAGCTTGATTTACCTTTTCACTTTCTAAGTCAACATTATTTCCGTCTTCCCTTACTACGGAATCTTTATCAACTTTTACCTCAATTTTCGCATTATCCATTTCATTTTTTAAACTGTCCTCAAAAGTAACATACTTTCTTTTATAATTCGGGGTATTTATATTTACAATGTTGTTTGCTATAGTTCTATTTCTTAGTTCTGTAGCATCTAACCCCATTTTCATTAATCCATATATATCCATAGTCCATCTCCTACAAAAACTTTTTATAATATTTTATTTAAATTTTAAATTTCCTATCGACCTATTATACTACTTTTCTCGACATTTTTCTACGTTTTTCGTTTTTTTCATATATTTCCATATATTTTTCGACATTCTTTTGCATAACTTTTATATGTATTCATTTTTATAAGTTGTATAATTTTGTATTTTAAATAAAAAAAGAAAATAGCCATTTTAAATTTACATAAAATGACTATTTCCTTTAATATATAAAATTTATATTTATTTTTACATTAATAGTAATTAATTTAAATTAAAATAAATTATAAATCTCAAGCCTTTTATAATTTATTTTAATTTTATGCTTCTAAATTTAGAATTTATATTGCAATATTAATTAGAATTCCAGTTTCAATATTATTTTCTATAGATATAAATCCTAATTCTTCATTTATAAAATCTTTATGTATAGAATCTTTATTAGAATATAGTTTTGATACAGCCTTATCAACACTATCTTCTAAAATCATAAGTTTTGTTTTATATATAGATATCTTATTTTTTACTTGTTCTATTTTCTTAAGTGTTTCTTCTATTATTGATATTGTTCTTTCATCTTCTAGTTTATTATCAGTATTTTTGCTATTAATTTCTTCGTATGATTTAAAATTTAATTCATCTTCTTTTTTAGCTAGTTGTTTTATTTTTACTTTTATATTTAATGATTCTTTTTTTTCATTTTTTATATTTTCTGAGTATATATTTTTTGCATCTTGTAAAGTTTTTTCCATTTCTTCAATTTTAGCTTCTTGAATTTGTATATCTGATATACGACTTTGTAGTTCTCTTTGATTATAATTCATTATATTAACTTTTCTTTTTATTTTATTTATATTGTTTAATGAATTATTATCTTTATTGTATGTTTTTGCATTTTGTTGTTTTTGTATATTCATATTATTTAAGTTTATATTAACATATAAACTTAATTCCTGTAATTTATTTTCATTATTTACATTCATTCTTCTCTCCCATATATTACAAGCTTCATTTGATTTGATTTTTTTAAATACAATTGAACTAAAAACCTATAGTTGATAGTTTGTATTATTATTTAATCATCACAAAAATATAACACCAAATTTTACTACTATATATAATAAATATAATAAGTTTCACTATGGTTTTTATATCTAAGATCCTTGAAATTTATATTCTTTATTATATTTACTATAGTATAAAGCTTATATTTTTAATTTCAAATACAAAAATCATATTTTTACGATAAATTTTCTTAATAATCCATTGATATTTTAATTAGTTCCTCTTTACCAAAGCCAATAAAATTGGCTTATTAATTAACATATCTAAAAAAATGCCATTTACTTTTTTATTTTTTTTTATACTTATTTTTATATTTTTTATACAATCATATTCATTTAAAATATAACTATCTTCTGTAGCTTTCATATAAAATTCCTCTATACATTTTATAAAGTTTAACTTGGACCTATTATCAAGATCTTTTTCTTTAGCTATATATAAATCATATAATTCATTGGCGCACATATAATGTGCAACTATATTATTTTTAGTCTTACAACTTGTCATTATAGAATCATTTCTTACTCTTCTATTAAATAATTTTTTATCTACATATTTTACCCTATTCGCACATATATAGCTATTTACAGTTTTTATTACATCTTCATATATTAAATTATCTCTATATTTTATTTTAAATTTATTTAAAAAATCTTTATAAAAAAAATTTAAGCATGATTCATAATACATACCATGAGTTTCCATCATTTTATTAAATAAAATTTTACCACTACATATTTTCGAATCTAAAATATCACTTCTATCAATTTCACGTAAGTCATAACTACTATATCCATCCTCATAAAGTACATTACTATCAAATGTTATAAAATCCAATTTGTTAATTTCACACTCTTTAAAGCATATCTCCATTGCATTAAGTTCTATATAGTCATCGCTATCTAAAAAATAAATATATTTTCCTGATACCCTTTTCATACCTATATTTCTTGCAAACCCTGGACCTTTGTTCTCTTGATCGATTATTATTATATTATTATACTTTTTTTCATATTCTTTTAAAATATTTAAACTATTATCTGTTGAACCATCATTTATACATATAACTTCTATTTTATCTAGAGTTTGATTTACTACACTTTCTAAACATTGCTTTAAATATTTTTCTACATTGTATACGGGTATAACTATACTTACGTTTATCAAAAAAAACACCTCTCTTTATTACTTATAAATCTCCATTAATTCTTTATAAAAATTATAAAATTTTTCATAATTTTCATTTCTATTTGCATATAACAAGTATGCTATATTTCTATTTACTAGAGGTGAGTTTATAAATTTTGATTCACTATTTTGTATATCATTATATTTATTTAAGGAAAGATCAAATTCATTAAGTTCAAAATAATAAAGTGCCCTTTTATAATTAATCTCATCATGTAACTGTAATTCTGCCATTTTATAATTATTTGTAGCTATATTAACTATAAAACTTATTAAGTCAGTATTTTTTATAGAATTTAGATATAAAATTTCAGCTTTATATATATCCTCTATATATTCACTATTTATAACATGTATTATTAAATTATTATAATCTTTTGTTTGATTAAGTAAAGTTATATATAATAAATATGACTCTTCTGTTTTATATTCATCATTTATCGTTTTAGCTATTTTTATACTATTATTTAAATTATTACTTTCTGCTGCTATTAAATACAATGATTTTATATATATATCATCTAAATTCTTTGAATATTCTCTTAATTTATCTTCAAATCCTCTTTCGTAGTCTTTTCCTATATTTTGAAGTATATAATCTATGGTAAATTCATTTCCTATATTTTCATCTATAAGATATACATTATTTCTTCTTTCAATAATCTTTTTTGCATTATATACACTTATATCACTTGTAAATATAAATTCGCAAGTATTACAAACTTCCTTTTCAAGATACATGTCTATATTGTGATTTAAATAATTACTTTTATCGGTATAATAATTTTTATTTTGATAATATGCTATTTGGGCACTATTTTTAAAATTATTTATATGTTCTTTTATTTTCATATCATCCTCATCTTAAATAAAATTATATTTTGCAATTAGTTGCACAATTGTACCTAAAAATATAGCTATTCCAAAAGGAAATCTATTTCCCTCTGTTCTTTGAAATTCTATTATAGTTCTATTTAAAAACATTGCTTTAAAATAATAATATAATCCTTTTATTATTTTAAATAACTGACCTGTAAATATTATTTTTAATATAACTACAATTCCAGCCAAAAAAAATGAATATATTATATTATTTAATGCAAAGTTTAAACCCATTATTGCTCCTATGGTACAAAATAACTTAATATCTCCTGCACCAAACATTCTCATTGCAAAGAATAAAAATAATAATATAAACGGTACTATTATTCCTAAAAATGAATCTTTAATTCCAGCTATACCACCAGTTAATAGTGATATAGCTAGTCCCAAAATAAGTGCAACTAATAAATATTTGTTTTTTATTTTATTTTCTTTTATATCTGTGTATACTGATATGCTTACAATGCATAAAAGTAATATTATTTTTATTATCATCTGTCACCTATATGTTATTTACTATTAGCATTAATATTAATGATGCAAAAATGTATGGAGTAAATGGTAATTCTT
>OOCW01000718.1_pt1 | contig 29340 bp, 27 predicted proteins | sample 1671201 | NCBI WGS metagenome assembly OOCW01 (sample SAMN06348132, study PRJEB24527) | human gut metagenome | biome: human gut; feature: ankylosing spondylitis patient; material: feces | host: Homo sapiens | place: China | collected 2015-10
ACCTGCGACCTCATGGTCCCAAACCACGCGCGCTCCCATCTGCGCCACACCCCGAGAACATCTTGTTTCTCTCGAGAACACTTTGTCTCTCAACGACAAGGATTATTCTACAATATCTTATTTAATACGTCAACACTTTTTTTCAACTTTTTTTATTTTTTTTCATTTTTTTTATTTTAATTCCTCTATAAATGCCTCTACAGGCTGATTTTCAGCTACTTTAAGATACCCTATGCTTCTTTGAAATTTAATACCTCTTCCACTAGAAACACTTCCTGGATTCATTATAATCATATCTCCTTCGTGCTTTATCATTGGTATATGTGTATGACCATATAATACAATATCAGCATCTACTTCTCTACCTCTATAGTAAATTGAATTAAAACCAAAGTTAACATTATATTTGTTACCATGAGTCATATATATTCTTTTGCCATTTAAAATTACAATTCTCTCTACTGGATTCATCATCTTAAAGTCACAATTGCCACATACAGCATATACTTCACCTTTAAATCCTTCTGTTAACTTTTCTAAATCACTTTCTCCATCTCCTAAAAATAACAAAGCATCACATTTAGCTATAGCTTTTTTAGCTAAATCTACAGCTTCACTATTATTATGAGAATCACTTACCACTGCTACTAACATAAAAAACCCCCTTTTTTTTAATGATGAATGAAGAATTATGAATTATGAATTTAGGAATAAACTCCCAAAGGGGAGTTTAGAAAGCATATTCTTTAGAAACTCTTTGAGTTTCATCATTAATTCATCACTCATCATTCATAATTCATCATTATCTAAGTTCATCATTCTTCATTCATAATTATCTAAGTATTATAGTTGTGTTAATATCTTCTTTAATTCTGCTAAGGCATTTCCTCTGTGAGAAACTGCATTCTTTTCTTCTGCTGATGCTTCTGCAAAAGTTTTATTAAACTCTGGATAGAAGAATAATGGATCATACCCAAAGAAATCTCCTTCTATAAGTTCTTCTTTTATATATCCTTCTACAGTACCTCTAATTACCTCTTTTGTATCATTACCTATTAAAGCTAATGCACATACAAATCTACCTCTTCTATCTTCACCTTTAGCTGACTTCATTTTATCTAATAACTTAATGTTATTTGCATAGTCATTGCCATGCTCTCCACTATACCTAGCTGAGTATATGCCTGGCTCTCCATTTAAGTAATCTACTTCTAATCCTGAATCATCTGCTAAAACTAAAGCATCACCTTTATTATTAGCTAAAAGATAGTTATATATTTCTGATGCCTTCTTAAGAGCATTTTCTTCAAAAGTATTTCCATCTTCCACAACATCAATATTAATATCTTCATCCTTTAATGAACATACTTCAAAATCATACTCTTTAAGCATATTCTTTAATTCTTTTATTTTCTTTGCATTATTACTAGCTAAAACGATTTTTCTCATTATTTAGATTCTCCTGTTCCAATCCATAGTGCATCCATCTTTAAGCAATCCTTTTGTAATTGAATCATTTGCTTAATACCTTTTTCACCTAAATCTAATATTTCATTTAATTCACTTCTTGTAAATGGAGCTTCTTCACCTGTACCTTGTATTTCTACAAACTGTCCATCATCAGTTCCAATAATATTCATATCTACCTTTGCATTTGAATCTTCTTCATAACATAGGTCTAATAGCTTTTCTTCTCCAACAATACCAACACTAGTTGCACAAACAAACTTTCTTATTGGATAAACCTTAAAACTTTTTTGCTTATGAATTTTATTTACTGCATCTACCAATGCTATAAATGCACCAGTAATACTTGTTGTTCTAGTTCCTCCATCAGCTTGAATAACATCGCAATCAATCCAGATTGTTTTTTCACCTAATGCCTTTAAATCAACAACTGATCTTAATGCTCTTCCAATAAGTCTTTGAATCTCCATTGTTCTACCATCAAGCTTTAATCTAGCTATATCTCTCACCTTTCTAGTTGCTGTAGATCTAGGAAGCATATTATATTCTGCCGTTATCCATCCTTCTCCAGTTCCCTTTAAAAATGGTGGTACTTTATCTTCAATAGATGCTGTACAAATAACCTTTGTATCTCCTACTTCAATTAATACAGAACCTTCAGCATGCTTTATATAGTTTCTTGTTACTTTTGTATGTCTAACTTGATCATTTTTTCTGCCATCAATACGCATAATTCTCCTCCAACTAATAGTTTTAATATTTACGTTTAATATCTTATATTTATATTATCATCTTGTTTTATTATCTTATTACTAAAAAAATGCACTTTTTCCTCTTATCACTCATATTATTAATATAAGAATTACTTTGAGAGGTGAATAAATTGAGATATATGGGTCCATTTTTTAGAATGAATAATCTTTCTCAAGATGAAATTAATACACAACTTTTCTTTTTTGCTAAAGAAGCAATTAGAACCATTGTGCTTGAATCTAAATGTGGATTAGTATCTTCTATAAAAAGCTATAAAAGACTTTCCTCTAACAATGATATTAGCATAAATAGTAATATTTCTCCACTACTCTGCGTATACAAAAAGGCTTCACCTAACTATATCCATAGTAAAAATTCCAATGGTTTTGATGAAGATACCTTTAGGAAAGAAATTAATCCAACAACTAATGCTCTAATGACCTTATCAATTCTTGAACTTGCTGATTACTATGGTAACTTTAGAGGCAAGGATAAAAGTCTCTATGCATTTCATGATATATATGAAAAATTAGCTAAAGAGCAGTTAGAATTCTATTCTGTGAATTTAAGAAGTGCTGATGGTACATTTACAAGTAAGAAAAATAATGGTGAAAATAATTATAAAAACTTTAACTTATCTGATAAAGATAAAAAATTTAAATTTTCTGATCAAGCATATATGATGCTTGCTTATTACTTATATTCCTTAAAGAATCCTGAAAGTGATGTATATGATGCCTATAAAGCTTTTGCCATGGAAATCCTTCAAGTCTTTGTTGAATATAAAGATAAGCTATATGATACTTCCTTAGATGAGATATGTAAGATATTATTAGCCTTTAATGTCCTATATAGCTACGATGCTTTAGATGATTTAAAACTGTTAATAATAGATTTTGCTGATTATGCTATGAATAAGCTAGATGAAAAGGATTATTATGTTGAAGAATTAGATACTGTATGTCTTTGTTCCATAGCATTATCACTATCTTATAAACATACAAATATCCTTAGCTTTTTTGATAAGACTTCAGAAATTATTAACAAACTTTTCGATTTATATGATGCTAAAAACGAAACCTTTTACAAGCTTTCTTCAAAGAAAGATATAAAGTATTCATGTTTTGATATAAATTTTTATTTTCTTGCCTTTGTTATTTATTCTGATATAAATGAAAATAAATCATCATATAAAGACCTTATTTCTTCAATATATAAAAAATTCTTCATTTCTTCTGGCATAATAACAAGTTGGCCTGAGGCCCCTACTCTTGACGACTATGAAAGATATAGAGGATATAGTTTAAAATCTGCTGATATGCTTAGTGAAACTTATTTTAAAATGTCAAACCTTCCTACTCCATCAAGTAGTGGTACTGCCCCTATATTTATTAAGTCTGTAAATTACAATAAACGAAAAGATGAATTTACACCAAATAGGACCTCTTTTGATAGCTATAAAAACTTCTTTTTATTTTACTTATTTATCTTCTTCTTTAAAGATGAATGTATAAATAATCTATATAATTCTTCATATGGTACAGATCCATTTCCTTTAAAAACAGAAACTACTTCTAACATTGTTACTTCTACAACAACAAGCAATACTACTGATAATAGTATGGTAGAAAGCAATATGATACCTAATAACGATATTTCTGCTGTGGAAGATAAAAGTAATTTAACTGATAATCCTGCTGATTTATCTGAAGATATATATTATACTCTTAACAATTCATCAACGGATATATTAAATAATGATACCAACGATGATTCTTCATCAGATAATGATATTAATAAAGATGACAATTCTGAATCTGATTCTGTAGTGACTGAAAATAAAGAGGATTAATATAAATAAGGTCTCAATAAAGAGACCTTATTTCCGTATAGCACTAAAATCAATATTACCATTACAATCTAACGTTACTCCTGTAATATTATCATTAACTGCAATGTTTTCATTATAGAATAATATAGGAAGAATGCTATATGAATTAAACATATTATCTTCTATGTTAAAATAATTATCTTCTTGCCATGTTTCTATAGATAATTCCTCATTATACTCATCAATTACTTTATATACATCATCTTCACTGTTAACCTCTGAGTTAAATACTATTAAATCATAATATCCCTCATCGATTATTCCCTCTATATCCTCTTTATCTACTAGCTTTACCACCAATGTGTAGCTTGTATTTTTCTCTATCCAATCTGAAATAATATTTATAAGTTCTTTATTATCAACATTATTTTCAGCTATTAAGGTAATACTTTCTTCATCATCCCAAAAATTATCTACATTGGTAAGGACCTTTCTTTCTTGCAATTTAGCAGCGCTACTCTCTTCATTTCTATAATATTTTCCTTCTGCACAAATCATAGAAGATTCATTGTTTTCGATATAATTTCTTATGGCAGAATCCAATAATGAATATACTTTTTTCCTACCATTTATAGGTATGGCGCATTCCTCCAAATTAAAACTAGCATAAACTGCTTTATTAGAAGGTAGTGTTATAAGCTTTCCCTCTTCCTTTAAGCGCTGTAACTGGTTTCTTGGTGGATTTACAACAATATCCCTATTACCTACTTCAAAGGCAGCTAATGCTATATCTTCTGATTTATCCTCTATTATACTAAGAACCTTAGGAATATCAGTATTAGATTTTTCATTTCTATGTAATATTATTTGATTTTCATCCATTGAGCTTATATAGTAATCACCACTGTACACTAAAGAGGTATAATTATTATTAATAAACTCCCAGCTTAGTACATTTTTTCTTAATCTATATTGAGGCTTAGAGAGCTGTACCAAAAAATCATCATCAATAGAATTTAATCGTATTATCAAATTATTACCTTCAGCCCATATCGCTACTGTTTCTTTAAAATTACCTTCATTGTTTAAATATGACCTTGCTCCATAAACATTCATTAACGCCTCTATATCATCTTCATTTTCCTCAGTTAATATCTCTCGAAAGAACTGTACTAAATCATCTGCAGTTATAGATTTACCATCACTCCAGAAAACATCATCTCTAATGGTGAAATTGTATTGTATGCCATTATCAGTTACATCTACACTTTTAGCTAATGCAGGCATCATCTTTCCTTGACTATCTATTTCAATAAGACCTTTACTAACAGCACATATTATGTCCTGTTGTCTAGTGCTAAGGCTTGCTATATTTCTCATGTCATCTGGGATATCATCTATAGAATATACTATGTCAGCTTTTTCTGTTTCCTTTCCACTGTTACTCTTATCTATAAACCCTAAAAGAAATACTACAGTGGCTATAGTTATTACTATGGTTATTATTATCCTTTTCAATATCTCCATCTCCTTCCAATAATAATAAGTATATCCATAACTAAATTAACCTAATCACCCCCCTTTATTTATTTGTCATAATTATGTATAATTTTTTCTATAATAGATTGATTGAAAAATTTGGAGGTGAATTATGTCATCTGTAGTACAAGTTATGCAAATAATGTTTTATGGAGTAGCAACATTATTTATGATTTGCTTCATGATTATAGGAATATGGGCATTTGTTTTATATACTAAAATGTTTAAAAATAATAGAATACAAAATTATCTTCTACAAAAGATAAATGATAGTATTTCTTCTTTAAATGATAAAAATAGCTATAATGACTTTCTGGATGAATCTTTTGACAATTCTTCATCTGTAATTGAAGAATCTTTATTTGAGCAATCAAAAAGTGATGATATGAATCATAGTGATTCTCTTTATAAAATAAAATAATAAAAGGGCTGTATCATCTTGATACAGCCCCTTTTAAGCTACTTATCTAATAAATCTATTTAAGATTCTTTTCATTTATATCATTTTTTCAAATTCATCTTCTGTAATAACTGTTACTCCAAGCTCTTGAGCCTTTGTAAGCTTAGAACCTGCTTCTTCTCCAGCAATTACGTAATCAGTCTTTTTGCTGACACTTCCTGAAACCTTTGCTCCTAAACTTTCAAGCTTAGATTTTATTTCAGATCTTGAATACTTCTGCATTGTTCCTGTCACAACTACTGTTTTTCCACTAAATCCACTTTCTATAACTTCTTTTTCTTTATATATTGGAGCTATTCCTAATGCTAAAAGTTCATTAATTGTATTAATAACTTTTTCTTCATGGAAGAATTCTAAGACACATTTAGCAACTATATCACCTACATCAGAAACTGAAATAAGCTCATCAAAAGTAGCTTCTTTCAATCCATCAATGGATTTAAATTTATCTACTAAATCTCTGGCAGTCTTAACGCCTACATTTGGTATTCCTAATGCATATATAAATCTATATAATTCTGGTGTCTTACTCTTTTCCACTGCATCTAATAAATTTTGTGCCTTTTTCTCACCAAACTTTTCAAGAGTTAAAAGTTCTTCCTTTTTAAGCTTATATAAATCCGCTATTGATCTTATATCAAGCTTTTCAAATAACTGTTCAGCAGTCTTTTCTGAAAATCCAGCAATATTCATAGCTTCTCTTGAAGCAAAGTGAACTATACTCTTAACCATTTGCGGTTTACATGATAATGTATTTTCACAGAAGTAATGTGCTCCATCTAAAACTAAATGACTTCCACAAGATGGACATACTTTTGGTGCATTTATTTCTTCTGATCCTTCTATAGTTGACTCTACTACACCCATTATTTCTGGTATAACATCATTGGATCTACGTACAAATACGTCAGCACCTATTCTTACGCCTTTTCTTCTAATATCATCCATATTATTTAATGTTGCTCTTCTTACGGTAACTCCTGCAAGTTCTACTGGCTCTAATATAGCCGTAGGACCTACTCTTCCACTTCTTCCTACATTCCATTCAACATCTAAAAGCTTAGTAGTAGCTTCTTGAGCTTCAAACTTAAATGCTATTGCCCACTTAGGGAATTTAACGGTATAGCCTAATAGTTCTCTAGTCCTCATATCATCAATGGCTACTACTACTCCATCTATATCGTAATTTAAGTCAAATCTCATTGCTTCTATTTCTTTAATATACTTTTCTACTTCTTCTAAATTAGTAGCATATCTTATATATTCATCCATTGGAAGACCTTTATCTTTAATAAACTTAAGCATTTCTTCATAATTCTTAAAAGCACTTCCTTCTTTATATCCTACATCATAGAAAAATGCTGAAAGTCCTCTTCTGGCTGTTTCCTTTACATTTAAATTTCTTAAAGCCCCTGCAGCTCCATTTCTTAAATTCTTAAGAGGTGTTTCAGAAATTGAATTATACTTATCAAAAGCTTCCTGAGTCATTATAGCTTCACCATGAACTTCAAAAAGGTCTCCAGTGCTTGTCTTTAAAGGTATTTCCTTTATTGTTTTAACTTGAGCCGTTACATCCTCTCCTGTTTCACCAGTACCTCTTGTAGCTGCAACTTCTAATATCCCTTCCTCATTATAAGTAAGGTTTATGGTAAGACCATCAAACTTCTTTGTTATAACATATCTTAATGGAGGTAAGTTTTCACCTCTAGCATTCATTTCATTTACAAACTTAATATTTCTATTATGCCATTCCTTTATTTCTTCCATGCTTTGAGCCTTATCTAAACTCCAAAGTCTTGCTTTATGAGTATATTTTTTAAATCCTTCTAATATAACATCCCCTACTCTTTGAGTTGGTGAGTAAGGAAGTACATATCCTGTTTCATTTTCTAATTCTTTAAGCTCATCATACTTTAAGTCATATTCCTTATCAGTAACTGACGGCTTATCTAATGAATAATACTCATAAGCATATTTATTTAAAAGTTCTACTAATTCTTCTATACGAGCTTTCTTATCCATACTTGCCTCCAAATATCCTTAATTATAATAATTCTAATTTTGCTATGGACTGCATAAGATTTTTAATTCCTTGGCTATTGAATGCTATAGTAAGCTTCTTATCTCCATTAGCATCAGCTACTGCCACAACAGTACCTATTCCAAACACCTTGTGCTTTACTTTTCTACCTACAGTAATTTCCTCAGAAGTTCCTGTATTATTTTCAGAAGAAACTTTAGCTTTATTTGTAACAAATCCTCTAGCACCATTAGATGAATATCCACTTCTTATACTATGGGGATTATTTCTCATATCTCTTCCTGCCATCATTGCTCTTGTGGCATCTATAGCACTTCTCTTAGTTTCCATTACAACATACTCTCTTAAATTTGGCTTTATTTCTGCTATAAAATCTGATTGAGGATATGAAACTGTCCTACCAAATACTCTTCTTACTTCTGCTGAAGTCATATATAGTATTTCTTTAGCTCTTGTTATACCAACATAACAAAGCCTTCTTGATTCCTCCATTTCTGTATCACTTTCAAAAGAGGCAGCCCCTGGGAATAGTCCATTTTCCATTCCTACCATGAATACTACTGGGAATTCAAGTCCCTTAGCACTATGTACTGTCATAAGTACTACTGCACCATTATCATCATCTTCATCTTCCAGTTTATCTGTATCTTGTACTAATGAAACTTTTTCTAAATATGCAGAAAGGCTCTTATCTTCACTTGTTTTTTCAAAATCAACAGCATCAGAAACAAGTTCTTTTAAGTTTTCAATTCTACTCTTATCTTCTATATCTTTAGAGGCTTCTAATTCTTTTAAATATCCTGTCTTATTAAGTATTTCTTCTATTAAATGAGATACTGGTACTGTTTCGCTAAGTATTGCGAACTCTTCCATTAACGACATAAATCCTTCTATTCCAGCGCAATTTCTTGCAGTAAGCGTTGGTATAGTCCTTACTTCACTTAATCCATCCCAAAGGCTTAATTCATAATTTTCTACAAAGTCTAATACCTTATTTATAGTAGCATCGCCAATTCCTCTTTTAGGTACGTTTATAATTCTTCTTAAGGCAATGCTATCTTCTGGATTTACAAGTACCTTTAAATAAGAAAGCATATCCTTAATTTCTTTTCTATCATAGAATCTAGTTCCACCTATAATCTTATAAGCTATACCAGCTCTTCTTAAACTTTCTTCAAAAATACGTGATTGTGCATTTGTTCTATAAAGAATAGCAAAATCCTTATTCTTTTTACCTTGTTCACCTTTTATCTTTGCTATCCTTGAAGCAACAAAGCTTCCTTCATCAGCATCTGAATAAGCTCTATAAACTTGTATTTTTTCACCTGGCTCCTGCTCAGTTCTTAATGCTTTACTTTTTCTATTAGCATTATTTACAATAACTACGTTTGCTGCATCTAGTATATTTCCTTTAGATCTATAGTTCTGTTCAAGCTTAATGACCTTAGCATCTGGATAGTCCTTTTCAAATCCTAAAATAATTCTGATATCAGAACCTCTCCATCCATATATACTTTGATCATCATCACCTACAACACAAATATTTCTATGTTTTTCTGCTAATAATCTTACTAACTCATATTGAACTGCATTGGTATCTTGATACTCATCAACCATTATGTATTGGAATTTTCTTTGGTAAAATTCTAATGTTTCTGTATCCTTTTTAAACAGTTCCACAGTCTTAAATATAAGATCATCAAAATCTAAGGCATTGTTTTCCTTTAATCTTTTTTGATACATTTTATATACTTCTGCAATCTTCTTTTCTCTAAAGTTTGATTCATGCTGTCTATAGTATGCATCTGGAGATAACATACTATCCTTAGCTCTACTTATTTTACCCATGATTTCTTGTTCAGAAATATCTCTATCATTAATTTGTAAAGCCTTTATACATTCCTTTAATAATGTCTTTTGATCTGAAGAATCATATATAGTAAAGTTCTTTTTATAACCTATCTTTTCAATTTCTCTTCTTAATATTCTTACACAAGTGGAGTGGAATGTTGATATCCACATATCTTCAGCCTTTTCACCAATTAAAGAAACAACTCTCTCCTTCATTTCTCTAGCTGCTTTATTTGTAAATGTTATGGCTAAAATCTTATACGGAAATATATTTAAATCCTCAATCATATGTGCCATTCTATGTGTCAGTACTCTTGTTTTACCTGAACCTGCTCCTGCTAAAATAAGCACTGGTCCATTAACTGTTACAGCACCTTCATATTGCTCCTTATTTAATAATGCTTTTAAATCCAAAAAACATCCTCCTCTCCAATTTATCATTGCTATTATATCACAATAGACTCTATCTTATTATTATTGACATTTTTATTATATTAACTATATCATAATATAAAATTTCATTCAAACAAACGTTCGTATATAATTATAAATTATGATTTATGAATGATGAATTTAATTAAACTTTTCTTTGAAAAAACTTTTTTAGACAACAAAAAAACGCAACCCTTGGGGCTAGGTTGCGCTTCAGCAATAAGCAATAAATAAAAAGGGGGCTATTCATTCCTTTTATTTATCCTTGCAATAATATTATATAGAAGACATTTTAAAAATGCAAGATATTTTGTATAAATATTTACATTTTTCCTAAAATGTGAATCTTTCTACAAAAATATTAAGATTTGTTCGTTAAAGCCCTTTTAAAATGGCAACTTCTTCCTCAGTTAGTTCTCTATATTCGCCTTCCTCTAAATCATCATCTAAAGGTAAAGTACCAAATTCAATTCTCTTTAAATATGTAACTTTCTTACCTACAGCTTCAAACATTCTCTTTACTTGATGGAACTTTCCTTCTTGTATTGTTAAAACAATTTCTGAACCTTCATCAGATGCATTTTGTATTTCTAAAATAGCTTCCTTACATGTATATCCATCATCTAAAGTTATACCCTTTTTGAACTTTTCAACATCATCTTCTGTTACTTTTTTATCTATTTTAGCAAAATAAACCTTATCTACTTTCCACTTTGGAGATATCAATCTATGATTTAATTCACCGTCATTAGTAAGTAATAAAAGCCCCACTGTATCCTTATCTAACCTACCTACAGGAAAAGGCTCAAACACTTGATGTTCCACTTCTAATAAATCAATTACTGTTTCATCCCTATTATCAAAAGTTGCTGAAACAACTCCTGCTGGCTTATTCATCATTAAATATATAAATTCTCTATAGAAAATTTCCTCACCATTTATAACAATCTTATCTTTTTCTGGATCAACCTTCATTGCACTATCCTTTATAGTAACTCCATTAACTTGAACCATTCCATTTTTAACAATCTTCTTAAGATCCTTTCTTGTTCCGTATCCTAAATTAGATAATATCTTATCTATTCTTTCCACTTTCTATACACCTCGCATTTTTTCTTTAGCTAATAATAGACTATTCTAATTTATCCTATCTGTAAAGTTTTATCTTGCATAACTAATCAAGTATTTTACATAGCATTTAATTTATGTTAAATTAATATAGTTAGTGTAATTTAATAAAAGACAGTTCATTAAGACCATCCTGTCTATAAACAAAACTAGGCATAAATAATAAAAAAGGTTTATTTTATTGTGCCATCTTTAGCAGAATAAAATAAATCTTTTTTTACTTTGGAGGAAAAAATTATGGATAATACAGCTATTGTTGTTTTCAGTGGAGGTCAAGATTCCACAACATGTTTATTTTGGGCTTTAGAAAAATTTGAAAGGGTAATTGCTGTTACTTTTGATTATAATCAAAGACATAAGCTAGAAATTGAATGTGCAAAAAATATAGCTAAGGATTTAGGTGTTGAACATCATATACTTAATATGGATCTTTTAAATCAATTAACTCCTAATGCCCTTACACGCAGTGATATAGATATTAAAAATGGTGAAGATGGTAATCTTCCATCAACTTTTGTAGAGGGTAGAAATATGGTTTTTCTTACCTTTGCAGCTATACTTGCTAAAGTAAAGGGTGCTAGACATATAGTTACCGGCGTATGTGAAACAGATTTTAGTGGCTATCCTGATTGTAGAGATATATTCATTAAATCATTAAACGTCACTACCAATCTTGCTATGGATTATAACTTTGTTATTCACACACCATTGATGTGGATAGATAAAGCTGCTACTTGGAAAATGGCTGATAAATATGGAAAGCTTGATTACGTAAGAAATAATACTCTTACATGCTATAATGGGATAATTGGTGATGGTTGTGGTGAATGTCCTGCCTGCATTTTAAGGAAGAGAGGTCTTGAAGCTTATTTAAATAATAAATCTTAGAAAATTGCTAAGGAGTGAAGATATAAAACTATCTTCACCCCTTAATTATTTCACTTTTTTTACATCCCCACGCCTTTCCATCATTACTATAAGGACTTTAGCATATTAGCATATAAATCTCATCTATATTTATTTTAAAAATCTTTTTATTACCATAAGTTTTTTATCACTATATGGTGGATACATCAGTGTGGTATTTAATACTCTACTCTTTTTAAGTACGCTCTTTCTATGAGAAAATGTCCTAAAGCTTTCTTCTCCATGATATGCTCCCATACCAGAATTTCCTACACCACCAAATGGAAGATTTGAATTTGCCAAATGTAGTATTGTATCATTTATCGAAACTCCACCAGATGATATTTCATTTAACACCTTTTTTTCAACTCTTTTATCACTGGTAAATAGATATAATGCTAAAGGCTTTGGTTGTTTATTTATATCATTTATCACTTGATTTAAATCTCTATATGACATTATTGGAAGTATTGGACCAAAAATTTCTTCTTTCATACATGCTGAATTCCAATCCTTCACCTCAATTATTGAAGGAGCTATATATTTTTCTTCTTCATCATATTCTCCACCATATAGTAAGCTTTCTTTATCGCTTTCTAATATATTAAGTAATCTATTAAAATGTTTTTCATTTATTATACGTCCTAAAGATTCACTTACTTTTATATCATCACCATAAAAGTCATTAATGGATCTTTTCATTTCCTTAATGAGTTCATTCTTTATAGATTCATGAACCATTACATAATCAGGTGCCACACAAGTCTGTCCTGCATTTACTGTCTTTCCCCATATTATCTTATCTGCTGCACTTCTTATATTAGCACTCTTATCAACTATAACAGGACTTTTGCCTCCTAGCTCTAAGGTAACAGGCACAAGATTCTTTGCTGCTGCCTCCATAACAATTCTCCCTACAGCCGGACTTCCTGTAAAAAATATATAATCAAACTTAGAATTTATAAGAGCTGTATTAGTATCTATAGCCCCTTCCACAGCACATATATAACTTTCATCAAAAGCTTCACCAATAATCTTCAATATTATTTTTGATACATTAGGCGCCAGTTCAGAAGGTTTAATCACTGCACAATTCCCTGCAGCTATAACCCCTACTAATGGTTCCACAATCAATTGAAATGGATAGTTATATGGTCCTATTATTAATACTGTGCCATAAGGTTCATTAATGATGAAACTCTTTGCAGGCATTAAAAATATTGGTGTTTTAACCTTTGTTGGCTTAACCCAATTCTTTAAATTCTTAATGGCTTCTTCTATGCTATTATATACAAAGCCTACTTCTGTAGTATATGATTCAACTTTGTTTTTTCTTAAATCTAAATATAATGCTTCCAATACTTCATTTTCATATCTTTCTATGGTACTTTTAAGCCTTCTTAATGCCCTAATTCTAAATTCAACATTTTTAGTAGCTTGTGTATAAAAAAACTTATTATGTCTTTCAAGTATCTTCTCAACATCATAACTGTTTAAATCTTTTGTACTCATATCTATCATCTTCTTTCTTATATAATTATACACCTTGTAAACAAATCTAAACCTCTTAACTTTTATCCTTCTAAATAAAAACTCATTAAATACAATATCATAACTGTCAAACCATAAACATCATTATTAATATCTCTTCACTATTATTTAGTTTTATTTCTTATAATTTTATATATTAATGGTTCAAATATATATTTACATTGTTAACTTTTACAATTAATAATATTGTTGTTTATATGGGATTTTTTGTATAATAAATTTATCATAATAATAAATTAATTTTTACAGGAGGGTACATTATGATATTTTATGGTCAAGAAACTGAAAATGAAGAAAAAAAACAAGACGCTTCCAATATAGCTATGGAAAAACTATTAAAATCTAGAACTATAGTTATTTCTGGTGAAATCAATCAAGCTTTAGCTGAAAAGGTAACTACTCAATTATTAGTTCTTGAACAAATGGGTGATGAACCAATCAAAATATTTATTAATAGTCAAGGAGGACATGTTGAATCTGGTGATACTATTCATGACATGATTAAATTTGTTAAACCAAAGGTAATTATTATAGGAACAGGCTGGGTAGCAAGTGCAGGAATTACTATTTATTTAGCAGCAGACAAAGAAAATAGATATTCTCTTCCTAATACAAGATATATGATTCACCAGCCAATGGGTGGTTTCCAAGGTCAGGCAACTGATATAGGTATTGAAGCTGAAGAGATTTTAAGAGTACGTAAAAGAATAAATACTATTATCAGTGACGCTACTGGTCAACCATTTGAAAAGGTTGAAGAAGATACTGATAGAAATTACTGGTTAAGTGCCAAAGAAGCAATGGATTATGGTTTAGTAAGCAAAATTATTGCAACTCATTCTGAACTTGAATACTAATTTTATATATTATTTAAAAGACTTCAACATTTGCTGAAGTCTTTTATTTATATCTTCTATTTATTGTTATTGTACAAATTTTTAGCTTCTGATAAAATAAGTTCATCTTAATTGCATGGAGGTAGCATAATAATGACAATGCAAAAACTATTAAGTAAAACTAGACAAGCTATAAATGATTTTAATATGATAAATGACAATGATAAGATTGCTGTAGGTCTTTCTGGTGGAAAAGATAGTGTCACTCTTCTTCATATATTGAAAAACTACCAAAAGTTTTCTCCACAAAAATTTGAGCTAATTGCCATTACTCTAAATCCTGGTGGAGTTGATAATGGTCCACTACATGAACTTTGTAAAAAACTTGATGTTCCTTTTTACGAAATTCAAACTGATATTGCTAAAATTGTTTTTGATATAAGAAAAGAAAAAAATCCATGTTCTCTTTGTGCCAAACTTAGAAGAGGTGCTTTAAATGATGCTGCCATGAAGCTAGGCTGTACTAAGGTTGCACTTGGACATCATAAGGATGATGCTGTAGAAACCTTCGTTATGGCCATGTTTTATGAAGGAAGAGTAAACTGCTTCTCACCTAAGTCATACATGGAAAAATATAATTTATCAATTATAAGACCAATGGTGTACATAGATGAATATATGATTAAAAAAACTGTCAAAGATAACGGATATCCAATTATTAAAAATCCATGTATTGCTGATGGTCATACTAAGAGACAGGAAGTAAAAGAATTAATTAAAAACCTACAAGGTACCTTCCCTAACTTAAAAGAAAAGTTATTTTCTTCATTAAATAACTCTCAGCAATTATTTATTTGGGATAAGCAAGTAATAAGCGACGATAATTTTTAATCTTGTTAAAAACATAAAGAACACAACTCTTTATAAACAGTTGTGTTCTTCTATCATTTCTGTAATAATGTCACCTCGAAAGTTGTCCCTGAATCCTTCTTACTTTTACATTCTATAGTTCCATTTAATAATTCAACAATTCTTTTGCTAATGGAAAGACCTAAACCGCTACCACTTTTCTTATGAGACTCTTCACATTGATAAAACTTATCAAAAATTCGATGAAGCTTTTCTTCTTCAATTCCTATTCCATTATCCCTTATACTTACTTTTACACTTTTATCATTTAATCTTTTTACTGATATATCTATTTTGCAGTTTTCACCAGAGTACTTTATGGCATTATCAATTAAATTTATCCATACCTGCTGTAACATATCATAGTCACTTAAAATGTTCATCTCATCTAAATCAATGGAAAAATCTATTTCCTTATTTGACCACTTTTCACTTAAAAGTATTATACATTTTCTAAGTTGTTCATCTAATCTTATTTTTTGCAAATTAGCAACTATTACTTGACTATCTAATCTAGACATATGTAGCATATTTTCACAAAGCCTAGAAATCCTCATTGATTCCTTATTTATTACTTCTAAATATTCTTGTCTTTCACTTTCATCTATACTACCATCTAGCAATATTTCAGTAAAACCTGTTATTGCAGCAATAGGTGTCTTTATCTCATGAGATACATTGCTCATGAAATCTTTACGCATATAATCCATACCATCTAACTCAGCCACCATCTTATTTACATTCTTAGCAAGTTCATCAACTTCATTAATATATTCATATTCACAATCAGTGGTATTTCTTCTCTTAATATTTACTTTAAAATTACCTTCAGCAACCTGCTTTACTGTATTGCTTACATCAATTAATGGCTTAGTTAAATGCCCTGCACCAACCCATAAAGAAAACCATGCAATTATTAAAGCTAATACCAATATTAATATACAAACTAATACCAACTTTTCATAAGTTATTGCCTCTTTATAAAATATCTTAATAGCACCTATAGTTATAGCTGTAGAAATTATACATGAACTAATAAAAGTTAAAATTGAAACAATAGCTATATATTTTCTAAGGGTCCACTTATACTTTCTTTTTTTACTCTCCATTTGACTTTCTTCCTTATTATATTTATATCTTAGCTTTATACCCTAAACCCCTCACTGTTATTATTTCAAAATCACTACAATTTTCAAACTTTCTACGTAATTTTTTTATATGAGAATCTATTGTTCTATCATCTATTTCTGTATCCATACCCCATATTTCATCCATTAATTCCATTCTGGTAAATATTTTATTGGGACTGCTTAAAAGCTTAAATATTAAATAAAACTCTTTAGGTGGCATATTATACTCTTTTCCATCATAGATTATTGTCAATGAATCGTAATCTAAAACTGTAGTACCTACTGTTAATTTTCTTTCATTGGCGATCTTTGCTCTTCTTAAAAGTGCATTTACTCTTAAGGTCATTTCTTTCATATTAATTGGTTTTATCATATAGTCATCTGTCCCAGCCACAAAACCTTTTTCCATATCTTCAATTTGGTTTTTAGCTGTAATCATTAAAATAGGGATGGTATAGTTGGCATTTCTTAATGTTCTTGTTAATTCATATCCATCTATTCCTGGCATCATTACATCACTTATTATTAAGTCTATGTGTTCATGCTCAAGTATATCTAACGCTTCTTCCCCATTAAAAGCACTGAAAACATTATAAGTTTCCATTTTTAACTTAGCACTCATCATTTTATTTAAACTTTCATTATCCTCAACAACTAAAATAGAAAACATTCTTACTCACCTTCTTCAAATATTATGTAGTGAAATTATAATTTAAAAAATCAATGGATGCAAATATCTCACTTTGCATCCATTGATTATAATTTTTATATTTTTGTTTTAGCTTTCCTTAAAACTAGCTTGCTCTTGTCTTTCCTTGTAGGCTGTTTTTTTCAACATCTAAAACAACATCTGCAATATTCATTGTTGATTTTCTATGAGATACAATGATTATTGTCTTATTTTCTTTGCTTTCCATAAGTGATTTTAATATTATTCCCTCATTTAAACTATCAAGGTTACTTGTTGGTTCATCTAAAAGAATCATTGGGGCATCATGTAAAAACGCTCTTGCTATACCTATTCTTTGTTTTTCTCCACCAGATAGGTTTCCACCTAACTCACCAACTTTTGAGTCATATCCATTTGGTAGGCTCATGATAAAGTCATGAATTGATGCTTTTTTAGCTGCTGCTATTATTTCTTCCATGGTAGCATTTTCTTTTGCTATACCAATATTATTAGCAATAGTATCATTAAATAAATACGTATCTTGTGTTACAAAAGATTGCATCTTTCTTAAATCTGATGTATTTATTTCATTAATATTTTTACCACCAATTGTAATTGATCCATTGTCTACTTCCCAGAATCTCATAAGAAGTTTTAATAAAGTAGATTTACCACAACCACTCTTACCATAAATACCAATTATTTTATTTTGTTTTATATCCATATTAAAATCTTCTAAAATAACCTCTTCATCATAAGAAAAAGAAACATTCTTTAATTTAATATCAGCAAATTCAGTAACATCATTTCCATTTACTTCTTCCACAGCTGGTTCTTCTTCTAAAAGATCAAGTACCCTATTTCCTGCAGCAATTGTATGGAATAAGTTATTTGATAAATTACTTATGGCAACCACTGGCCCAAAAGAACTCATCAGTGCAATTAATGGAATAATTACTTGTATAAAATTTACTTCTCCCTTAGTGTATAAAATACATCCTGCAAATAACATAGCCATGCTACATAATAATATAGCTGTATCAGTAACAGCTCTGTTACTACCTCCTTGCTTTAATAAAAGCTTTTGCTTTGTTTCAAGTTCATCGGTTCTTCTATTTATTTCATCTAAACGTTCTTTGCCAACACCATATTGTATAATATCGTTGATTCCTCTTACGCTGCTTAAGAAATAAGAGTTTAAATCTCCCATTTCGTCTCTATACTGTTGTCCTGTTTCATCTCCTTGGTTAGAAGACCATACAGGAATTATTACTCCAACAATAAAGTATGCTACTAGAGCAATAACTCCTAAGAATATATTATATCTTCCAATAAATATAGTCATAATAACTGAAGTTATAAAGGCTATTATAATTGGTGATATTGTATGTGCATAAAATACCTCTAATAATTCTGTATCAGTTGTAATTATTGATATTAAGTTTCCTTTATCTTTACCTTCTAATTTAGCTGGTGCTAATTTACGCAGCTTAACAAATACCTTATGACGTATAAGCGCTAATAATTTAAATGCAATATAATGATTTGAACCTTGTTCTGCATATCTTAAAATACCTCTAAGCACTGCACATATGACTATACCAATAATAACTTGCTTTAAAGAAAGTGCTGTTGCAAAGCCTAAAATATTTAATAAACCTACTCCTCCAAGTACTATGATAAATATAGCTGTAAGGAAACCAATAACTCCCATAGTAATGGCTGCAACCATTACATGAAGTAGAGGAAGCACAAGGCCTATTAGCTTGTACATAACTTTTAAACCATTTCTATTCATATATTGCTCCTCCTTTTCCATACTGTTCTAATTGTTTTTGTCTATTATATAAACTAGCATACTCACCATTATTCCTCATAAGCTCAGTATGTGTACCAAATTCAGCTACTTTTCCATCCTTCATTGCATAAATACAATCTGACTTAACAACATTTTCAAGGCGATGTGAAATTAATATTACTGTTTTAGTTTTTGAAAGCTTATTAATTACTTCCATTATTTCATTTTCACTTTCTGCATCAATATTAGATGTAGCTTCATCAAATATATATACTTCAGTATCATGAAGAATTGCTCTTGCTAAGTTTAATCTTTGTTTTTGACCTCCTGAAAGGTTAGAGCCTTGTTCTAAAAGTTGAGTATTAAGACCATCTTGCTCATTCATAAATTCAAGAAGATTAACTTTACGTAACGCTTCCTCCATTTGTTCTTTAGTTGCATCATTTTTACCCATACGAAGATTTTCTTCCACTGTTCCTTTAAACAGATTTGGATTGTGAGTAACTAATGTTATATTCTTCATAATACTTTCTTCTTTAACGTTAGAAAGCTCTTTATTTCCTATATGTATGTTACCACTATATCCTTTGTTTCTTCCCATTATGATATTAGTAATAGTACTTTTACCACAACCAGATTCTCCAACTATAGATACAAAGCTTTTTTCATTGATGGTTAAATCAACACCTTTTAAAATAGTTCTTGCTTCATCATAAGCAAAACCTACATTTTTAAAGTCTATCTTTAAGTTTTCATCATCAATTACTTCTGTCTTTTCTTCACCTTCATCAAGGTCTAATATTTTAAATATCTTCTTACTTGCTGCCATACCATTCATTGCTATATGGAAGAATGAACCTAATAATCTAAGTGGAATGAAGAACTCACTAGATAACATAATTATGGCAAATAGTCCACCAATAGTAAGATTACCTTTAGAAAATTCTAATAAAGCAACTATTATTCCTAAACCTGCTCCACCATAAGCAACTAAATCCATAACACTTATTGAATTTAATTGCATAATAAGTACTCTCATAGTAATTTTTCTAAATTGTTCTGCATCTTTATCCATTTCTATAGTTCTTCTAGCATCAGCTTCATAAATCTTTAAAGTAGTTAAACCTTGAAGATTTTCTAAGAAGCTATCACCTAACCCTGTATATATACCCCAATATTTTGCTAGTAGCTTTTTAGCAAACTTTTGTACTGCTACTATTGATAATGGAATAAGTGGCACACATGCTAACAGTACTGCTGAAGCCTTTATATTAACAAATGCTAATATAATAAATAATGTAACAGGTGCAGCAAGGCTATAAAATAACTGTGCTAAATACTTACCAAAGTAAATTTCAAGTTGCTCTACCCCTTCTCCTGAAACTTGTACTATTTCAGCTGTAGGTACCTTATCTTCATAAGATGAACCTAATCTTAATAACTTATTATAAATGTTTTCCCTTAATGTTTTCTTAACGCCTGCTGCGGCATAAAAACTTGCATTACTTGATTTCTTATAACAAAATGATCTTATTATTACAACTAATAAATCAATTACAGCTGCGATAATTACCATATTTGTATTTATGCTGCCCTTTAACAAGTTTTCTAATAAATATGCAAAAGAAAAAATAAATACTACATTGCATAAAAGTGCAATCCAATTCCAGACTACCATTTGAGCAACATACTTTTTAGAATCCTTAAGCAAATTCATTAATCGTTTGTTAATCATTGTATCCCTCTTTTCTTTAAACTTATTTTCAAGATATGGTGACTTTTAAATGTCCTATCCAAAAAATCATCTTTCTTTTTATAACACTTCTTACTTATAGTATTATAAATAAGAAATATGACTTGAATATGACCATCATTCTCAATTGCGCAATTTTATAAATTAATTTAATAAAAGACACAGTTATATTTTAAACAAAACAGTGTCTTTATCTTATTTCCTATATATATCTATCCATGTCAGTACTCTATTATTTATTGATTCTTCATCAAAATTAAAATATACAAATTCAGCAATTATATTATTTTCTCTATCATAATAAACATATGAATTTAAAAGCTGCTCCCAATCATATATTCCATCATAATAATTATCTCCTAGTATTTCTTCAACCTGATCAATAGTTGTTATATTACTAATATCATTAACGGTTATTTCAGTCTTACCTTCATCAAATCTGCTATAAATAGATGTTATACAATCATTTTCATCCACATCAATGCATATTTCATCAAATAAATATCTATAATCCCCACTATGTCTATCACTGTCAGTATATTTATTAAGATTTAATACATCTATCTTGTCATTAATAGTTGCACTGTCTATTTTTACATTAGATAAATTAGTGCTTTCTAATAATGATATCCTTATGAAGCAATGCATAAATTATTGGACATATTAAAAATAACACCATCTTGATAACTGATTTTACAGCATAATCTGGCTGTATAAAGCCATCTACCACTGCCATAATAGCGCAACATATACTTATAAGCATAATAATGGCCATCAATTCTTTTTTCTTATTCATAACCTTAAATCCTCATTATTATTTATTTAGCTTGTCCTTTTTAGCTATGAACTTATTGTAACATATTTACATAATAACTTTTTACTACATTTATCTTTATAAAAAAGTACTATAAAGAACATAATAATTATTTCTTTATAGTACCTTTATTAGTTTTTCATTTTTTCATAGAAACTCTTTGGGTTTCTTCCTCAATTCATCATTCATCATTCATAATTCATCATTTTACTTAAGCTCTTTGAGCTTCTTCCTTAATTTTTAATTCTTCATTTTTCATTTTTAATTACTTTTGTGTAGTTTCATTAAAAACAATGATATTTCTCTGTACTCATTAACCATATGATTTAAAGTTTCAATAATAGTTCTATTTGCATCTGACGCTTCTATTTTTCCTATTACTTTATTTCCTTGTTTTACACCCATATCCATTGCCTTAACTGCATTTTTTAAAACTTCCTCATCATCAGTAATCAGTGCATCTTTTAATTTACTAAAAAGGCTACCTATCTCTTGTCCTATATCTAATGATTCATCAACTTCTCCACCTAATTTATTTATTTGTGAAACTACTATTTCCTTTTGAGATGCAAAGGTAGAAAGTATCTTTTTAAATTCATTTTTTAAATCTTCACTTTCTAGCTTTTCTTCATAGCTTCTAAAAGTATCAGTTCCCATATCAATTCCTACTAAAAAATCATTTAATAATTTAATAAGTTCAGTATTATCATCCATTATATTCACCTCTTGATAATAATTTCTCAACCTTTCAATTAATTTATTCACTTTTAAATTTTATTTTTATAGAAACTCCATGAGTTTCCTCCTCAATTCATAATTACCTAAGTTTTCTATTTAAAAGAAATATATTATCAATTTCCTCACCATTTTCATCATAATACCTTACATCTGCCCCTGTAATATATCCTATGGTATCCCTATCAAGAACACTTCCTTGAATTTTAAGTAATTTATCTTCATCCATTGGAAGTTCAACTTCCTTTGTTTCATTATCCCTAGTACATACTATTTTTACCTTCATACTTCATCAGTCTCCTTTAAAATTAGTATGTGTAATTGAACATTTCTTATTTATCTTAATTCTGTAATATTACTACATAATAAAAAAGTGCTATAAAAGCAATATTCATAACTTTTATAACACTGATACTATAATTTGTCTTTTTATTCATTAATAAGTTCTTTTCTTACTTGCAATTTTTCCCTTGAAAGATTAATTAATAAACCAATAACTATACCTAATAATGCTGGAACTAACCAACCTAAACCTTCGCTATAAAGCGGCAATTTACCAAATAACTTTGCACCTAATTCTATACCAAACCCCTTTAATCCATAAATTACACTTACCACTCCTGTAAATAAAATCGTTAATGAATATACAGTCCTACTTCCTTTAATAAATTTATCCATCATTGCCAAAACAATTAGCATAATAGCTATTGGATAAATCATATCTAAAACAGGAATTGAAATAGCTAAAATCTTTGTTAATCCCATATTGGCAAGGGTCATACTTGAAAGAGCCAAAATTCTTACCCATGCCTTATAGCTTATTTTATCAGATAAGCTTGCAAAATATTGACTACAAGAAGTAATTAATCCTACACTTGTTGTTAAACATGCTAAAGTAAAAATTACTGCTAATAGTACTGCACCTGGTTTACCAAATAAGTAAGTAGTAACATTAGTTAATGTATTTGCTCCATTTGCTGTTTCACCAAATCTTCCTCCGCTAGCAGCTCCCAAATGTGCAAGTGCTGCATAAATTATCACAAGCAAAATTCCAGCAATAAATCCAGCTTTAATAGATGTTGATACTACAGCTTTTTCTTCCTTAACACCCTTTGTCTTAATTGCAAGTGCAATGACAATTCCAAAGTTTAACGCTGCTATAGTATCCATTGTTAAATATCCTTCCAAGAAACCTGTAACAAATGGTGAATTTACATATGTTCCAGTTGCTTCACCATATGAACCTAAAGGCTTAAACACTGAACCTATAACAATTACTAATATTAAAGTCAATAATGTTGGTGTTAATACCTTTCCCATACGATCTACCAATTTGTTTGGTGATAATGAAAGCCAGTATGCCACTGAAAAGAATATTAAAGTAAACATTAAACGAGCTATGGTTTCTGACATATTACTTGGTAAATATGGTGATACTACCATTTCAAATGGTAAACTTCCTGCTCTTGGAATTCCTAAGCAAGGTCCGATAGATAAATAAATAAGTACCGTAAAGACAGTGGCAAAAAGAGGATTTACCCTTCTTGCTAACTTTTCTAATCCTCCACTTTTGGCTACAGCAATAACTCCTAAGATAGGAAAGCCCACTGCCGTAATTAAGAATGCCCCCAATGCAATCCATACTTTATCTCCTGCTGATTGCCCTAAAAATGGCGGAAATATTAAGTTTCCTGCTCCAAAAAACAGTGAAAAGAGCATAAGCCCTACAAATAATAAATCCTTTCTTGATAATTTTTTCATTTTGTTTTCCCCCTTTTAATATTGCTAAATTATAGTTTTTTCAATAAAAAAAACCGCCCCTTGATTACTCAAGGGACGGATTACATCCGTGTTACCACCCTAATTCTATAAAAAATCTAATTCTAAGATTTTCTATAGCACTCTGCTCGTATCTATCAATACGCTTATCCTATAACGTGGAAAGACTACGTCAACACTTAATCATTTCTTTTCAGTATTGCTTCTGGGAGATGATTTTCAGATATACTTTGAACATTGGCTTGCAGCATATACCAACTCTCTGTAGAACATCATATAACTTACTTGTTCTCTTTATCGAATTTCTATAATTTTTATTTATTGTACCAATTTTGTAAACTTATGTCAATACTTATTTTTATAAAAATGGATTAAAGAATCTTCCACCATTTATTTTAGTAGCTACTAATGCTGCTATAAATACGCATATCACAATAGATATAGCTATATAATCTCTTTTTGCAAATGGTTTTCCACTATACCAAGTACGCTTTTTACTATTTCCAAAAGCTCTTAATTCCATAGCTGAACTTATGCTTTCTATTCTTTCTAAACTTGATAATACCAACGGCATAATTATAGCTGCTGAATTTTTAATTCTGCTAATTAAACTAGTTTTTTTAGACATTTCTATTCCTCTAGCTTGTTGTGCAAAAGATATATCTTTATAATCTCTTTGTACATCAGGAATATATCTTAATGCTATAGCAACTGAATACGCTATTTTATAATTAACTCCAATACGGTTTAATGATGCTGCAAACTCACTTGGGTTAGTAGTAACCATAAAAAGTAACGCTACTGGTATTATAGAGAAATACTTTAATGTTACATTAAATTGATAAAATAACTGTTGAGTTGTTAAAGTATATGATCCAAATAGATGTAAAATATCTGTTCTACCTTGGTATATTTTCACACCTTCATATGGAGCAAATAAAAATATAGCAATATTATTTATAAGTAAAAATATTAAAATAAGATATAATACAAAAGAAATATCTTTAAATTTTACTTTAGAAACTTTAAACATAATAATACTTAAGATGAACATACCTCCTAATATACGTGTATCATAAGTAATCATAGATGCTAAAGCCCAAAATATTAATGCAATAAGCTTAGTTGCTCCTGTTAGCTTATGAATAGGTGATTTTAAATCTTGGTATTCTAACATAGCACTCATTATTCTCTTACACTCCTATCATAATCAATAAATGTTTTTACAAAACTTCTTGGATTTTCTAAGTTAGCCTTTACAGCTAATTCATAAACTGATGTTTCTTTAAGATTAGCAGCTTCAATTACTTTACTATCTGTAATAACATTGCTAGCTATATCATCGGCTATCTTTAACCCATCTGCTAAGACAATAGCTCTATTAGTATATTCAAGCATTAGATGCATATCATGAGTTATCATAATTATAGTTACACCTTTGCTATTTATTTCTTTTAAGAATTCCATTATTTCTGTATAATGTCTAAAATCTTGTCCTGCTGTAGGTTCATCTAATATAATAATTTCTGGATTAAGAACTAAAATAGACGCTATAGTAACACGCTTCTTTTGTCCATAACTAAGGGCTGATATTGGCCAATTACGGAATTCATATAATCCACATATTTTTAATGCTTCATGTACTCTTGTTTTAATCTCTGATTCATCAACACCTCTAACTTTAAGTCCTAAAGCAACCTCATCAAAAATCATACTCTTAGATATCATTTGGTTTGGATTTTGCATTACAACACCAATTTTTTCAGCACGTTCTTTTATACTTTCGTCTTTAATATCTTTTCCGTTAAACAATACTCTACCTGATGATGGTTTATAGAATCCACTAATAAGCTTTAATACCGTTGACTTTCCTGCTCCATTTTTACCAACTATACTTACCATTTCACCTTTATTAATTTTGAATGATAAACCATGTAAGATTTCTTTATTTTCATTATAAGAAAACTTTACATCTTCAATTTCTAAAATTGGTTCATCAAATGTAACTGCAGCTTCTTCTTTAATTGTATTTGACCACAATTTTAATTTATCTTCATATGAATTGATTTTAATAGAATTTATATGTTCTGGCTCCATTTCTGGAGTTATGCTACATCCAGCATATTTTAAGGCTGTTATGTATAAAGGTTCTCTTATTCCTGTCTCTTCTAAAATCCTAGATGATAGTAATTCATTTGGAGTCATATCAGCCTTTATTTCACCTTTATCTACCACTATAATTCTATCAACATTACAATGTAAAACATCCTCTAATCTATGCTCTACAATTAATATAGTCTTATTAGTTTTTTCTCTTATTTGTTCTATAAGTTCAATGGCATTTTTACCTGTAGCTGGGTCTAAACTTGCTAAAGGCTCATCAAATAATAATATATCTACATCATCCACCATAACACCAGCTAACATAACTCTTTGTTTTTGTCCCCCTGATAATCTATGAGGAGATGATTCTAAATTACCATCTATACCTACTATTTTTGATACTATATTAACTGTTTCTTTCATTTTTTCTTGTGGAATACAATCATTTTCTAGTTTAAATGCAATATCTTCACCTACAGTTAATCCTATAAATTGACTATCTGGATCTTGTAGTACCGTTCCTACAACATTTGAAAGCTTTGCTATGCTCATATTCTTAGTTTCTTGTCCTTTTATTTTTAGGCTTCCTTTTATTTCACCTTTGTATGAGAAAGGCACAAGACCATTTATACAATTTGATAATGTACTTTTACCAGATCCTGATGGACCAACTATAAGAACTTTTTCTCCTTCATATATAGTTAAATTTATATTATTTAATGTGGGCTTTGCTTGAGCTCTATATTGAAATGAAAAATCTTTAAATTCAATTACAGGTCTTTTCATATAAATCTCCCTCTTTACTTTTTATTTGTATTTTTTATTGTACTTACAAATAACATTAAATTTTCTACTTATTTATGAATTAGCTAAAAAATACCGGAGAATATTACCCCGGTATTTTAATTTTAAAATATATACTAATTTACATATTACTCTATATCTAAACTACCTTTTTTAACTCTGCTTCTTGCATAAGAACTAATTAAAATCGTTCCTAATACTGCCACAGTAATCATATTTAATATTCCTGCTACAGCACCTTGTACATATACCTTATTAGCTGGCTCAGCATATATTAATATATCCAATGAAGGTGCTATTACAAACCATGCAATTGCATTTCCTATAACCTGATATATATTAAATATTATCATATGCTTTTTATTGAACTCACCTTCGCTAACTTTTAACTTCTTAGAAACAAAGCCAATAATTAACCCTACTATTGAAGAAGCAATTATCCAACTGAACCAAGGTAGCCCAAATGAAGTTAAATCACTTATGGTATGTCCAATAAAACCTATAAATGCACCAACTAACGGTCCAAAGATTACTGACATTAATGCTAGGAATCCATAAGCAGTGTTAAATGTAGTATTTGGAATAGGAGTTGGAATTGCTGCAAAACGTGCTAATACCATAAAGACCGCTGCCCCAATACCTATTGCAATAACTGTCTTTATACTCAAACCTTTTCTCATTTATGTAATATCCCCTTTATTTTTCTATGTAATAATTAGACTAGCATTTATAATATTATTCTTCAGATTTTTTTATTGATATTTTCCAATTAGTTCCTGTTTCTATGTTGTATGCTTTTGCAAATGAACCTTGATTTATAGCAACTGCTAAACAATCTAATGAGTTAACATAAACTAATGTTTCTCCAATATGAACCTCTGCAAAAGATGTAGCAAATAGCATCACATTTTTGTATACCTCTCTTGAATCCTTTGTAATACATACCTCTACTTTATCACCATAATTTATATTCATACCCATAAATAATTCTCTACTGATATTAGTCCAAAGACTTCCAAATCTAACATCTAGAACATCAATTGTTCCACTAACTAAATCTCCATCTTTAATTGCTTCTACTGTTGGTAATTCAACTATTTCATCAAGATTTATTTTAGGACCAACCCCTTCAAAATCTATTATACCTGCAGCAAGTCTAGCTCCTGTATAAGCATAAACATCTCTTCCATGGAATGTGTATGATGCTCCTGAGTTTGGTAATCTATTTATATTTTCATCTATTTCTCTTGCCTCAACAATTCCGCACATACGTTTAACATGTGTTAATGTTCCATTGTCAGGAGTAACTATATATTGCCCAGTAGCTGTCTTTACTACTACACTTTTTCTATCAGTTCCAACACCTGGATCAACAACTGATACAAAAACTGTACCTTCAGCCCAATACATAATTGTTTGAATTAATCTATATGAAGCTTCCCAGATATTATATTGTGGAATATCATGAGTTAAATTAAATATTTTAAGCTCAGAATCAACTTTATGTGCAACTCCATACATAGCACTAACTGCTCCATCTGCTAAACCAAAATCTGTTTGAAATACTAAAGCATTTTTCATGTCTTTTCCTCCGTCGTTCTAAATTACATTGAAAGTATAATACACGAATATTACATAAACCAACATTTTTTTATTCGTTTTTTAAATTTCTATTCTTTTTTTTTTTTTCCTCCAAAGTCCAGTTTCAGCCAGTGTGGATTGCTTTCCGATGATGTACGTTTCTCACTTGCCCAACGGGAAGTGGATGTTGTAGTATCTCCATCCACTGCCTTTTCCGGCCCGTGGTTTGCATCTTCACTTCCGGATGCCGTTGCTGTTGCAGTCAGTGCATAATTCGCAGAAGCTGCCTTTACTGTACCAATTGCCGATGCCGGCAACAGGCTGAATACCATAGCACCTGAAAGCAAGAAACTCATGATTTTATGTCTTGTTTTCATTTTCATTCTCCCTTCTTTAGAAAATAGACAATACCAGAAAAATAGTTTTGCATAATTCAAAACGGTTTTTGTTTAATATGCACAAACTATTC
>OOCW01000724.1_pt1 | contig 29128 bp, 30 predicted proteins | sample 1671201 | NCBI WGS metagenome assembly OOCW01 (sample SAMN06348132, study PRJEB24527) | human gut metagenome | biome: human gut; feature: ankylosing spondylitis patient; material: feces | host: Homo sapiens | place: China | collected 2015-10
TAAAGCTATAAAAATGAGTTTAGTTCATGATTTAGGTGAACTTTATGATGGGGACATATCAGCCAAATTACAAAATGACAATGACAATAAAGCTGAGATGGAAGAGAAGGCTATGAGAAGAATGTTGACAATACTACCAGAAAATTTGGCTGAAAATATTTATGACTTATGGAAAGAATATAATGAATGTTCTACAAAAGAGGCAAAATTAGTAAAGGCAATGGATAATCAAGGAGAGAATCCAGAGGATTTTGATTATGAATTTAATTTACAATATGGAAAGCAGTATTTCATGGATAATGAGATTTTAGAATATATGAGATATATAATTGATGAAGATACGAAGGAAAGTATAAAATTAAAAGAAAAGAATATAAATAGATAGGATAAAAGAAAGTACCAGATTAAATTCTGGTACTTTTTTGTATAAATTAATTGGTTGTGATAATGATATGGAATACTTTGAATAATTTTTTTTTTATTATAGAAAGTCAATTATTTATGAACTACTATTAAACCGAAGAAAATAAAATTTAATTAAATATGTTTTAGGTTCCATTAGATTAAAAGGGAAAGAGGTGAAATTCCTCTACAGCCCCCGTTACTGTAATGTGGACGAAACTCAATAATACCACTGTGAATTATATTTTCATGGGAAGGTGAGGATTAGGATGAAACTAAGTCAGGAGACCTGCCTAAAATATCAAAGTAGTTTCTTCGGGGTGAAGGAAATATCTTATTAAAAGACATTTTTATGTTGAAGATTAGAAGATATAAGCCTCTCTCTTTGAGTAGGCTTTTTTAATTGTAATGAATTTATATGTCTTCAAATTTTTAACTTATAGCCAATTTTAATATTAATTACATCAAATAAGATATATGCCCTAAATAATAATAAAAAGGGAGATGTATGTAGTATGAAAAAAAGTAATGTAAAGTGGTCATTATTAGCAACATTTATGTTAATTATGACACCGGTATTATCAAATGCAATGCATGTAATGGAAGGATTTTTGCCTGTTAATTGGGCAATAACTTGGTGGATAATATTTATTCCTTTCTTTGTAGTTGGTTTAAAGAGTATTACAAAAATAGTAAAAGAACAGCCAAAGAAAAAGTTATTATTAGCTCTATGTGGAGCCTTCGTCTTTGTATTATCAGCTCTTAAAATTCCGTCAGTTACAGGAAGCTGTTCACATCCAACTGGTGTAGGTCTAGCAGCCATATTATTTGGACCAAGTGTAACAGTTGTACTAGGAACTATAGTCTTATTATTTCAAGCTCTATTATTAGCTCATGGAGGAATAACTACTCTTGGAGCAAATTCATTTTCAATGGCCATTGTAGGTCCACTTGTATCATTTGGACTTTGGAAATTATTTAAAGATAAAATAGATAAAAAAGTAGTAGTATTTTTAGCAGCAGCCTTGGGAGATTTAGCAACATATACAATAACGTCTATACAACTGGGTCTTGCCTTTCCTGATCCATCAGGAGGAATTATAGCATCAATAATAAAATTCTTAGGAATATTCTTCATTACTCAAGTACCTATTGCAATAGCAGAAGGGTTACTTACAGTTATAATTTATAACTTTATTAGTGAAAATGAAGAAAGAGAGGTGTTAGCATAATGCAAAATTCACCTGCTAAAAAATCAAGTAGTTCAAAACTAACAATTATTTTACTTTTATTAGTTTTAGCTATAGTTGTAGTGCCACAAATTATTCAAAAAGGAGCAGAATTTGGAGGAGCGGATGGTGAAGCAGAAACTGCAATAACTGAAATTAATCCAGATTATGAACCATGGTTTAGTAGTTTATTTGAACCTGCCAGTGGTGAAATAGAAAGTTTATTATTTGCATCTCAAGCAGCACTAGGAGCAGGAATAGTAGGTTACTATATAGGAACTACTAGAACTAAGAAAAAAATGAGAGATGAAAAATATGATAATAGATGATTATGCTTATAAAAATAAGTTATCAAAGGTAAATCCAAATATAAAATTTGCTATAGGAATGTTTTTACTATTTTTATCTTTAATTAATCCTTATAACTATATATCTATATTCATAATATGTGTAATGAGTTTTGTAATAGTAGTAATTGCTAAAATAGAGTTAAAAGATTATGTTCATTTTATAAAAATACCATTAGCATTTTTAATTATTAGTATAATCATGATACTTATTACTTTCTCACAAAATAAGGAATCTTTATTATATAGCATAAAAATAGGAAGTTTATATATAGGTGTTTCAAATGAGTCCATAAGCTCAGCTACTCATTTATTTTTTAGGGCATTGTCATGCTTAACTTGTATTTATTTTGTCATGCTTACAACATCTTTTAACCAGTTAATATTCGTATTTAAAAAGTTACACTTACCAGATGTTGTTTTAGAAATTTCCATGCTTATGTATAGGTTTATATTTATATTTGTAGAAGAAGTATCTGATATTAGAAAATCACAAGAACTTAGATTTGGATATATTAATTTAAAAAATGGATATAACTCCTTTGGATTATTAGTAAATATGTTATTTAAAAGAATGATGATTAGATATGATGAAATGAGTATAGCTTTAGATATGAAGCTTTATGATGGCACATTTTATATTGTAGAGGAAGATTAAAATGTTTAGAATAAATAATTTAACATATAAATATGATAAAAAGATAAAAGCCTTGGATAATATAACTATGGATTTTGAAAAAGGTGATATTATAGGGATAATTGGCTCTAATGGATCGGGAAAATCCACATTATTTAATAATTTAATGGGGATATTGAAACCTACTGAGGGTGAAATACTATACAAAAACAATAAACTTAAATACGACAAGAGAAGTTTATATAATTTAAGAAAAGAAGTTGGTATAGTTTTTCAAGATCCAGAAAAACAAATTTTCTATTCCATGGTATACGATGACTTAGCTTTTGCACTTAGAAATATTGGTATGGATGAAAAAAGTATAAAAATAAGAATAGATAAAGCTTTAGAGGCAGTTAATGGTAAAGAATTTATAGATAGGCCAGTACATAGTTTAAGTTTTGGTCAGAAAAAAAGGGTGGCAATTGCATCAGTAATAGCTATGAACAATGAGTTAATCTTACTGGATGAACCAACAGCAGGCTTGGATCCAGAAAGTACAAAAGCCATAGTAGAAATAATTAAATCAGTGCACAAAAGAGGAAAGAAAATAGTAATTACCAGTCATGATATGAATCTGATTTATGATATATGTGATTATATATATGTGTTGAATAGAGGGAAAATAATTAGTGAAGGTAATGTAGAAGAAGTATTTATGGAAGAAGATAAGATTGAAGAAGCAGGATTAGAACTTCCATGGCTTGTAAAACTTAATAAAAATATGAATCTACCTTTGTTTAGAAAGGAAGAAGATTTATATGATTATTGGAGTGAAAATTTTGGAGATAATCTAAAAATCATAACAAAATAAAAAGACCATATATAATTTATAACTACTTAAATGAATAATGGGCGAAGCAGTTGGCCACATGAAATGATTGGCCCACACGTTACTCAAAGTGTAGTGCCCACACAGTTGTTTAAGCTAAGGGAATTTTTTTATTTGAAAAATATGGAGGAAAGAAATGAATATTGCAGTTATAGGTATTAATCATAACTTATCACCTATTAGTATAAGAGAGAGAGTATCTTTTACAGATACTAAAAAAATAGAAGCAATTAATATACTTTTAGATAAAGATATAGATGAGATCGTAATACTATCAACTTGTAATAGAAGTGAAATTTATATTAGTTGTGAAGATGTTGAAAAAGGTATAGAAGTTGTGAAAGCTTTTTATGAAGAATTCTTTGAATTAGGAGAAGTTAGAAATTATTTATTTAGTAAAAAAAATAAAGAAGTTATTGAACATTTATTTAATGTAGCTTCTGGACTTGACTCTGTAGTTTTGGGAGAAGACCAAATTTTAGGTCAGGTGAAAGATGCTCATGAATTTTCTATGAAATTAGGAGCGACAAAGAAGCTATTTAATCGGCTTTTTAGAGATGCAATTACAACAGCTAAAGAAGTAAAAACTATAACTAAAATTTCACAGCAGTCCTTATCCATAAGTTATATAGGAATAAAGCTTTTAAAAGAAAAGATGGTAAGTTTAAAAGATAAGAATGTACTAATAATAGGTTTAGGCAAAATGAATCTACTAACAATTAAATATTTACAAGAAGAAAATGTGGGAACTATTTATATTTCAAATAGAAGCATAGAAAAATTTAAAGAAATCCAAAGTATATATGATAATATAGAATACGTTGATTATAAAGATAGATATAATTTTTTAAAAGATAATAAAATAGACATAGTAATTAGCGCCACTTCATCACCTCACCTAGTTATAAGAAAAGAAGATATGCCAAGTATAAAAAATAAAATTTATTTTATGGATTTAGCACTACCTAGAGATATTGACTATAATATAAAAAAATTAGATTATGCAGAGGTTTACTGTATTGATGATTTAAAGTATATTCAACATAAAAATGATGAGATAAGAGTTCAGTTATCAAAGGAAGCTTATAAAATAATAAATGATAAAATAGATGAATTTATACTCTGGGAGGATATTTCAACTATAGACCCGACTATTCAATCACTAAATCAGAAATGTAATGAGATAAAAGAAGACACTTTGGATTATATTTCAAGAAAAATTAACTTAAACCAAAGAGATAAAAAAATAATAGATAAAATGATGACATCAGCCTTAAAAAGAGTGATTAGAGAACCAATTATTAATTTAAAACAGGTAAAAAATAAAGGGAAAAGAGAAGAATATATAAAAATTATAGAAGAACTATTTGATATTTAGGGGGAAAATATGAATCATACAAAATCTGAAGAATTATATAAAGAAGCTGTTAAATATATTCCAGGAGGAGTAAATAGCCCTGTAAGATCTTTTAATTCTGTGGGAATCAGTCCAGTTTTTGCAAAAAAAGCTCATGGAAGTAAAATTACAGACGTGGATGGAAATGAATATATCGATTATATATGCTCATGGGGTCCATTGATGTTAGGTCATAGCAATAAAGAAGTATCTAAGGGTATAGAAGAAATAATTAATAATGGGATTAGTTTTGGTTTGGCAACAGAGATTGAAGTTGAAATGGCAAAAATGATAGTAGCTGCTTATCCAGCAATAGATCAAATTCGTATGGTTAATTCAGGAACAGAAGCTACAATGAGTGCATTAAGGGTTGCAAGAGGATATACAAAAAGAAATAAAATAGTAAAATTTGAAGGATGTTATCATGGCCATTCAGACTCTTTATTAGTTAAATCAGGGTCTGGAACTATAACTTTTGGAGTGCCCACTAGTCCAGGAGTTCCAAATGATATAGTAAAAAATACCCTAGTTTGTAGATATAATGATATTGAAGATGTAAAAAGGGTGTTTAAAGAAGAGGGAGAAGATATAGCAGCAATAATTGTTGAAACTATAGGCGGAAATATGGGAGTTGTTCCAGGGAAACCAGAGTTTATTAAATTTTTAAGACAAATATGTGATGAATATAAATCTGTTTTAATTTTTGATGAAGTTATTACAGGATTTAGATTGGCATATGACAGTTCCATTGGATACTTTAATGTAAAACCAGATATGGTATGCTTTGGTAAAATTATAGGAGCAGGTATGCCAGTAGGAGCTTATGGAGGTAAAAAAGAAATTATGGAAGTAGTATCTCCAGTAGGGCCTGTATATCAAGCAGGTACTTTATCAGGAAATCCCCTTGCTATGTATTTAGGAAAAAGAAATTTAGAGATTTTAAGAGATAATCCTAATATTTATAAAGAATTAAATAAAAAGGGAGAAAAATTAGAGCAAGGAATTAAAGACAATCTAAAAAAATTGGGATTAAATTATACAGTTAATAGAGCTGGTTCTTTAGTTTGTTTATTCTTTACAGAGAGACCAGTAGAAAATTATGATGATGCAATAAAAAGTGATATAGAAAAATATAATGCTTATTTTAAAGAAATGTTAGATAGAGGCATATTAATAGGACCAAGTCAATTTGAAGCCATGTTTTTATCTTATGCTCATAAGGATGAAGATATTGAATATACAATAAAATGTAATTATGAAGCTTTAAAAAAGTTGCATAATTTATAAAAATAATATAAAATTAGTGAAATTTTTGTGAAATTGTGATTAAATATAGATTATATATAAAAAATTTTCAATGTATTTTGTGCAGAACAAAAATTAACTATAATTAACATATGAAGACTTTTTATAATAATTAAAACTAAAAATACATCAATATAGGTTTATTAAAATAATCAAAAGGGAAAAAGGTAAAAGCCTTTGCAGCCCCCGCTACTGTGAAACGGATGAAACTATTATTATGCCACTGTCTTAGATTAAAGATGGGAAGGAATAGGAGTAAGATGATGTTGAGCCAGGAGACCTGCCTAAATTGATTATACGAAAAGTCTCGGGGTGAAGATTTTATTTATATTTAAGATGATATAGAGAAATCCCAGTCTTTTCGACTGGGATTTTTTGGTAAAAAATACTTTATCCACGGATATATAGTTTATAAGATGAATTTTAAGAGAGGATTAATATTATGGGTAAAAAAATAATGCTTCAAGGAACTGCATCAAATGTGGGAAAAAGCATAATAACTACAGGCTTATGTAGAATATTTAAACAAGATGGTTATAAAGTAATACCATTTAAATCTCAAAATATGGCACTTAATTCTTTTATAACAAAAGAAGGGCTTGAAATGGGAAGAGCTCAAGTATCTCAAGCTGAGGCTTGTGGTATAGAACCTATTGCAGATATGAATCCCATATTATTAAAACCAAATGGTAACAATAAAAGCCAAGTCATAGTAAGAGGTAAAGTAGTAGGCGATATGTCTTCAAAAGAATATCATGAGTATAAATTACAACTTACAGAAGTACTAGGTGATATATTTGAAGAATTTGAAGAAAAATATGATGTTGTAGTAATGGAAGGTGCAGGAAGCTGTGCTGAAATTAATTTAATGGAAAGAGATATTTCCAATATGGGTATGGCAGAAATTGCCGATGCACCAGTTATTATTATTGGAGATATAGATAGAGGAGGAGTTTTTGCGTCTCTAGCAGGAACTATGTTATTACTTCCTGATGAATATAAAAAAAGAGTGAAGGGTGTAATAATTAATAAGTTTAGAGGAAGAAAAGAACTTTTAGATTCTGGAATAAAAATGTTAGAAGATATTATAAAAGTGCCAGTCCTAGGAGTTTTACCCTATACTAATATAAAAATCGAAGAAGAAGATAGTGTGACAACTAGATTCAAACAAAAAGTTAATAAAGGTGATATACATATAGAAGTTGTAAGAACACCTCATATGTCTAACTTTACAGATTTTAATATATTTGAAACTCAAGAAGATGTAAGTTTGAGATATGTAGATTTTGGGGAATCTTTTGGAGACCCAGATATAGTAATTATACCAGGAACAAAATCTACTATAGATGATTTAATGTTTTTAAGAAAAAATGGCTTAGAAAATCAAATAAAAGAACTTCATAGAAGAGGTAAATTAATTATAGGAATTTGTGGTGGATATCAAATGTTAGGGAAAGTATTAAAAGATCCATATCATGTGGAAAATGACTTAGAAGAAGTTGAAGGTATTGGACTTTTAGATGTAGAGACAACTTTTGAGACGGAAAAAACTACAACACAAGTTAAGGCTATTTTAGATGAAAACTTACATGGATATCTTGAAAATTTAAGTTGTAAAGAAGTTAGTGGATATGAAATTCATATGGGTGTAACTGAAAGAAATGAAAATAGTAATAATTTTGTTACTGTAACAGAAAAGCTTGGTCAAAAAGTAAATTATCAAGTTGGAAGTGTTAATAAAGAATGTAATGTTTTTGGAACTTATCTTCATGGAATATTTGATGATATAGATTTTACAAGAACAATATTAAATAATATAAGAAAAATGAAGAATTTAGAGCCAATTGAAAGTAGTGTTAAATCATTTAAGGAGTTTAAAAATCAACAATATGATAAGTTGGCAGATTATCTAAGAGAACATTTAGATATGAAAAGAATATATGAAATAATGAGTGAGAGTAACAATTAGGTGATAAATATGAAAAAAATATTAATTGCAGGAACAAATAGTGGAGTTGGAAAAACAACAATTTCTTTAGGAATAATGCAAGCATTGACAAAAAGAAATTTAAAAGTACAGCCTTATAAAGTGGGACCTGACTATATAGACCCTTCTTATCATACTTTCATAACTGGAAGATATTCAAGAAATCTGGATTCTTATATGTTAGATGATGAGAAGATAAAGTACATAGTAAAAAATGCTTCAAAAGATGCAGATATATCTGTAATTGAAGGTGTTATGGGATTATACGATGGATATGGAATTGATTTAAATGATTGTACAAGCTCATATACATCAAAAATGTTAAAAACACCAGTTATTTTAGTAATAAATGCAAAGGCTATGGCAGCCTCAGCTGCTGCTATGGTACTTGGATATAAAATGTTAGATGAAAATGTTAATATAGCTGGAGTAATTACAAATAACGTAAAAAGTGAATCTCATTATAAAACTTTAAAAGAAGCGATTGAAAAATATACAGGTGTGGAAGTATTAGGATATTTCCCTCCAAATAAAGAATTTTCTTTAGAGTCTAGACATTTGGGATTAATTCCATCTGTGGAAATGGACTCTCTAAAAGCTAAGTTTGATAATTTAGCTGAGGAAATAGAAAAATATATAAATATTGATAGAATAATTGAAATAGCTGAAACTGAGGAGTTTGAATCATCTTTTAATTTAAATGAATTTATTCAAAAGAATAAAGTAAGGGACAAAAAAATAGCAGTGGCTTATGATAAAGCATTTAATTTTTATTACAGAGAAAATCTAGAGCTATTTGAAAAACTGGGAATGAGAATAGAATATTTCAGTCCTATAAAAGATAAGAAACTTCCACCTTGTGATTATGTTTATATTGGCGGAGGATTCCCAGAAATTTTTGCAAAAGAGCTACACGAAAATAAAGAAATAAGAGAAGAAATTTTTAAGGCTTATGAGAAAAATATTCCTATATATGCTGAATGTGGCGGACTTATGTACTTAGGAGAAAAACTTCAAGATAAAGAAAATAATATTTATGATATGGTGGGAATTTTCCAAGGTTGCAGTAAAATGACCTCATCTCTTAAACGTTTTGGATATTGTTTAGGAGAAGCTAAAGTAGATACAATTTTAGCTAAAAAAGATCAAATAATAAAAGGACATGAATTCCATCATTCAATTTTTGATAGTAGTGAAGAATGTGCTTATCATATGAAAAAAGTTAAAAATAACAAAGTTGTTGATGAGTGGGAAGGTGGATATAGTAAAAAGAATACTTTAGCAACTTATTTACATACTCATTTTTATAATAATTTAGATTGCATAGCTAATTTTATAGAAAGAGGATGTGAGTAATATGAATCTTTTATCTATATATACAGGATATGCTCTTGATTTAATTATAGGAGATCCTTATTCATTTCCACATCCAGTGAGATATATTGGGAAATTAATTAGTATTGTAGAAAAACAAATTAGAAAGATAACATCATCAGATAAAGGACTAAAAATTGCAGGTTTCTTTCTTTGGTTTATAGTTGTAGGAGCAACATTTGGTATTACAACTTTAGTGCTACAACTATTTAAATTTAATAAAGTAGCTTACTTTATTGTAAATACCATATTAATTTATACAACTTTGGCTACAAAATGCTTAAAAGATGAATCTATCAAAATATATAAAGTATTGAAAACTGGTGATTTAGAAAAATCAAGAATTCAACTTTCATATATTGTTGGAAGAGATACGACAAACTTAAATGAAAAAGAAATAGTAAGAGCAACAGTAGAGACTGTGGCAGAAAATACAGTTGATGGAATAATAGCTCCACTATTTTATGGATTTATAGGTGGGGCACCACTTGCTATGGCATATAAAGCAGTTAATACTTTAGACTCAACTGTAGGATACAAAAACGACAAGTACTATTACTTGGGATTTGCTTCAGCCAAAATAGATGATATAGCAAATTATATACCAGCAAGACTTGGAGTTATATTATTATCTCTTGGAAGTTTATTTGCAGGATTTAATTTTAAAGATGCTTTAAAAATAGGAATAAGAGATAGAAAAAATCATAAAAGTCCTAACTGTGCATTTTCTGAAGGTGCAGTAGCAGGGGCTTTAGGAATTCAACTTGGTGGTACGAATGTTTACTTTGGAAAAGAAGTATACAAACCAACAATTGGAGATAAAACAAGAGAAATTGAAATTGAAGATATAGTTAGAACAAATAAAATAATGTATTCATCATCAATAATATCAATCATTATTTTTACAGTTGCTTATTATTTAGTTGTAGCATTATAAAGAAGGGAGATTGTATGAAAGATTTAGGACATGGAGCTAATGTGGATTTAATGGCAAAAACTTTTAATAAAAATACAGAGGATATAATAGATTTTAGTTCCAATATAAATCCAAAAGTAGTTCCTAACTTGGAAAAATACATTTTAGAAGGATTAAATAAGTGTAAAAGCTATCCCGATATTAATTATACAAGTTTAAGAAAAAATATTGGCCATTACATAAATATAAATCCAAATTTTATTATTCCAGGAAACGGAGCAACAGAAATAATTTATCTTCTTATGAAAAATATTAGAAAAAGATTGGCCATATTAAATCCAACTTTTTCTGAATATGAAAGAGGAGCAAAATTAAATAATTTAGAAGTTATAAGTTTTATGCTAAATAAAAATGATGAATTTAGTATAAATCTGGATGAAATAGAAGAAAAAATCAATGAATTTGACAGTTTATTTATTTGTAATCCTAACAATCCCAATGGAAAAGTTAAAAATATTGAAAAGCTACTAAAATTAATGAGTAAACATAACAAATTATTGATAGTTGATGAAACTTTTATGGAATTTGTTTATGAAGAAGAAAAATATAGCCTAATTAAATATGTAGATAAGTATGAAAATATTTTTATTATAAAGGCAGTTACAAAATTCTTTGGAATGCCAGGACTTAGATTAGGTTATGGAGTTACAAGTAATAAAAAGTTAATTGAAGATATATATAAATATAAAGAACCTTGGAGTGTAAATTCATTTGCTGACACTTTATCAAATTATATTTTCAATGATAAAGACTATATAAATTTAAGTAAAGAATATTACATAAATGAAAGAGAATATATGTTAAATGCTTTAAGAAAAATTAAAAGCTTAGAAGTTTATGATACAGATACAAACTTTGCTTTAATTAGACTTAAAGATAAAAAAGCAGAAGAACTTAAATTACAATTATTCAAGGAAAGTAATATTTTAATAAGAAATGCATCTAACTTTATTGGTTTAGATGAAAATTATATTAGAATTGCAATTAAAAGTCATGAAGAAAATATAGTAATTTTAAAAGAATTAAATAGAATACTGGGAGAATAGTATGAAGTCTTATGGAATATGTCCTGCATCTTGTGGTGAATTTGTTCAAGGAATTTTAGATAATGAAGAATATTTATCTTCTTATGCAATTGATATGTTTTCCATTGCAAGTCTTGAAGAAAAAAAAGAAGATATTAATCTAGGATCTAAAAAATCAAGAAAAGCCATAGAAAAGGTATTTGAAAAATTTAATATTCCCATTGAGGAAAGCAAAAATATATCATTAGATTTAAAAAGCAATATACCTATAGGCAAGGGTATGGCAAGTTCTACAGCAGATATTGGAGCAACAATTAAAGCTACATTATCAATTTTAAATAAAAAACTAAATGATGAAGAGATATCTTTGATTGCTTCTGAAATAGAACCGACAGATTCCATTATTTTATACAAGAATTCTATTTTTAATCCTATTAATGGTAGTGTGAAAAAATATTTATCTAGTTTTGATAATGGAAGAGTGATTATTTTGGAGCCTAAGGAAATTTTAGAAACTAAAATAATAAGAAGTAATCCTAATTATTTAAATATAAAGCTAGAAAATAAATCAATTATTAAGAAATCTTTTAACTTATTGGAAAAAGGATTGAAAAATAATGATTTAAAATTAATAGGTGAGGCTTGTACTTTAAGTAGTCTAGCTAATGAAAATATTCATAAAAAGCCATATTTAAATGAAATTATTGAAATAAGCCAAAGTATGAATGCTTATGGAGTAAATATTGCTCATAGTGGAACAGTAATTGGAATTTTAATTGATAAAAATATGGATTATGAAAGAATAATTAATCACCTTAATAACTTGCCCTTAAGTGATTATTATAAAAAAATACATTTAGCAAATATTATAGGACAAAAAGAGCGGGAGGAACTGGAATGGAATATGTTAAAGACCCTAAAATGATAGAGGTAAAAAGTTTTGAAATTATACAAGGAATAATTGATGACATTAGACCAGGATATAAATTTAAAAATGAAATAGAAGAGAAAATAATAAAACGTTGTATTCATACAAGTGCTGATTTCGAATATTTAGATATATTAAAAATATCTGAAACAGCAGTAAAGTCAATAATAAATGCCTTAGAAAGTAAATGTACAATTTACACAGATACAAATATGGCCCTTAGTGGAATTAATAAAATGAAATTAAATGCTTTAGGTTGTGAATATAAGTGTTTAGTGGCAGATGAGAGAGTAAAAGAATTAGCTAAAGAAAAAGGAATAACTAGATCTATGGCAGCAATAGAAGTAGCTATGAGTGAAGAAGGTAAAAAATTATTTGTATTTGGAAATGCTCCAACAGCTCTTTATAAAACTATAGAAATGGTAAACGAAGGCAAAGATGTGGAGGCTATAGTTGGTGCGCCTGTAGGATTTGTTGGTGCAGCAGAATCTAAATATGAATTAGAAAAAACTAATATACCACATATTGTAGTTCAAGGAAGAAAAGGCGGAAGTAATATAGCTGCTGCTATAATGAATGCAATCTTATATGCAATGTAGGGTGTTACTATGCAAGAGTATGTTTATATTGATGGAAAAAAATATAGAAGAGGATATACAACAGGTTCTTGTGCAACAGCAGCGTCTAAAGCATCTGTGCATATGCTCTTAACTAAAGAAAAAATAGAAAATATAAATATAGATACACCAAAAGGAATACCTCTAACATTAAAAGTAAAAAACATTGAATTTGAAGATAACAGCGCAACTTGTTCCATTGAAAAAGATGGAGGAGATGATATTGATGCAACACATGGCATGGATATTTTTGCAAAAGCTGAATTAGTAAATAAAGAAGATGAAGACATTATAGTAACTGGTGGAATTGGAATAGGTTTAGTAACGAAAAAAGGATTAAGTGTAGAAGTTGGAAAACATGCTATTAATCCAGTACCTATGAAAATGATTAGAAATGAAGTTGGTAAAATTTTAGGTGAAAATAATAAATTTTTACCTAAAAATAAATCATTAAAAATAACTATCTTTGCACCTCAAGGTGTGGAAATTGCAAAGAAAACTTTTAATCCTAGATTAGGTATAGTAGGAGGAATATCTATACTTGGAACTACGGGAATTGTGGAACCTATGAGTGAAGAAGGTTGGAAAAAATCTTTATCCATAGAAATGGAAATGAAAAAAGCTCAAGGCCTTGATAAAATAATCCTTGTGCCAGGAAATCATGGTGAAGAATTTATAAGAGAACACTTACAAATAGATATGAGCTACTGTGTAAGAATGAGTAACTTTGTAGGATACATGTTAAGTGAGGCCAAAAGAATAGGATTTAAAAAAATTCTTCTGGCAGGTCATATAGGTAAGTTTATAAAAATATCAGCAGGTATATTTAATACTCATAGTAAAGTTTGTGATGCTAGAAATGAAATAATGATTTCTAATTTAGCTCTAATGGGAGCGCCACTAGAATTTTTAAAAGAAATAAATGAATGTGTTACAGCTGAAGGTGCAGTAGAAATTATAGATAAAAGTGAATATACTGACATATACAATATACTTTGTGATAAATGCAAACAAAGAGCAGAACAATATCTACATAATGAAGTAGAAGTAGAGTTTTATATGTTTAGAATGGATAAATCTTTACTTGGAAAATCCCAAAGAGCAGATTTACTTATGGAGGAATTTAGATGATTAATATTATAGGTCTAGGGCCTGGAGAATTTGATTATATAACTAAGATAGGTGAAAAGCTAATTTATGCTTCTGATATTTTAATTGGAGGAAAAAGAAATTTAGAGTCTATAGAAGATTTTAATGGAGAAAAAATTATCCTTAGCAATAATCTTAAAGAAATTTTAGAGTTTATAAAAAATAACCTCCACAAAAACATAAGTGTCATAGCATCAGGAGATCCTTCAATTTATGGAATAGGTAAATATTTATCAAGTAATATTGAACATGAAAACTTAAATATAGTAAGTGGAGTAAGTTCACTTCAGTATATTTTTTCTAAAATATTTGTGGATATGAATGATGTTTATATAACAAGTAGCCATGGTAAAATACCTGACTTTGATTATATTTTATCTCACAAAAAAGTATGTATGGTTACTGATAGTAAAATTGGACCACATGAAATCTGTAGAGAAATTCAAAAGAGAAATCTTAAAAAAACAGTAGTTGTGGGAGAAAACTTATCTTATGCTAATGAAAGAATAACTATGGGAAAAGCAGAAGATATTTTAGCCATAGAAAAATTTGATATGAATGTGGTGGTGATACTAGATGAAAAATGATGAATTTATAAGAGGTAAGGTGCCCATTACAAAAGAAGAAGTAAGAGCCATCTCATTAAATAAGTTAAATTTAAAAGATGCTAAAACTTTTATAGATGTGGGAGCAGGAACAGGAAGTATTTCCATAGAAGCTGCTTTAACTTATGATGATTTAAAAGTTATAGCTATAGAAAGAAATGATGTTGCAATAGACTTAATAAATCAAAATGTTGAGAAATTTAATTTATCAAATGTAGAAGTGATGAAGGCCTATGCACCTATTGATTTAGATATAAAAGCTGATGGAATTTTCTTAGGTGGAACAGGAAACAATTTAGAAGAAATAATTAAATGGTCAAAAGATTTATTAGTACCAGGAGGAAGACTGGTAGCAAACTTTATATTAATAGATAATTTTTATGATACGCTAGATTTACTAAAAAAATATAACTTTGTAAATCTTGATGTATCACAATTAAGCATAAATAAATTAGAGAAATTAGGAAGCAGAGATTATTTTAAACCTCACAATCCTATATATATAATATCTTGTGAAAAAGGGGCAGAGAATGAAGATGATAAATAAAGTACATTTTGTTGGAGCAGGACCAGGAGATAAAGAGTTAATAACATTAAAAGGATATAAATTACTATCAAATGCAGATGTAGTAATTTATGCAGGATCATTAGTAAATCCAGAACTTCTTGAATATTGTAAAGAAGGATGCGAAATACATGACAGTGCATATATGAATTTACAAGAAATAATAGCTGTAATGGAAAAAGGAATAAAAGAAGGAAAATCAGTTGTTAGACTTCAAACTGGAGACTTCTCAATTTATGGTTCAATAAGAGAACAAGTTGAAGATTTAGCAAAATTAAATATAGATTATGACTGCACACCAGGTGTAAGTTCATTCTTAGGTGCATCATCAGCACTAGGAGTTGAATATACAGTTCCAGAAGTATCTCAAAGTGTTGTTATAACTAGAATGGAAGGAAGAACTCCAGTTCCACCAAAAGAATCTATAGAATCTTTTGCAGCTCATCAAACTTCAATGGTAATATTCCTTTCTGTTCAAGAAATAGAAAAAGTTGTAGAAAAACTAATAGCTGGAGGATATGCAAAAACTACTCCAATAGCAGTTGTGTATAAAGCAACTTGGGCAGATGAAAAAGTAGTAAAAGGAACATTAGAAGATATAGCTAAAAAAGTTAAAGATGCAGGTATAAGAAAAACTGCATTAATAATGGTTGGAGAGTTTTTAGGAAAAGAATACAATAACTCTAAATTATATGATAAGGACTTTGTACATGAATTTAGAGGATAAAAAAATAGCAATATTATCTATAACTAATAATGGAAGAGAACTTGCTTTAAGAATTAAAGAAATCATGAAAGATGTAGATGTATTTTTTATTAAGAAAGATACTGATTATAAAAATGATGAAGTTATAGTTGTAAATAAGGGATTAAAAGAATTTATTCCACAAATTTTTGATAAATACGACTACCTAGTTTTTATAATGGCAACAGGCATAGTTGTAAGAACTATAGCACCATTAGTTGTGAGCAAATTCAGTGATCCAGCAATTTTAGTTATGGATGAAAAAGGTAACAACATTATAAGTTTACTTAGTGGACATATGGGAGGAGCTAATGAAATGACTTTATATATGAGTGATTTGATTAACTCTCATCCTGTTATAACAACAGCTACAGATGTAAACAAAAAATCATCTTTAGATATGATTGCGAAAAAATTAAATGGTCATATTGATGATTTTAGAGATAATGTATTAAAAATTAACTCAATGCTAGTTAATAATGAAGAAGTACATCTTTATATAGATGGAAACTATAAAATAAATCACAATGGATTTACTTTATATGATGAAAAAACAGATTTAGATAAAGTAAGAAATTTAGTTATTGTAACTAATAAAAAAGATATAAATAAAATCTTAAATAAAAATATAGAAAACTTAAATGAAAAAATTATTAAAAGTAATGAGTTTAAAAATTTAAATAATAAAACTATTAAAGTTATTCCAAAAGATATAGTAATTGGTGTTGGATGTAAGAAAAATACAGATTCAGACCATATGAAAAACTCACTTATAAAATTCTTAGCTGAATATAATATTGATATTAATGCAGTAAAAGAAATCGGCAGTATAGAAATCAAAAAAGATGAAAAAGCCATAATAGATTTGGCTAAATTTTTAGATGTAAAATTTAAAACATTTAGTGTAGAAGAAATATCTAAAGTGGATCATCTATATGAAAAATCTGATTGGGTTAAAAAGAATGTGGGAGTTTACTCTGTATCAGACCCAGTGGCCCATTTACTAAGTGAAGGAAGAGTAATAATAAATAAACAGAAATACGATGGAATTACATTTTCAATAGGGAGAATTGATATATGATATACGTTATAGGAATAGGACCAGGTTCTAGAAATCTGATGACTGAAGAAGCAATAGCAGCAATAGAAGATGCTGAAGTAATAGTTGGATACAAAACTTACATAAACTTAATAACTGAGTTTATAGGAGATAAAGAAGTTGTTCAAAATGGAATGAGAAAAGAAATAGAAAGATGTAGAGAAGCTATAGAAATTGCTAAAACTGGTAAAAAAGTTGCAGTAATAAGTAGTGGTGATGCTGGAATTTATGGAATGGCAGGACTTATATTAGAGCTTTTAACAAAAGAAGAAACTGATATAAAAGTTAAAGTTGTTCCAGGGGTTACAGCAAGTATAGGTGCAGCGGCAGTACTTGGTGCACCAATAATGCATGATTTTTGTCATATAAGTTTAAGTGACTTACTTACTCCATGGGAAGTTATAGAAAAAAGATTAAGATTAGCTGCAGAGGCCGACTTTGTAATTTGTTTATATAACCCAAGAAGTAAAGGTAGAAGTGAGCATTTAGCAAAAGCATTTGAAATAATGGGCGAATTTAAAGATAAATCAACTCCAGTTGGAATAGTTAAAGATGTGGGAAGAGCTGATGAAGAAAAAATAATTTGCACATTTGATACTATGGACTTTGAAAAAGTTGATATGACGACTATGGTTATAATAGGAAACAAGGCGACTTATATACATGATGACTTAATGATAACTCCAAGAGGTTATAGTTTATAGATAAGAAATAGCCTTAGGAGGATGGAAAGATGATATTGGTTTTAGGAGGAACATCAGATAGCATAGAAATATGTAATCTGTTGAATAAGCACAATTTATCATATTTTGTGTCTGTTACCACAGTTTATGGTGAAGAACTGGCTAGAAGATGTACAGATAAAGTATTATTAAAAAAATTAACTATTGAAGATATGGTTGATTTTATAAAAGAAAATAAAATAGATAAAGTAATAGATGCAACCCATCCCTATGCAGTGGAAGTATCAAATAATGCTATTAAAGCTTGTGAACTTTCAAATATAAAATATATAAGATTTGAAAGAGAATCTTTAATAAATCAAATAGATTATGAAAATAAATATATAGTTGAAACAATTGAAGAAGCTTGCGACGTAGCCAATAAAATTGGTAATAACATATTTATAGGAACAGGAAGCAAAAACTTAGGTATTTATAAAGAACTAATAAAAAATAAAAACTTGATGGCAAGAGTTTTACCAACAAGTGAAGTATTAATAAGCTGTGAAAATTTAGGATTTAATGCAGACAATATTATAGCTATGAAAGGACCATTTACACAAGAAATGAATGAGTCTACATATAAACAATATAATATTGATTTGGTTATTACTAAAGAAAGTGGTGCTGCAGGAGGTTTCTTAGAAAAAGTAAATGCCTGCAAAACATTAAATATTCCAGTAGTAATAATGAAGAGAAAAGAAATGAATTATCCAAATACTATTGGAACAGTTGAGAGGTTAGTAGATTTAGTTAAGACTTATTAGGAGAGAAAAAAATGAAAAAAGCTATATTAGTAGTTAGTTTTGGAACAAGCTATCATGAAACGAGAAGAAAAACAATAGAAGCGTGTGAAAATAATATAAAAGAAAGCTTTGAAGGCTATGATTTTTATAGAGCATTTACATCAAGAATGATAATTAATAAACTTAAAAAAAGAGATAATATGTTTATTGACAATCCAAGTGAAGCATTGGAAAAATTATATAATGATGGATACAAAGAAGTTGTAATACAATCACTTCATATTATATGTGGAGAAGAATATAACAAGTTAAAAGATATGGTTGCCGAGTATGAAGATAAATTTGAAAAAATTTCTATTGGAAGACCATTATTAACTTATATTGATGATTATAGAGAGACTGTTGAAGCAGTAAGAAAAGATTTAGATAATATGGATATAGATGAAGCCGTAGTATTTATGGGACATGGAACAGAACATGAAAGTCATGCTTCATATCCTGCTATAGAGTATATGTTTAGAGATTACGGTATAAATGCTTTTGTAGGAACTGTTGAAGGTTATCCAGAAATAGAGCAAGTTATAAAAAGATTAAAAGATAATAATATAAAAACTGTAGATTTAATACCATTTATGTTAGTGGCAGGAGACCATGCTATTAATGATATGGCTGGTGAAGATGAGGATTCATGGAAATCTATATTAGAAAAAGAAGGATTTAAAGTAAAAGTTCATTTAAAAGGTCTTGGAGAAAATCCATATATACAAGACCAATTTAAAAATCATGCAATAGATTGTATGAAAGAATTACAAGAAGTTAGTATTTAATATTGGAGGAAAATAAGATGGCAAAATTTTATGGAATAGGAACAGGACCTGGAGATAGTTCTTTACTTACAGTAAAGGCAGTAGACACACTAAGAAATATTGATATACTATATACTCCAGAAGCAAAAAAAGGTGGAGATAGTCTAGCTTTATCAATAGTAAAAAAATATTTACCAGAAGACTTAGAAATAAAATCTAGACATTTTCCAATGAGTAATGATAGTGTTGAAAAAGTACAAGTATGGAATAATGTTTCAGAGGAGATAGTTTCAGATGTTAAAAGTGGTAAAGATGTTGGTTTTGTAACATTAGGAGATCCTATGATATATAGTACTTATGTATATGTCATGGAAAGATTAATGGAAGATATAGAAGTTGAAACTATACCTGGAATATCATCATTTTCAAATATAGCTTCAAATCATAATTATCCATTAGTAATGGATACAGATCCTCTTATGGTAATACCATGTACAATGGAAGAAGAAAAAATTGATGAAGCTTTAGAAAAATATGATTGCTTTGTATTAATGAAAGTTTATAAAAGAATAAATACAATATTAGAGAAACTTGAAAAACATGATTTAATAGATCATGCCATATTAGTTAGCAATTCATCTCAAGAAAGAGAAGAAGTAATTACTAATTTAAGAGATTGTAAAATAGATGATAAAATATCATATTTCTCAACAATATTAGTCAATAAAAATCGTAACACAAGATAGTATTAGAATTCCTAAAAATCAAGGAGACGTATTATGAAAATAGTAGTTGGAACTAGAGGTAGTAAATTAGCCCTTGTTCAAACTAACTGGGTAGTTGATGAGTTAAAAAAAGCTAATCCAGGGATTGAATTTGAAATTAAGGTTATAAAAACAAAGGGAGATTTAGTAACACATTTACCTCTACATAAAATAGGAGATAAGGGTTTATTTACAAAGGAAATAGAACAGCAACTTTTAGATAAAGAAATTGACTTAGCTATTCATAGTATGAAGGATATGCCATCAATTTTACCAGAAGGTTTAAAATTTGCTAGTATTCCTAAAAGAGAAGACCCAAGAGATGTTCTTGTTTTAAAAGAAGGATATAATGATATAAATGATTTACCTCAAGGCGCTAAAATAGGAACTGGAAGCAAAAGAAGAATGTATCAACTTCTTAAATATAGACCAGATTTAGAAATAATACCTATAAGAGGTAATATTGATACAAGAATAAGAAAAATAGAAGATGAAAATCTAGATGGTGTAGTTTTAGCTGCGGCTGGATTAAATAGAGCAGGTCTTGATAATCATATAAGTTATCATTTACCAATAGATATTATGATTCCAGCACCGGCTCAAGGAGCTCTTGCATTAGAAATAAGAGAAAATGATTCTAATATGGAAGAAATTATTTCTCATATTAAAGATGAAATGACAGAGATTCAAGTAGCAGCAGAAAGAGGTTTTTTAAGGGGAGTAAATGGAAGTTGTCATATTCCAATGGGAGCTTATTGTGAAATAAAAGATAATAAACTTCATTTAAGTGGACTTTATGGAGATGAAGAGGGAAATAAGCTGGTAATAAAATCTATTACTGGAGATATTGAAGAAGCTGAGAAAATAGGATTTGAATTAGCTAAAAATGTACTTAAAGAGTACAATAGCTTATAGTAAATTTAAGGAGCATGAAATTATGAAAGGAAAAGTTTACTTAGTAGGGGCAGGTCCTGGAGATTATAAACTTATGACACTGAAAGGATTAGAATGTATAAGAAAATCAGATGTAATAGTTTATGATAGACTGGCAAATATTAATTACTTAAAAGAAGCCAAAGAAAATTGTGAATTTATAAATGTGGGAAAAGCATCAAGTAATCACTTATTACCACAGGATGATATAAATAGATTAATAGCTGATAAAGCATTAGAAGGAAAAGTAGTCACTAGATTAAAGGGTGGAGACCCTTATGTATTTGGAAGAGGTGGAGAAGAGGCTGAGATTTTGAGAGAAGAAGGCATTGATTTTGAAGTTGTGCCAGGTATAACTTCTGCCATAGGTGGATTATGTTATGCAGGAATTCCTATAACTCATAGAGATCATGCTTCATCTTTTCATGTAGTAACAGGTCATCCAAGAAATGATGGCAAAGAAACTAAGGAAATAAACTGGAAAGCTTTAGCTAATGTTAAAGGAACTTTAGTATTTTTAATGGGAATTGCTAATTTACAACATATTAGTGAAAATTTGATTAAAGAAGGAAAAGATAAAAATACACCTGTTGCATTTATAAGTTGGGCAACTAGATATAATCAAAGTGTTGTAACAGCAACTTTAGAAAATGCTTATGAAGTTGCTGTAAAAGAAAATATAAAACCACCAACATTAATAGTAGTTGGAACAGTTGTAAATCTTAGAGAAAAATTAAACTTCTTTGAAGAAAAGCCACTATTTGGTCAAAATATAGTTGTGACTAGAAGTAGAACTCAAAGTAGTGCTTTAGTTGAAAAAATTTCTGATTTAGGTGGAAATCCAATAGAAATACCAACTATAAAAATAGAAAAGTTTGAAAATAACTTGGAATTAGAAGAAGAAATAAATAATCTTAAAGATTATTCATATATAATATTTAGTAGTAAAAATGCAGTAAAAATATTCTTTGATAAATTAAATGAAATGGGATATGATTCAAGAGCCTTATATAATGCAAAAATATGTGCAGTTGGCTCTGAAACTGCAAGATATATAAGAGAAAGAGGCATTAATCCTGATATAGTTCCTAAAAAATATATAGCAGAAGGTCTTTATGAGGAGTTAAAAGATGTTATTAAAGAAAATGATAAAGTTTTAATTCCTAGAGCCAAAAATGCTAGAGATTTTTTAGTTAAAAATTTAAGTGAAAAATGCTTTGTAAAAGAAGTACTTACTTATGAATCTGTAATTGATTATTCTAAAAAAGATGAATTATTAGATATAATAGAAAATAAAAATGTGGATTATATTACTTTTGCCAGTTCTTCAACAGTAAGAAACTTTATGACTTTAATTGGAGAAGAAAATATAAATAAATTAAAATCAATAAAAATAATTTCTATAGGTGATATTACAAGTAAAACTATAGAAGAATTTGATTTAGATGTTTATAAACAATCTGATGAAGCAACAATTGTAAGTATGATAGATGCAATATCAAATGATAAAAATGATTTAAATATGGGAGAAGTAATATGTTAAGAAGACCAAGACGATTAAGAAGTAGCAAAGCTATAAGAAACTTAGTAAGAGAAACAAAATTACAAGTGGAAGATTTAATTTATCCACTATTTATAGTAGATGGAGAAAATATAAAAAGAGAAATACCATCTATGGAAGGTGTTTATCATTTCTCAGTTGACATGTTAGAGGATGAAATAAAAGAATTAACGGATCTTGGAATAGAGCATGTATTATTATTTGGTGTACCAGATGATAATAAAAAGGACTGTTGTGGAAGTGAAGCATTTAATCCAGATGGTTCAGTTCAAAGGGCTATAAAAAAAATAAAAGAAATAAACCCAGAAATTGATGTAATTTGTGATGTATGTATGTGTGAGTATACTAGTCATGGTCACTGCGGAATATTAACTGACAGTGGGTATGTTCATAATGATAAAACTTTAGATTATCTTGGGAAAATATCATTAAGTTATGCTAAGGCAGGAGCTGATATGGTAGCACCATCAGATATGATGGATGGTAGAATAGGTTATATAAGAGAAGTATTAGATAATAATGGATTTGAAAATGTGGCAATAATGGCTTATAGTGCTAAATATGCTTCGGCCTTCTATGGGCCATTTAGAGATGCGGCAAATTCTGCTCCTAAATTTGGAGATAGAAAAACTTATCAAATGGATCCAGCAAACTCAAATGAAGCAATAATAGAAGGACAATTAGATATTGAAGAAGGTGCAGATATAATAATGGTTAAACCAGCTCTATCTTACTTAGACATAATTCAAAGATTTAAAGATAATTTTAATTTACCAATAGCAGCTTATAATGTAAGTGGTGAATATTCAATGTTAAAGCTAGCTATTAAAGAAGGTTTATTAAATGAAAGTGCTATCTATGAAGCTGTTATGTCTATAAAAAGAGCAGGAGCAACTATAATAATCACTTATTTTGCTAAAGATATAGCTAAAATGTTAAAAAATAACTAGCTTTTATAAGTGATAAAACATATTGGAGGATAAATTATGAATAATAAATTTGTTTTATCATATAGTGGAGGAAAGGATTGTTTATTAGCTTTATATAGAAAAATACAAGAAGGATATACTCCAGTGGCGCTTTTAACTACAGTTAAGAAAAATTCTGATGAGACTTGGACTCATGGTCTAAGTTACGACTTGCTTGAACAAGTTAGTAAAAGTTTAGAGCTTCCCGTAATATATGCAAAGTGTGATGTATCAGAATATGAAGATGTATTTGAAGAAAAACTTAAAGAAGCAAAAGAAATGGGTGCATCATTCGTAGTATATGGAGACATAGATATTGAACATCATAGAAAGTGGGGAGTTGATAGGGCAGAAAATGCAGGACTAAACTATGAATTTCCTCTATGGAAAGAAGATAGAGAAAAACTTGTTTATGAAGTTATAGATAGTGGATTCAAAGCAGTAATTAAAAAAGTTAATTTAGACTTTATGAGTGAGGATTTTCTAGGAAAAACACTAACAAAAGAATTAGTACAAAAAATAAAATTAACGGGTTCTGATCCTTGTGGTGAAAATGGAGAGTACCATACATTTGTAGTTGATGGACCAATATTTGATTATAAAATAGATATTAAACATGATAATTTTAAAATCGAAAATAATTGTGCATTATCCATAATGTGAAAATAGAAATAGAATACCTTAAAGTTTAGTTTATACAACATCTTTAAGGTATTTTTATTTGTAAAATTATTAGATTACAATATAATTAAAATTAAATAATTAAAATAGCAGGGAGTTAAAATGTATTATCCAATAAATTTAAGAATAGATGATATGAAAATAGTTATTATAGGTGGAGGAAAGGTTGCATATAGAAAATGTATAAATTTCTTAGCTTTTAATAAAAGAGTATTAGTGGTGAGTAAAGAATTTATAGAAGAATTTGAAGGAATAAAAAATCAGATTGAAATGATAAAAGATAGCTATGATGAAAAATATATAAAAGATGCCTTTGTTGTTGTGGCTGCAACTAATAATAAAGAAGTAAATCATAAGATAGGTATTTATTGCAGACAATATAACAAGTTAGTAAATGTTGTAGATGATGGAGAGTTATCTAATTTTACTGTACCATCCTTTGTGAAAAGAGGAGACTTGTTATTAAGCGTATCTACAGGAGGAAAAAGTCCGTCTTTATCTAGTAAGATAAGAAAAGATTTAGAAGAAGTATATGATGAAAGTTATGAAGAATATGTAAAACTTTTAGGACAGGCTAGACAAATAATAATTAAAAATACTAGTGATATAAAAGAAAGAAGAAAAAAATTAAAAGAACTTCTAGACTTAAATTCAGATGAACTTAGAAAAATCTATTCAAGGTAATTTAGAGAAAAACGAAAAAATGGTAATTCTAAGATTAGCTATAAATGAGAATTAAAAAATTAGTATAAATACTCCTGAAAGATAAAAACTAAGTTTAAAAGAAGTTTTAGGAGGTAATATAAATGAAAGTAACATTTCAAGGAAATCCAATAACACTAAAAGGAACACAAGTAAAAGTAGGAGATACAGCTCCAGATTTTACAGTTGTAGATAATGATTTAAATCCACTTAAACTTAGTGATACAAAAGGTAAAAGAGTATTTTTAACAGTACCATCTATAGATACTTCAGTTTGTGATACTGAAGTTAGAAGATTTAATCAAGAAGCCACTAAATTAGGTGAAGATGTAACTATATATACTATATCTATGGATTTACCATTTGCCCAAGGAAGATGGTGTGGTGGTGCTGGAATAGATAGAGTAAAAACAGTTTCAGACTATAAAGACAGAGAATTTGGAAATAATTACGGAGTTTACATAAATGAATTGGGTCTTTTATCTAGAGCAGTATTCGTAGTAGACGAAAATAATAAAGTTGTATATGTGGAGTATCTAGAGGAGATAACAGAAGAGCCAAACTATGAAAAAGCTTTAGAAGCGCTGAAATAAATAAATAAATAATCCAGGAGGTATAATATACTCTTCCTGGATTTTATTCTTTATGATTATGTTCGGATAGAAGTCTTAAAATATTTTGTTTATGATATTTATAAATTGCTTCGTTTACAATGGTATCCATGGATGCAACTCTTTTTTCTATTAAATAAAGACCATGAACATGGTGGATTAAATTATCACAGCGGTCGAAATCATCATATAAAGTATTTAAATTATGAGTTTCATTTGAAAAAGGTAATTCATCAACCAGTTGATTATAGAATTCTTGTAGATTATCATATTTTTCATTAAGTTTAATATAAGATGAAGAAAAATCCATATTTTCTACCATATAATTAATTATATTTATGCAATCATTATAAGCTAAATTAAATGAATTCCATAAGTATTTTGTATATTTACGTCTACTTACAGTATAATTAACTACTAAAGCTATAATAACTCCAACTAAAGTATCTATAGTACGCATTATGGAATAATTAAGTGCGTGATTATCTCCAACTCCAAGACAGATCGAAGTAAAAGTAACAGAAGCTATGGCAGAGGCATCAGAGATTTTCATAATATTGCAAAGGTGAATAATAAGAATTACACCTAATGTGGCAGGAATAATATCTCCTCTAAAAATGAACGTGGAAAGATAACCTATAACACCACCAAGTAATGTGCCTAAAATTCTAGTCCATGAAACCTCTAAAGAATTTTTCATAGTATTTTTTATTGAAAAAATACATACTGACACTGTATAAACTGGTGTTTCAACTATGCCTAAATATCCAGCTAAAGTGGCAAAGAAAACGGCAATACCAGTTTTAATATTTCTCATTCCAATTTTTTTCATATAAAGTCCTTCCTTAAGATATTATTAGGAATGCCTAATAGTATTATTTGTATTATTATACCATATTATTATATTTGTAACTATTTTTATGAAGTTAAGTGCTTAGAGAATGTCTTAAAAGATATATTATTTTTTAATTTTAATAATATAAAGAAAAAATGAAAAACTAAAGTATAAAGATGTATGAATACGAATAAGAAATTTGGAAATAAAAAAACTATTCACTTTTTATCAAAATGAAATATAATAGAAAGGTATCATTTTTTAAGAAATCAAAAATAAAACAATGTATTTATATATAAATTAAACAAGCTATTTAACAATATTGGAGGAACGAACAACATGAAAACTATAAAAAAAATAGTAATAACTGGAGGCCCATGTTCTGGTAAAAGTACAATGCTAAACTTAATAGAAAATACTTTTAAAGAAAAGGGTTATAAGGTTTTAATAGTTTCAGAGACAGCAACAGAATTAATTAGAGGTGGAGTTTCACCACTTGGTGGCAAGGAGAATATGTTCATATTCCAGGACTATCTTTTAAACCTTCAATTTAAAAAAGAAGAAGTTTATGAAAAAGCAGCTAAAGAAATGGATGCTGATAAAATTATCATACTTTATGATAGGGGATTATTAGATAATAAAGCTTATGTTTCAAAAGAGGAGTTTGAAGTAATACTAGATAGATTTGGCACAACTGAAAATGAATTAATAGATAGATATGATTTAGTACTACATTTAGTTACTACTGCTAATGGTGCAGAAGAACATTATACACTAGCTAATAATGCAGCAAGAAGTGAATCCTTAGAGGATGCAAGAAAATTAGATGAATTAACTATGAATGCTTGGGTAGGCCATCCTCGTTTAAGAATATTTGATAACTCTACAGACTTTGAAGGAAAAGTAGAAAGAGTATTAAAAGAAATATACAATGATTTAGATGAACATATGCCAACTGGTACTATACGTAAATATTTAGTAGATGTGGAAAATATAGATATAGATAACATAATAAATACTTCAGAAAAAATGGATATAGTGCAACATTACTTAAAATCTTCTAATCCAAATATGGAAAGAAGAATAAGACAAATAGGAAATGGAGAAAACTATTCATACTATTACACTGAAAAAGAAAAAGTTAATAATTACAGAACATTTAGAAGAGAAAAGAAAATAAGTGATAAATTATACTTAACATATTTATCAGAAATAGATAATCAACTTTTCACTATAATAAAAACTCGTCATTGTTTCGTATATGAAAATCAATATTTCAAATTAGATATATTTAACAATGATAAAAAATATGGAATATTAGAAATAGAAGCTACAGATCAAAATGGAACTATATTACTTCCAGACTTCTTAAATATAAAGGCAGATGTAACAAAAGACTCTATGTATTCAAATTATGAAATTTCAAAAAGAAATTATGTTGGTAAATAGACAAATTAACCCCCATAGATTTATGGGGGTGTTTTTGTGAATAAATTTATTAAAAACAGGATAATCACAAATAATGATGAATATTATTTTTTTAAGTAATAATATTTTGAGGTGATAAAGATTGAAGTTGATTTGCTACAACATACATAAAGGTATGGACGAATTTAGAAGATTAAAATTATTTGAAGTTATAAAATATTTAAAATCTTTAGACTGTGATGTGATTTGTCTGCAAGAAGTTTTATACTATCAATTTTGTCTTATGAAATTATTATTAAAAATGGATGGTGTATTTGGATTACATGTAAATAATAAGAAGATGAAGTTTGGCATATGTATTTTAAGTAAAAATAAAATAATTGAAAGTGACCATATATTACTAACTAGTAAAAAAGAACAGAGAGGATTGTTGAGCATTGGTATAGGAGAGGTGGATATTATAAATACTCACTTAGGGTTAGATAGGGAAGAAAGACAGATACAAATAAGTGAGATATTAGACTTTGCCAAAAACAAATACAATAATATTATAATCTGTGGAGATTTTAATGAAGAAAATATAAATCTATCTTCTTATAAAGATGTGGCTAAGTATTTAGATAAAGATAAAAAGCCCACATTTGATAAATATAGAATAGACTATGTTTTTTGTAGTAAAAACTTAAATGTTAAGTCTTATACAGTGGACAAAGTGTTCTATTCAGATCATTTTCCGATTATTATTGAGGTATAAAAATAAAGTAAGAAGATTCAGAAAATGGAAAACGTTATCACGATGATTTCATTTTAAATTTAAATAAGGAGGAATATTTATGAGTAGTGATGTAAATTTACTTCAAATAGTTTTTGATGGTATTTGGGAAACTGGTGAAATGATAGTTAAAAGTTTTACAAAAAAAGAGGTAGAAAAGCCACCATTAGAGATATTTTTTAACAAAGTAGGATTATGCAACAAAGATCAAGAATATCCTAAACTGGTAGAGACAATTGTAAATGAAAAAGAAAAAATCTATAAAATTGAATGCCCTATAGGCCTTGGAAAATCAGACTTTAAAAAATATTCTGATGCCTTGAAGGTATTTTTAGGAAAAGA
>OOCW01000729.1_pt1 | contig 28972 bp, 30 predicted proteins | sample 1671201 | NCBI WGS metagenome assembly OOCW01 (sample SAMN06348132, study PRJEB24527) | human gut metagenome | biome: human gut; feature: ankylosing spondylitis patient; material: feces | host: Homo sapiens | place: China | collected 2015-10
CTTTAGAACAATTAAAGTAAAACGTGCTCCTTTGGAGGTGTAACGGAGAACCGTATCACAAGTAAATGATAAAAAAATAGAAAAGCTGTATACCTTTTGAGTATACAGCTTTAAAAAATATATATGGTGCATGTATTAAGAAATACAAGACCTCTCTTACTAATTATAGTATGCAGATAAATAAAAAGTGTTAAAAATAAAAAGATGATAAACCTTGCGAGTAATATCATCTACTTAACAAATGGTGCATGTATCCAAGATACAAGACCTCTCTTCAATAATGGCGTATATAAAATATAGCCTCTCTTAATTAGATTATATCATAGTATATGTATAAAACAATAGTTTTATTCACGATAAAATTATTTTTTTTTGAGCTTTTCTAGCTCTTGTTGAAGTAAATGAATTTGCTTATTGAGCTCAATGATTTCGTTATTTTTTTGAGTAAGTTCTTCTTGTAAAGTGCTGTTTAGCATTTTCATTTTTTCTAAAAGTTTATGTTTAAAAGGAACATAGTTTTCTAAAATAACATTATCAATTTGATTTAAGATATCAGTTCTAATTTTTAACTTGTTTTTATTAACAGCACGAAATTTACTTACCCTTATAAGTTGGTCGACTTGAATAACCGAATCCTTTTTAAACTGAAATTCTCTTGGATTTTTGGGAGCTTTCTTTTGAGCAGGAATAAAGATTTCAAATGGTGCATGAATGATAGGCTTTTTAGTAGTAGAATCAACTTGACATGCAGTAATTGGTGCACAAATAACCCAATCTTCATTGTTATCATATAATACAACAGCAGGATGTGGATATCTAATTTCAGTACCAATATTAGTAGTACCAAAGTCTATTGATAAGATAATATCACCTCTACTATAATTATAAAAATTAGAAGGAAGCTGACCAGATTCATTATCTAGCCATGTATCATTATATAGCATCCAATTAGAGGTCTTTTCAGTACTAGAAGAGTATAGGTGTGAGGTTAATCCTGATATAAGTGTAGTAAGTTCGGATGTAACAACAGTATTAGTAGAAGTTAGTTGTAGTTTTTTCAATGGGTCCTTAGAATGTTGAACAATGGTAGTTCTATTGATATTAGGCATAACATATCTCCTTTACAAAATAGAATTAATAATAGTATATCATAGAGGGAGAAGAAAAGTTATTTCATTACTAATAGGGTTGAAAAATGTATCGACATTAAATAATAAAGGATAGTTGCCATATTTTATACTGATGAATCTAACTGTTAAACGAGATTTAAATAATATATAATAGAAAGGATGATACAGGAAAGGAATTATGAATAATCAAAGGATAAATATTGGAGAGATTTTTTTAGGTGAAGTGGATGGAGAAAGTGAAGCTAAGAGAGATGATTTTAATGAATTATTTTATGGGGATAAAGAAATCTATAAACAACTAACTGATGAAGATAAATTTTTAGTTATAGGAAGAAAAGGAACGGGTAAGAGTTTTTTAGGAAACTATTTAAATAAGAGAATACAAAACAAGGGCGAAAAATATAAGAGTAGAATATATACGGGTAAAGATTTAAATCTATATAGAATGATAGGTTTAGGACAATTTGAAATTGATGCTAAGCAAGGTGAGAACATTTGGGAATATGTATTGTTAAATATATTTGCAGAGATGATTATAGAAGAAAAATCACTTACAAAATATATTCCATTTACAGGTAAAAATAAGTTAAGGAGATTTCTAAATGACCCTGAAAAGAATTTTAAGGCGACTAAGTTTACACAATCTACAACGAGTAAATTTACAGCTAGCATAAAAAATAAAGCTACTGAAGTAGGAGCAGATGCTCAAGATAGAGTAAATATAAACTTTGAATTAAAGAAGTATTATGAGAACCTACCTAAATTAAAGCAATTGACAATAAATGCTTTAAGTAAGAGTAATATAACATTAATAATAGATGACTTAGATGAATTGAGAATATGTTCTAAAATGGATGAATACTATAGCCAATGTATAGCAAATCTAATTAATGTATCTAAGCATATGAATATAGAATTAAGTTGTAAAACGAGAGGTAAGAATAAGATTATAATATTATTAAGAGATGATATAGTAGAATATCTTAATGAAAATGACTCAAATATTAATAAAGCAATTTCTAATAAGTTTATAAAGTTAGACTGGTGGGAAAAGGATAAGGATAAGAAACCTTATGAATATAGGTTGATGCAAATGATTTTGTTGAAAGTAAGAAAATCAACACCAGAATATAAGGATATGGCAGATGGAGAATTATATAAATTATTGTTTCCTAAAAAAGTAGAAGGAAAAGAAGTAATAAATTATTTATTAGATTATAGTTTTGGAAGACCTAGAGATATTATACAGTATTTAAATATCGTTAGGGATAAAGAACGTATTAAAAAAACATTTGATGCAGCAAGCTTTAAGAAATATAAAAAAGAGTATTCAGAGGCATTTTATAGAGAACTTAAAAATGAAATTAGCATTCATGAAAGAAGTGAATTACTGAAAGAAACAATAAAATTAATACAAGATTTTAAGCGTATTACATTTGCTTATGAAGATATAGAAAAGTATTATACAGATAGAAAAGAAAATTATACAGAAATTAAAGATCTAAAAGAAGCATTAAAAGAAATGTATAAGTTAGGAGTAATAGGGAATACATGGAATATACCATCAAAAACACAAGGTGCTAAGCCACAGCATAGAGTAGCATGGGCATATAGAGATGACAATGGTTCCGATTTGAATTTATCAAAGAGAATGAAGGTACATAATGGTTTAAGTAAGGCGTTTAAGTTAAATTAAAAAGAAAAAGGAGATACTATGTATCTCCTTTTTCACCGGGCACTTGCGTCCACGAAATATTATCAATAAATAGTATTAACGATAATACTATATAATATGCAACTTAGTATAAAAGTTGTTAAAAACTTAATTTAGTATATCTATTTTAAAGTGAAATGTCAAGAAAAATCTAGAGTTAATTATATATAGGTTATCATTTGCTAATGAAACGGTGAACCATATCACAAATAAGGGCAGTTTTAAACTAAAGTTTTGATAGTCAATGTGTTGATAAATTGTATACAGTATAACTAAGAAATCCCTATCCAATTACTTCATGGATAGGGATATTTTAATGTGTGAAAAGGATGAAAAAAATTATAAAAATAATATAATTACTCTTATATTAGATATAAGGGGGATTATAGGGTGTTTAAGAAGAAAAAGACAAATAAAGTAGATAATAGAGATAAAATACTGTCAGGTATAGAAGCAATAAGCTATAGAGGAGTATGATAAGAATAAATCTATATTAGAAATTAATAATGAGAGAAAATAAGGAGAAAAGATATGAGAATCTTAAATTTTGGATCATTAAACTATGATTATGTTTATTCATTACCACATATTGTGACACCTGGAGAAACCATAGCCTCTACAAAGATGGAGATGGTGGAAAAGGTTTAAATCAATCCATTGCCTTAGCTAAGGCTGGGGCTAACGTATATCATGCGGGAATGGTAGGCAAAGATGGTCAGGAACTTTGTGAGGTATTAGCTAACAATGGCGTTAACACACAGCATGTGAAACAGATTGATGGCAAAAGTGGACATGCAATTATTCAGGTAGAGGAATCAGGTCAAAATTCAATTGTATTATTTGGCGGTAGTAATCGAAGAATCACTAAAGACTATATAGATGCTGTATTATCACATTTTGAAGAGGGTGATTATTTATTATTACAAAATGAAGTGAATCTGGTAGATTATTTAATTGAACAAGCCTATGAGAAAGGGTTAAAAATTATACTCAATCCCTCACCTTATGATCAGCAGTTAGATGCTTGTGATTTCAATAAGATTGATACTTTCTTATTAAATGAAGTAGAAGGTTATCAAGTTACAGGGAAAATAGATCCAGTGGAGATTTTAGATGAGATGCTAAAAAAATATCCTAAGACAACAGTGGTACTTACATTAGGAGATAAAGGGGCCCGATATGGACAAGGTACAAGGCGATATAGTCAACCAAGCTTCAAGGTGAATGTAGTAGATACAACAGCGGCAGGAGATACATTTACAGGGTTTTATCTTGCAGAAGTCATGCGTGGCCATGAAGTGCCAAAAGCATTAGAGTTAGCAGCTAAGGCATCTGCTATTGCAGTAGGAAGAGCAGGAGCAGCAAATTCTATACCAAGATTGGAAGAGGTAGAAGTTTAATAAGGACGAAATAAATTTAGAAGAGAGCAAATCCTATTCTTGGATGGATTGCTCTCTTCTTTTGTCTTAATTTTTAAATTTATACTTTTAAGTTATAAGGTGTTATATAAGTTTTATAAGAGTGAAAAATATATATCTAATAGTGATGAGAAGAAGTTAAATGTTCTAAAGAGAATAAAGTTTGGTCACCTAATAGCTTAAAACTAAATTGGGTTTCGTCTTGGGAAAGTATTTCAAAGGTCATCATATCGTGGAAGAGTTCGTCGTTATTAGGATATTTAATTGTAATTACTAAGGTAAATAAATGTTTGGCTTGGCCTAAATGGAAGATTTCACAGCTTAAATCTGTATCATCAGTAATATGATACTGGTCATTGAAGAGAATCAAGCCTACTTCACAAAAGGCAGTAATACATTCTGAAAGATCAGAGTCATTTTCTAACTCAGCAGGAAAGGTTGTATAAAAAAGGTTAGAGCAAGCTTCGTGATCAAATAGAGCTTTACCTGCTTCATTTAATTTGTCGTAATAGTTGGTATCAATATATAGTTTACAAGGCATTGTAAACTACTGTTTAATTATTGCAAGGATATTATAATCTTTAGGATTACCATATTTATCCTTTCTATAATTGAAGATTAACTAGCACATGTCGTGATAATAATATAAATGTGAAAAGGCGATTTAATAAGACAGAATATCAGTTTAGAACAGTACCTAAAGCAATAGCTATGGGTGTTAACGGATGTACCACCTGTAGTGAGTGCGGAAAATGTCATAATAATTTAGTGTCATAGTTTTTTTACCTAAAATAAGTTGATGTATTATGATAGACAGCAGATGAGTTTAATGCCTGCTGCCTATTTATATTATTTTTCTAGCTATTCAAGCTTACGTTCAAACATGCTATGGTTATCCATTAATTCATGGTAGCTATTAATACCTAATTTCTTTAATAAGCCAAGGAGTACATCGCTATGGATTGGAATTTTGATAGCAGATTCTTTGGCCATTTCATTAACAGCCTCTCGGCCTTCATTAGCAGGAATGATAGCTTTAGGACCACCCACGCAACCACCTTTACACCCCATTCCTTCAATAAAGCTTGCTCTAGCTTTTCCTTGTTCAAGTTCTTCTAATAAGCTTTTACAATCCTTCATACCATCCACTTGCATGGAAGTGAAAAGCTGTCTTTTTTCAGGAAGCAATTCATCTATAATATCCCATACAGCTTGTGAAACTCCACCTGTACGTGCATATAATCGTCCTCCTGTTGCGGCATAGTCTACAGAAGGAATACCTTTGCAATTAGCTACATCTATATTCAGTGCTTCAAAGATTAATTTGGTTTCAGCAAAGGTTAGAACAAAGTCAACATCACCTTTTAAGTCAGGTTCTTTAGCTTCAGCTTTTTTAGCAATACATGGTCCTATAAAAACAACTTTGACGTCTTTGTTAATGGCCTTTACGACTCTAGCCATAGCAATCATAGGGGAAACAGAAGGAGAGACATCTGGTACCAGTTTATTATAAACCTTACGTAGCGCTGCTACCCACATTGGGCAACAACATGATGTGATCATAAAATCTCCTTTTTTATGGACATGGGCATCAAATTCTAAGGCCTCTTTGATACTTAATATATCTGCTGCCACGGCAACTTCCAGCATATCAGTGAAACCTACTTTAATAAAGGCTTCTCTTAGTTGGTCTAAAGTGACGTCTTTACCAAACTGACCAGCAATGGCAGGGGCAATGATTGCTACAACCTTTTGCTTTTGTTTTAGCAATTCTGCTAAAGGTAAGAATTGCGGAGTATCAAGATAGTTACCAGCATCACAAGCAGTCACGCATTTACCACAGTTTAAACAGAGATTTGGGTCAATCCATTTTGTGCCGTCTTTTTCACTAATAATAGCATCAAAAGGGCAGGTACTTTGGCATTTACTTTTACCATTAATATGTTCACAGTCTGAGCTACAGTTTCTTACCTTTTGAATAATTTTATGACGCACATGTTGGTTAGTTATACCATGAACAATGGATTGCATATAAGTATGTTCATCCGCTCCTAAATCAGCTTCTACACCACACATAATAGCTAATATTTCTTTAGCCTCATCTATATTGTCAAAATTATTTTTAATAAGCTTTTCAAATGTTTCTTCAAACTTGGTATCATAATAAGCTTTAATGAGCTCTTTATAGATAGATTTGTATTTTTCCTTCACAATAAGTTCTCCTTTAACAATTAATATAGCGTTATTATGGGTAACTTATCAAAATATATGTGATGTGAAGTATGTTGATATAAGAATAAAGACAGTTAAAAAATAATCCGTATCAATATAAAAATGAGACGGATTATTTTTTAAACTATTTTATTTATAAGTCTATGAAAATATTTATTAAAAGTAAGGCCATATACTGCACCTAAGATATTATTGAATATTCTAAAGAAAAGTGCTGCTGGAAAGCCTAAAATAGTTGCAGCAGTTGTTATAGCTCCAAATGCATTAAAGATACACTGGAAACCATAAGTTGCAGAAAGCCCAATTCCTATTCCACTAAGAATACCAATATTATTATACATAAAGTCTGGACAGTATTTATAAATAAGGAAGACGAGTAAGGCGCCAAAAATGTTACCTAAAATTCGGTTTTTTGCTTTTTCTTTTTGTCCTACTGGAAATGGTGTAATGATAGACATAATGGCAATGCCTGCCCACATAGGTCTTGGAAGATGAATTAATCGTGCAATAAATAGCATAGAAGAAATAGCAATTGTAAGAGAAAGCTGCCATCTTGTTCTATCGGATTGTAAATTAAATGACTCAAAGAAATGAGCAAGTTTTAATGTATGTGCCTTTTGACGATGATTTCTATAATAGATAAGACCAGTAATGATGGCGCCTATAGCAAGGCCTTCTAATCTTTGAATATATAAAAATCCTGATACATCATAACCATATAATAGTAGATAACCTAGGACGAGTGTTGAATGATTAAACATTTTTACATCATAACAGCCTAAAAACATTAATAAGAAAATACATATAATATTAATTAACAATTCAATAAAAGCATTGCTAGCATTACTTAATCGTGGCCCAAAAGCTAAAATCATAAATATAGCAATTAAAGAAGGAAGGGCATGGGATGTTTTAAGTGATAAATCCACATTTCTAAATACTAAAACAAAAAGCAGCACAACAACGCCAACGATACTGTTAGCATTACCAAAAAATTGACTATAGGCAATAACAAAAGTCATACAAAATGCTATTGTAATAAAAATCTTAAATAGGTAAATAGCAATATGCTTTAATTTTTCTTTATGTCCTTGAGCTTCTCTAATGAGTGCCTTTGAACCGGCCTGATTTAATTGTAATTCTTGATAAAATGTCATATATTCTCCCTTTTATAAGTTACATAAGTTTTCTGAGTTTGCAAAGAGGAATTATACGCTTTAAAAAATAAATTGTCAATAAAGGAATTGTGTAGAATAATAGTAATTATTAGATTGTTATTTAGCCTATAATTATTCGTGCTAATAGTGAAGCGTTTAATGTTGTTGTCAATGAAAAAAGTAAATGGTGAACCTACTAAAGTAGATAATACTATTGCATATCCTGAAGGCTATGATATTACATCATCAGGGGCAGCATCTTATATTAACTTAGGGGATCATGAAAACTCTCCATATTTCCCACAAATAGATGTATATAATTTAAAATCTACAGATACTTTAACAGTACTACCAGAGTTTAAAACATATCAACAAACTAAAGAATATACTTGTGGTCCTGCTACTGCACTTATGGTGTTACATCACTTTGGAGAAACTAATTATGAGGAACTTGAAATATCAGAAATGATGCAGACTCATAAAGACTTAAATGGAAATAATGAAGAAGAGCCAGGCGTTGCAAATGAACAAGGTGAATTTGGAACTTCTACTGATAGAATGGTTAGTTTCTTCGAACAAATAGGATGGGATGTTACTTCAAGTTTAACTGAAGGAAATCTAGATGGTGGATATACTTTTGATGATCCTATGAAATTTAAAGAATTTGTTCAAAGTAATCTTAAAGATAACATACCTATAATGGTTGAATGGATAGATTGGGGAGGACATTGGTCAAGTATCATAGGTTATGATACAATGGGTACTGATGAATTTGGAGATGATGTTTTAATATTAGCAGATCCATATGATACATCTGATCATATCCAAGATGGATATCATATCTATCCAGCAGAAAGATTCTTCTATATGTGGTTAGATAAAAAAATATTACCTAAAGAACAAGGTGTACAACAATGGTTAGTAGCCAAGCCTAAACAGTAAAAGGTAAATTAATAAAATAAAACAGTATATCAATACTTAAATAAAATATAAATCATATAGAGCTAGATGAAGTAAAGATACTTTATCTAGCTTATTTTTATATAGGGATTATTTCTGCCAAGATAAAAAAGAAGGTTTTTCTATAAAAAAAACTAAACATAAAATAGAAAATATGTTAAAATATGTAAATAGTTATACTATGGTATAAAATGAAATTTTAGTTTATATTTAGTTTTATTTTGAGGCAAAGGAGAACATGAATGAGGAATAAAATTATAAAAGCTATAGCAGTTGGATTAATGCTTACAATGAATCTAACTGCCTGTGGTAGGGGGATGACGGAAAATAGAATAATTACTTCCCAAGAACAAATTAATGAGGTTATACCGCTAAAATTATGGGGAGCTCAAGAGGATCATGAGTTACTTACATATTTAATTGAAGGGTTTAAACAACAATATGCTGATGAAGCTATTTTTGATATTACATTAGAAGTGCGAAGTGAAGTGGAGTGTAAATCGTCTATTTTACAAGATGTTAATGCGGCACCAGATATATTTATATTTCCAGATGATCAACTTATGACATTTGCATCTGCAGGTGTACTTGAACCTATTACATATGAGGAAGAAATTAGGACAAGGAATTTAGAAGGCGCAGTGGAAGCTGCTAGTATCAATAATAAAGTATATGCATACCCATTAACAGCAGATAATAGTTACTTTATGTATTACAATAAAAACTATTTTAGCGAAGAAGATGTTAAATCTTTAGATCGTATGTTAGAAATTGCAGAGCAGCATAATAAAAAGATTGCAATGGATATGGGTAATGCATGGTATTTATACTCTTTCTTTGGTAATACAGGATTAACAATAGGACTAAATGATGATTATACAACTAATTATTGCACATGGAATGCAACAGATGGAGAAATTAAAGGTGCTGATGTAGTAGAATCTTTAAAAAAGATTACTTCAAGTAAGGGATTTATAGATGTAGGAGATACTGATTTTATAAGTGGTGTGCAAGATGGAACTATAATTGCAGGGATTAATGGTGTATGGAATGCAGTAGAGGTTGAGAAAGCATGGAAAGAAGGCTATGCTGCTACAAAATTACCAACTTATACAGTAGCAGGCAAATCAGTTCAGATGTCATCTTACGTAGGGTACAAAGTATTAGGTGTTAATTCACGTTCAAAAAATGTAGAATGGGCAGAAAGGTTAGCAGAATATTTATCTAATGAACAAAGCCAAATGGAACGCTTTAAGCAAAGAAGACAGGGGCCTAGTAATATTAATGCGGCTAATTCAGAAGAAGTTAATGAATCTGTTGCCATTGCAGCACTATTAGAGCAATCAGAATTCAGCAGTGTACAACGTGTTGGTGAACTTTACTGGAAACCGGTAACTGAACTGGGACAAATGATATCAAAGGGAGATTTAAAAGGTATGACAAACCAGCAAGTAATAGATAGAGCAGTTCAACAAATTACATCGAAAAAGGTAAAAGAGGACTTTAAATAGAGTATTAGGAGGAATACTAATGGGAAACAACAATAACAGAAGTATAAAGAGAGGCATTTTAATTCCTGTTATTTTATTAGGGTTAGTTTCAATTACAGTGGCAGTATTAGCAAATCATAACGTGAAGCAAGTGATGAATACAGCCTCTAAGATCTTTTATGAGCAGATGGCGAGTGTAGAAGTCCTAGGAGAAATAAAAAGTGATTCAGAAAGCATACATAAATTAGCATTATCACATATTATCTCTTTAAATATAGCGTCTATGCTAGATACTGTAACAGAAATTAAGACATTAGAAAAAGAGCTAAAACAAAATGTGAACTTATGTACTAAGTATAATTCAGAAGAAAATAAAGGAGATATTGAGAAGCTTCAATCAGTATACGCAGACTTTGAAAATGGTATTGCACATTTGCTGGCATTAAGTGTAGATGGTAAAACATCTATGGCGTATAGTTATGCCAATATTGAATTAAAAGATATTACAACTCAGATGAAAGAAGCAATAGAGAAAATAATAGTACTTAATAATGAGAATGTAGAAAAAGCACAAAATTTATTATCTAAAATATACGTAAAAGGATTAATGATTAGTGGTATTACAATAATAGTAACAATTATAACAACGCTTATCGTAATAGTTGTCGTAAGCCGCCGTGTAATTAGGCCTATTGTAAAAATGGAGAAGGAAATTTCTTTAATGATTGAAGAGATTATAAATAGGAAAGGTGACTTAACCAAACGTATTGATGTAAATAGCAATGATGAAATTGGCTCATTAGGTCGAGGAATAAATATGTTCCTAGAAAAGTTACAACATATCTTTGGTATTTTGAAGAAAGATGCTGATCAAATGGATATTGTTGTTACAGATGTATTTAATAGTGTAAACACTTCTAATGAAGGTGCTACGGAATTATCAGCTTTAACAGAAGAATTATCAGCAGCTATGCAACAAGTATCAAATAACCTTACTATGATTTCTGATAATGGGAATGAGATTGAACAAAATGTAGATCAAATAGCAGATGAATCATCGCAGCTAAATGATTACTCAAAAGAAATGAAGCAAAATGCCGAGCAAATCAAAATAGCTGCAAATGATAATGTGAGAGAAATTAGTGATAAGGTAAATGATATTTTAATGGTTTTAAATCATGCCATTGAAAATAGTAATAGTGTTAATCAAGTTAATACATTAACAGATGATATCTTAAATATTTCTAATCAAACAAATTTATTAGCATTAAATGCTTCAATTGAGGCTGCAAGAGCTGGAGAAGCAGGAAAAGGGTTTGCAGTAGTAGCTGAAGAAATTCGTTTACTTGCAGATTCTAGCCGTGATACAGCTAATAACATTCAAGAAATTAATAGTATTGTTATTGAAGCAGTACAAAATTTAGCTACACATGCAAAAGAACTTACAGAGTACTTAACAGATTCAATACTTCCGGAGTTTAGTACATTTGTACAAGTTGGCGAGCAGTATATGAAGGATGCAGAACATATTGAAAGCTCAATGACAATGTTCAAACAAAATACTGATGATTTAAGAGATGTTATGAGAAATATGACTGGTTCAATTAAAGTGATTGGGGATTCTATTGAAGAAAGTACACAAGGAATTGTTAGCGTTGCAGGAAATGTACAAGAATTAGTAGAAGACATGGATAACATTACAGTACGTATGAATCAAAACAAAGAAATTGCAACTGAATTAAAAGAAGAATCAGAAGTATTTAAGAAAATATAACATATACATTAATGGATAAAAATGGTACAGTATTTAATCTTTTAGATTATATCAAATACTTAGCCAATGTACCTGATAACGCTACATTATTTGATTCATATAGCAGCATTTATTTTTGTAGCACCTGAAACAGATAAAAACATAGCATACCTTATTTGATAGATGCTATCAAAAATATGAACTATTGTATAATTTATTGCTAAGACAATCAAACATGGCTGTAGGGGGATTTCTTAATGAAGAACCAGATCGCGAAAGGTTATGTGAGTGAAGGGTGTTTTAATGAAAGTATAAGAATAGCTAATCAATATGGGATTAAGAAGGTTAAAGATTTAGAGATTAATATGAGTAGAGTGGTTTTAGTAGAGAAAGTGTTGGAAATATAATTGTTGAAATTAAAATAAAATTCTAAATAATTATTGACAGGTTAGTAACCAGTTACTATACTTAAGAAAAGCGAGGATGATTATGAATAAGTATAGTAACTTAAATATACCAATGGATTTAATGATGAAAAAAAGACTGATATTCTCTTCAATTTTTATTTTGGGGAATAAGATGCAGACTTCGTTTGATAAGTACTTAGAGGAGATTACAAGTAAACAGTGGCTCATTATGATGATTGTATCCGCTTTTCCAAAGCCACCTTCATTAACGCAGGTAGCAAAGCATGCAGGGTGCTCGAGACAAAATGTAAAGAAGATAGCAGCTGTTTTAGAGAAAAAGGGTTTTGTAGAATTCACTACAGAGAAAAATAGCAGAGCAGTATGTATTGTTTTAACACAGAAGTTTTATGAATTTTACAGACCGTTTCTTGAGAAATCTATTGTAGCAATAGAAGCGTTATTTGAAGGATTGAATGAAGAGCAGATTGAAGCCTTTTTTAATTCTTTAAACATTATTGATCAAAATATTGATAAGCTAGCAATAACATTAGAGGATGAAGAGATATAACCAGGCTTAAAAAATAAAAGATTAGAGATAATCTTTTATTTTTTAGAATACATAGTAACTAGTTACTAAAGGGGGAAATAGAATGGGATTAGCATTAGAGAGTAAGGTAAGCAGTAAAAAGAATGGGGTAGCATGGATTATTTTAAAATGTATCATTTTTACGGTAGTAATAGGTGCTTTTTCGGTTCTGTGTCATGCATTTACTTCAGCTTATATGGATCATGTACATGGCAAACCTGAATTTGTGAAAACTACACTAGTGATTTATTCATTTATTGAAAAGGCATTAGTGGCTGTAGGTTATGTAATATTAGGCACTAAGATTCCAGTGAAAAATAGTAAGCTTCGCGCATTTACATATGCCATATTGGTATGGGCATCTGATTATTTGCCACAAGTTATGGGGTTATGGTTAGCAGATGGACCTATTGCACAGATGTCATTTAGTGCATCAATCGTATTAAGTGATAGTTTAACTTATCTTATGTCAGGACTGGTACTGAGTATATTATTTAAAAAGGTGCCAGAACGAACAAAGCGTGATTGCAATCAAGCGAAGTATATAAAAGCCATTATGACAAGTGCCATAGGTTTTCCAGTACTTATTGCATTAGTCGATCAAGTATTAGCTAGGGTATATCCAGCCTTTTCAAGTGCTGGTGCAATGCAAGTTTCTGATGGACAGAAACTAATGTTTTACATTAACTTTTATAGCTGGTTTATTTTATCAGGGGCACTATTCGTAGTGTTTTACCGTTTAACGGAATATAATGAGTTAGATGATAAAGGGTGGATTAAATTTGCTATCAAATACATTGGGTTATTATGGACACCAGTTGTATTAATTATGATTGTATTTGGAACGGAGATTATCCCAACAGTGGCATATGGTATTATATTTGCCATTTGTATCTTCTTGATTTGTTGGATTAATAATAGGATATTAGAAGCAAAGTAATCATTATGACATATTTCTTTTTTGGGTATTCTTCAAGGGTTAAACCTGTAGCTCCTTTGAAAGCCTTAATCATATGGCTAGAATCTGAAAAAAACAATTCTAAACTAATATAGGTAATATAGCATCGATATATTTGGTAGTGTTGTAGATATCATATTTTTCATCTTCTGCATAGATTTATATTCCAAATCGCAAGATATACATTAGAAGATAATGAAGAAGTTATCGAAAAGCTTGCAAATGAAGGAGTTAATAGTTTCATTTATAATATCAACACTTTAAAAAATGCAAAAGGTGTAGGCACATGTATCATGGGTGTAATTGATGAAAAATTAATAGAAAAGAAACTAAAGAAATCATGTGTTTCGTAGATTAATAAGTCAAATAGAATAAAGTAATCCTCATGAAATGAATAATAGTTTCATGAGGATTTTTTAATAAAATTAGCTATGAATAGAATATAGATTTTTACTTATAAAAAACCTTTTCTGCATCATAAGCTAAGAGTGCTGAGAGTTGATCGAATGAATAAGCCTCTCCAGTCTCAGCATTTCCAAAGGCACCAAACATTTCACTAGACTTATCAGTGATTTTGTACTGCTCCATACGTTGTATACATTGATAATAGAAAGGCTGGTCTCCAACAGCAGCAGCAATTCTAGCAGCTAGTGCATAAGCTGCTGTAGATTGAATATCTGTGAGAGCTTCACCAGTAATGCTGTAGCTACCATATAATGTGCCTTCTTCTACACGTTGCTTTAACCATTGTAAGCTAGTTGATGGTAATTCACCAATTTCAGCTAATTGAAGTAATGTTTTGAGCCCATGAACAATGTGGATAGAGTCCTCATTATAAGTGTTAGAGTCATAGTTATAATTATTACGATAAAGTGGAAAACTATCAGAAATATAACCTGAATTAACAATAGCTTTTGTAGCATCTAAGATAGCATACCAACGGGAATCATAGATACTTAATTTATATAAAAGCTTAAGGTTGGCATAACATAATGTTAGGAAATTATTTCTGTTATTGTATTGCACATCATAAAAATCAACTAAGTGACCATCAGAAATATTTGTTTCGTATAACACGTTAGCATAATCTAATGCTTGCTTTTGATAAAGTGGATTATCAAAAGTTTCAGCAGCTAGGAATAAGGCTTCTACTATACGAAAATCATCAATTAAAGCATTTGTTGAAAAACCTTCACGATATACATAGATAGGATTATTTTTTAATTTTTCCTCACAAAATAATCTTAGATTCTCAAAACCTGACTCGTTTTCAGTATATATATAATGAAGCATCATAAGTCCCATAGATTCACTGAGTACTTCTTCACCAGAAGCATATTCATAGCTTGCTACTGGTAAGTGATAGGTCGTTTTAATGTCATGGTCAGGGCGAGACATTCTGTTTTCTACAAATGATTGAGTCATTTTTACCTCAGAAGAATGTGTACTAGAGTAAAAGACGACTGCAGTTACTATCATAGTAGCAGTAATAAGAAATAAAAATAATTTTTTATACATATGTCCTAATCCTTTGTATATTTTATTATTGGAATAATAACATATAATTCGACATACAAGGGAAAAACTTAATAAATTGTTAAAAAGAGTAAATATTAATGCAAGATAATGATGTTATAAAAATAAATATAGAATGGAGCTTAAGGTGATTATACTAGTTTGGATATTAGAGTTATGTATTTTATATGATATTATTATTTCTGCTTTTGCTTTTAAAAGAAAAGAAATACCAAGTGAATATGCACTTAATCCTTGTGCAACATTTACTGTACTAATTGCCTGTCATAATGAAGAGGAAGTGATAGTAGATAATTTACAGGCACTCTACAATAGCCATTATGATAAGCGATTATTTAATGTATATGTTATTGCAGATAATTGTACAGATCAAACCGAAATGCTATGTCATGAGTTTAAAGCAAACCATAGAGATTTTAATATGGAGGTAATACCTGTTAAGGGAGGGAGCAAGCCTAAAGCTTTAAATTGTGGTATTGAATATTTAAAGAAGCACAATCTTTGGAAAGACGAGTATATTGTTATACTCGATGCAGATAATAAAGTCAGTCCTCAGATGCTTAGTGCTTTTGATTATTATCATGGGCAGTTTGATATACTGCAATGTAGAATACGTTCAGATAATGATGAGAGTTTCATCGCAAGAAGTTTTACAGCAGCATTTAATAGAACAACTTATGATAGGCAGATTTCTAGAAATAATGCAGGCTTATCAGCCTCTTTATCAGGTACAGGTTTTAGTATTCATAGAAATGTTTTTGATGATGTAGATTTTCAGCATTGCACAACGCTAACAGAAGACTTGGAGTTTAGTGTTTTAGCTATTTTAAAGGGATATAAAATTAAGTTCGTCAATGAACAATATGTGCTTAATCAAAATCTTGATGAACTTAAGCCATCCATGATTCAAAGGATAAGATGGTGTAGGGGACATACACAAGTTAGTGTCAAACTAACAGGGCCAGTGATTAGAGAGTTTATTAGAAAGCCTAGATTACAATTAATAGAGACCTTCTTATTTATAAATACACCAGCTAGAGTAATTATATTTACAGTAGTTGGCATATATATATTAATTACTAGAATGTATATACCACCGTTTCTTGTTATTCTAAGCACAATTATTTGTATTTATGCTATTTTGTATGGCATTTATTGCAATAATTATGATTTATCATATGTGCCGAACTTATTCCATTATGCAATATGTATGTATGGTGCAGTTTTATATGGGGCATTGACTTATAAAAAAACTGCTTGGGCAAAAACAGCACATAAGAAAATAACAAGTAATACTACAAATATAAAATAATATGAAATATAAAATGATAAAATATAGAGTCTACTAATAGTATAAATATTAGTAGGCTTTTTATTTAATGTGAGTAATATATCAATAGAGATATCTCTAAAGGAGAGTTAAAATTTGGTATTATAGAATTGATGAATTATAGGAGGGATGTAATGGGAAAAATATTAATTAATAAAATCTATAGGGATTAAATTTTAAAAATGTTATAAAAACATATAATATATGTTAGGTATTAAATAAAATACAGTAGGACAAACATATTGGAGGGGGAAAGTAATAATGAATAAGCTAATATGGGAAATAAAAAAAGGAAGTTATAGAGCTTATCAATCTATAATGAAAATAGCTTTAAGGGTCATTCCATATCCAAAGCAAAAAGTATTAACTGGAAGTGGATGTATATTAGAAATTCCAGCAGTACTTAAAGAAGAAAAGATTGAGAAGATACTTTTAGTGTGTAGTAAGTCTGTGAGAAGAAGAGGAATGTTAGATGGGCTTATTGAGGGATTAGAAAAAGAAAATATAGCTTATGTAATTTTTGAAGATATACAGCCTAATCCTACTACCCAAAATGTAGAAAAGGGCTATCAGACTTATATAAATCATAAGTGCCAAGGTATTGTGGCAATAGGAGGAGGGTCACCATTAGATTGTGCTAAAATTATAGGCGTTAAAGTGGGAAATCCAACAATTACTTATGAAGCTATGAAGCATATGAGTGCAATTAAAAAGCCTATGCCGTTTTTCATCGCTGTGCCAACTACAGCAGGAACAGGTTCTGAAAGTACAGTAGCATCAGTTATTACAAATGCTAATAATCATTCTAAATATCCAGTTATATCTATGTTTTTAATGCCATCATGTGCAGTATTAGATGAAACATTAACATTGGGCTTACCTAAAGATATTACGGCTTATACTGGGATGGATGCATTAACCCATGCGGTAGAGGCGTATATTGGAAGATTTGGAACAGCGTATACTAACGAAGAAGCATTAAAAGCCATTAAAATGATATTTGAGAATTTAGAAGAAGCCTATTTGCATGGGGAAAATGTTATCATTAGAAAAAATATGTTAATAGCCTCTAACCATGCAGCTAATGCATTTACAAGAGCTTATACAGGATATGTACATACTGTTTCTCATGCTTTGAGTGCTATTTATAATGTTGGGCATGGAAAAACCAATGCAATTATTCTTCCTCATATGCTTAAGTATTATGGAAAAAGTATAGAAAACAAACTAGCAGAGATTGCAATATACACAGGACTTGGCAAAGCTGAAGAAGAGCAAGCATTACTTGCACAAAAGGTGATAGATAAGATACAAAGAATGAATGAAAATATGAATATTCCAAGTAAAGTAGAGGAATTAAAGGAAAAAGACATCCAAGTAGTTGTGAGTAAGGCATTAAAAGAAGGAAATCCAGATAATCCAGTACCTAAGATTATGAACTATGAAGAGATGGAAAGAGTAGTAAGAGGGCTTATGAACGAAAAATAAATGTATAAAGTAATAGAGTATAAAAGTAATCCTCATGAAATGAATAATAGTTTCATGAGGACTTTTTTATACTAATGTATGCTTAATGCCGTTTTGTGTAAGTTGAATAAGTAGGGCTATAAGTTCTTCTTTGGAAATATCTTTACCATTTTGGTACCAGCTAGCAATGGTAGATAAAATGGCAGCATTTTGATATTCAAAAATATAGTGTAGTTGGTTAGGCGTATAACTAGAGTCCTTAAAAATTTCATAAAGAGTAGGTGTAAGCGCAGCAAATAATTTTTTCCTAAATAAAGGATCCCCATTTTCACCTAATAAAACAGGGAGATAAGGTGAAAGCCTATCAAATAACTCAATGAGTCCATTTAATAATTCAGTAGGATTTTCACTATGCATAAGGGGAAGAAGTAGGGCAGTTTTGAAGGCTTCAGGTGGCAAAAGTCTTGTTTCTATTGTTTCTAATACGTCATAAGCATCTTTGAAATGGGCATAAAAGGTGGAACGATTATAACCGGCTTTTTTACAGATTTTAGTGATAGAAACTTGGTTCATACCACCCTTTTCATAAAGCTGCCAGAAGGCATCAATAATATTTTGTTTAGTTAATTCAGTAGCTGCTGAATAAGTCATAAATTTTCCCCCTTATATTCTATAATAACTATTTTTAGTATAGTCCAAAAACCAACAAAAGTGCAGTGAATGTTGATTGATACCTCATGACAGAAGTTTAAAATAAAAGTAGATTAAACATAAGTGGTGGGGTGATTAAGATGAAGTATGTATTTAATAAAACGGTAGTTGGTAAAGCTTTGCCCAAAGCTTATCATGTAAATAAAAACTTTAAGATTTTTAGATATGCAGAGCTTAAAAAGCAAGAGCAGAAAGCAGAAGCATGGTTTATTGTGAGATTTTCCTTAAAACGTATGAATGTGAAGAAAAATAGATATTTTTCACTTTTACCTATGCTGATACTTTTTCGTTTCAAAGGCTTTTGTTCAAAGTATTGGCTTATGGATGAAACAACTAATACGTGTATGGGCGTATATAGGTGGCAGACTAGGGCCGATGCTGAGCGTTATGCCCATTCTATTGCTATGAAATTCATGTCTATGCGTTCAGTTCCAGGAAGTGTTCAATTTCAGATTGGGGAAGGAGAACAGCCAATATGCGAATTTTAATAGTCCCTTTACCAGCATTAGCACCTACACAAGGTTCACAGCTTAGAGTGAGACAATTAATCACAGGATTTAGAGCCGCTGGTTTTGAGGTGGCTACTTGTGCCGCAGAAGATTTGAACTTTAAGAAACAAGAGGGAATCAGTAATTATTTTTTGGAAATCCCCATTCCTATGGGATTACCTAGCTGTATAGGTAAAAATATGTTTCAGTTTGCAGCGAAGACAGGTTTGTCTTCAAAAAAGACAGTTCATAGTTTTGATGAAGTACTTTTTTTAACAGGAGCCATTCATGAAGACTATTTTAGGAAAAGTGTACAATGCATATGTGGAGCTATTGAAACGTATAAACCGGATTTGGTGTATAGTGAATTTAATTTAAGTGCTATTATTGCAGCAAAGTTAGAAGGTGTGAAGGTCTTTACAGATTATAGTTATCCTGTACAGGATACATTTGCCTCTAAGCCTTCATTAGCAAAAGGAGTGAATAGAGCATTAAAAGCGTGGGGAATGCCGAGGGTAAGCTCTGTTCTTGAAATCTTTAAATGGGCAGATTATCAAATCGTGCCAAGCAGCTATACGTTAGAGCCCATTGATGATAAAAATGTTATTTTTACAGGCCCTTTTATGACACAAGAAGGTAGCAGAAATCAAGAAGTTAAAAGGGATAAGATACTGGCGTATATGGGACTTGGTACTATTTCAAATAAAAAGCTTGTCCATGAATTAACAGCAGTATTTGCAGGGCAACCTTATGAAGTCTATATTGTAGGAAAAGGGTTAAAAGCGCAGACAAGGCAAAATATACATCTTGCACCTTTTATAGATTTTAAAGAGCTTTTGCCTGAAACGGCTGTGTTTATTCATCATGGGGGACAAAATAGCATAATGGATGCCTTGCAATATGGGGTGCCGCAGCTTATTTGTCCAGGTAAAATGTTTGAAAGAAAATATAATGCCTATTCTATTACAAGCCGTGGGGCGGGGATTACTTTATCAGAAAAGGCGTTTTGTAGCAAAGAGATAAAAGCATCTATCACAAAGTTAATTAAGGAGGAAAGTTACAAGCAAAATAGTCAGAAACTATGGCAGGAAATTAAAGAATTAGGAGGTGCAGCAAGGATTGTAGAACTTATTAAAGAAAATAAAGGTAAGTATGAGGATAAGGGCTGAGTTACTTGAGAAGTAACTTAGCTTTTTTATTGAGAGCATATAAATTGTGCAATATAATAAAAATAAAATGATAACATAGGAATGGTAGAAATATTTTAAGGGGAGCGATCAAGAAATGAAAGTAAGTAATGAAGCCATACGCAGTGAGATGCTTGAAAAACCTATGGGGCGGCTTTTATTTGAAAAGTCATATCCTACGGTAATTATTCAACTGATTTCTGTGATATACAATACGGCAGATACTTATTTTGTGGCACAGATTAATACAGAGTCTGCAGCTGCTGTTGGGGTTGTATTTTCTTTGATGTCTATTATACAAGCAGTTGGATTTGGTATTGGAATGGGAGCTAGCTCTATTATTAGTAGGAGTCTTGGTGCACAAGATACTAAGAGGGCTAATAAATATGGCAGCACAGCAGTATTTTCAGGATTAGTATTTGGATGCTTATTGATGGTTATAGGATTATTAAATATCAATACAATTATGCGATTAATTGGTGCTAGTGAAGCGGTACTACCCTATGCAGCTAGTTATGCCAAATATATTTTGGTTGCAGCACCATTTATGTGCTTAGCCTTTATTTTAAATAATATATTAAAGGCTGAAGGACAGTCGTTTCTTGCAATGATTGGTATGATAATAGGTGGCATTTTAAATGTAATATTAGACCCAATATTTATTTTTGGATGTCATATGCGTATTAGCGGAGCGGCAATGGCGACTATGATTAGTCAGATGCTTAGTGGTGTTTTAATGTATACATATTTTAGAGCCAAAAGAACTGTGGTACAGCTTAGTTTCAATGATGTTAGTAAAAATGCATCTGATTATTTAAATATATTTAAAACGGGAATGCCGACGATTTTTAGACAGGGATTAGGAAGTGTATCTGCAGCTATTTTAAATATTCAAGCAGCAGTATATGGAGATGCAGCTGTTGCAGCTATTTCCATTGCTAATAAAATTTATATGTTAGTTAGAAGTACTATTATGGGGATAGGGCAAGGCTATCAACCAATTGCAGGGTATTGTTATGGTGCAGGGAAGAAAGCAAGAGTCAAAAAGGCATTTATACTTTCTAGTTTAGCTGGAACAGTAATTTGTCTAACATTTGCTATATTGGTATTTATCTTTAGAATACCAATTATGACTTGGTTTAGAGCAGATGAAGAAGTTATTGCTATAGGCATACAGGCCCTCAATTGGTTCTGTCTGGCTATGCCACTTTTGGCTTATTCAACCTATGTGAATCAAACTTATCAATGCCTTGGTTATAGCGTAGGTGCGACTATACTTGCTTCATGTAGACAGGGGATTTTCTTTATTCCTTTGGCATTTGTATTACCGAAGTTTATTGGTTTAACAGGGATTGAAATGTTACAAGCTACAGCAGATATGATGACATTTATAATCTCTATTCCGTTTCAAGTTTATTTCTTTAAAAAACATCTTGTTTCAACCTAGACGCATGTTAGAAAGTGTGCTATCATTTTAAATAACGATATGATCTTATTTGGAAGAGCATAGCAGTGTCTAAGTATTAGGTTCGAAACCTAACATGTCGACTCCTTGGCAGGGGCACTACAAATTTATTTGTAGGCTAACAAAAAAGCTGATATGAAATTAATTATAGTTTCATATCAGCTTTTTTATTGCTTTAAAAGTACAATTCTTATCGGGTCATATTTAGAATTTCAATTTCTGGCATTGAAGAATCACAGCGCGTAGTGGTTGTACCACTTTTGCCAACGATAAATCCTGGGACGGTTACAACATCAAATGTTTCTCTAAAAGCTTCGATATCAGTATCAGAAGTATTACTACTATCTACATAATAAATTGTTGTACTGATTTCTGTACTGAGTTTACTGAGCTTCTTAACAAACTTTTGACAGTAAGGACAGCTTGCACGACCAATATAAATAACCGCTAAATCTTCAGCAGCTAATAGACGTTTTGCTTCAGTTGCAGAAACTTTGGTGAATGCTTGTATATCTTCGGAATATGTGTTTTGTGAAAACATTTAGACCTCCTAAGTTTTAATATAATATCTAGTTGTCTTTAGTATATGATTAATTAATAAAAATATAATGATATTAGTTAGCCTCCCTCCAGTGATATAGGATATGGATTGAAGATATATAGTTAAACTATAATGAATATAGATTAATTACATAAGGAGATGAGGCAGTGAAAATAGGATTTATTGGAGCAGGAAAAGTAGGATTTTCTTTAGGGCGCTATTTAAAGGAGAAAGGGATACATATATCAGGGTATTATAGTAAAAGTAAGGCTTCAGCTAAAGAAGCTGCAACATTTACAGACAGTGAAGCATTTGATACTTTAACGAGTTTATTAGAATTAAGTGATATGATTTGTATAACAACACCTGATGATAAGATTAATAATATCTGGAATGATATAAAAGGGCTTGATATTAAGGGAAAAATCATTTGTCATTGTAGTGGTTCATTAGCTTCTACTATTTTTGAGAATAGTAAAGAATATAAGGCATATGTTTATGCTATTCATCCTCTCTACGCCATTAGTAGCAAGGAAGAAAGTTATAAGCAGTTAGGACAAGCTTATTTTTCTATTGAAGGGGATAAGGAAAAGATGGCTATCATAGAAGCATTATTTACGAAGCTAGGAAATCCTTATCAAATTATATCGGCTGAACATAAAAGTCTATATCATGCAGCGGCAGTTACAGTAAGCAACCAAGTTATTGCACTATTATATCAAGGCGTAGAATTAATGAAACAGTGCGGCTTTGAAGAAGAAATGGCACTTAGAGCATTATGGCCGTTGATAGAAGGCAATATCCAAAATGTAGCTCATAAAGGGTTAATAAATGCATTAACGGGACCAGTAGAAAGAGGCGATCTAGAAACGATTAAAAAGCATTTAACAGCTCTAGATAATCAAGACAAGAAATTATATAGTTTACTTTCGTTAAAAACTTTAGAAGTAGCTCAGAAGAAACATCCAGAGGACAATTATGAAGTATTAATAAAAGCCCTTGAAGATAAAATATAGCAGTGTTAAAATTGGTTAAAAATTCTATCTATTTTAAAGGGGAGATAAAATGGGTTTAACAATAAAACACATTGATTTAGGGGGAGTAAATTGTTACTTAGGTTGTCAGGCAGGAAAGTATGTATTATTTGATACAGGTGGCTATATGGCTTTGGATAAAAACTTTAATAATAGGAGAGACCTTTTATTAAAGGAATTAAAAAATAATAATTGTACTAAAGAAAATCTTAAATTACTTGTACTTACGCATGGAGATGTTGATCATGTAGCAAATGCGGCTTATCTCAAAAAACAATTTGGGCTTAAAATTGCAATGCATAAAGGTGATTTAAATTTAGTTCAAAATCCTAAACTTGAAGATATGATGGCAAGCTTTAATTATAGAAGTACTTTATTAAAGTGTGTTATGAAATGTATGAAGAAAAAAATCAAGTTGGTAATGGAAAAGACTGCGAATAGTTTTGAATCGTTTACACCAGATATTTATCTTGAAGAAGGTGATTCATTAGAAGATTTTGGGTTTGATGCAAAGGTTTTATCTTTGCCAGGACATACACCGGGTTCTATTGGTGTACTTACAGGAAAAAATGAACTTATAGCAGGAGATTTATTTCAAAATAATAAAAAGCTAGGGCCTGCTATAAATGCTACAGATTTTGAAGCTTTAGATAAAAGTATAAAACGCATTGAAAATATGAAGGTAAATGCGATTTATGTAGGTCATGGCATGCCTTGGAAGAGAAATTAAAAAGAGCATATTACTGCATATTTTATAAGCACACAATCCATAATAAATTTGTACGTACTAAAAAAGAATAATGTAAGGAGGCAAAATTCATGCCTAGAATAAGTTGTAGTGTAACTTCATGTTCTTATAATGCCAGTGGAGTTTGTGATGCAAGTGCTTTAAAAATTGTGGGAGATAATGCTAATATCACTGAACAAACAAGTTGTAGTACTTATGATGGTGATGGTAAATGTAGCAATTCTGCATGTGTAAGTAGAGGAGAAACAGAAACTATTTGTTGTGATGTACAAACATGTGTTTATAACAAGCAAGAACACTGTTCATTAAGTGATGGGATTGAAGTAGGAAATTTAGGCACAGTAGAAAATTATACAGATACGGACTGCCTAAGTTTTGAACGAAAATCATACTAAGATATGTTTTGAGATAAGTGGAGTAATTGCTAAGTGGTTATTTATAGGAAGAAGGCGTTGTAATATGGAATGTATTACAACGCCTTCTTTAGTTATAGCATGTTTAATTATAATGTTTTTTCAAGTGTAGCACGAATTGCTTTGATGAAATCTTGGCTATTTAATACAGTTGGATTTTCAAGAGTTGTAATAAGTGCTAAGTCTTTTGTCATTTGACCTTCTTCAATAGTTTGAAGACTTGCTTTTTCAAGTTTATCTGCGAATGTGCAAAGTTCTGGAATGTTATCTAATTCACCACGTTTTCTTAAAGCACCTGTCCAAGCAAAGATTGTTGCGATAGAGTTAGTAGAAGTTTCTTCACCGTTTAAGTGTTTGTAGTAGTGTCTTTGAACTGTACCGTGAGCAGCTTCATATTCATAGTAACCTTGTGGAGAAACAAGAACAGATGTCATCATAGCAAGTGAACCAAATGCAGAAGATACCATATCACTCATAACATCACCATCATAGTTTTTACATGCCCAAATGAAGCCACCTTCAGCTTTCATAATACGTGCAACAGCATCATCGATTAATGTGTAGAAGTAAACGATGCCAGCTTCTTTGAATTTATCAGCATAATCTTTTTCATAGATTTCATTGAAGATATCTTTGAAAGTATGATCGTATTTTTTTGAAATAGTATCTTTAGTTGCAAACCATAAATCTTGTTTAGTATCTAAAGCATAGTTGAAACAGCTTCTTGCAAAGCTTTCGATAGAATCGCAGATATTGTGTTGACCTTGGATTACACCAGCACTTGTGAAGTTGTGAATAAGTTCTCTTACTTCTTCACCTTGTTCATTTGTGTAAACAAGTTCAGCTTTACCAGCAGCAGGGATTTTCATTTCTGTTGCTTTGTAAACATCACCATATGCATGTCTTGCAATAGTGATAGGTTTTTTCCAGTTTTTAACGCAAGGTTCAATGCCTTTAACAACGATAGGTGCTCTAAATACAGTACCATCTAAGATTGCACGAATTGTACCGTTAGGACTTTTCCACATTTCTTTTAAGTTATATTCTTTTACTCTAGCTGCGTTAGGTGTAATAGTTGCACATTTTACAGCAACACCGTATTTTTTAGTTGCTTCAGCAGAGTCAAAAGTTACTTGGTCATTTGTTTCATTTCTATGTTCTAGACCAAGGTCATAGTATTCTGTTTTTAAATCAATGAAAGGTAAAAGTAATTCATCTTTGATCATTTGCCAAAGAATTCTTGTCATTTCATCTCCGTCCATCTCAACTAAAGGTGTGGTCATTCTAATTTTTTCCATGTATACAACCTCCAATTAACTTATAAAAATGCATTATATTATAAAATATAACATAAAAAATAATAAAATTAAAATATTTAATTACTATATATAAAAAAATATATAATTAACATATATGCTTTATACAATAGAATCAGTAGTAAAAATTTTAGGAGTGTTATGATAAGGGGGAGAAAGATGATAGAAGTAACAGATAAAGTGAAATTAGAATTATGTGAGAAATTTTCCATTGATGTAAAAGCATTAAGTTATCTTGATGGTGGAAAGGAATCCTCTGATGGCATTGTTTATATATATTTTGAAGGTAGTCAAAAAAGGGTGTTCAAAATATTAGCTATTAAAGAAACTGAGCAGGAAAAGCTTAAGGTTTTAGAAGTACGTATTCAATTTGCAAATTATCTTGGAGAAAACGGTATTCAATTGGCTTATCCATTAGTTAATAAAAATGGTAACCTGTATGAAATAAGTTTGGATAAAGGATATTGCTTTATAGCTTATGTAATGAATTTTTATGAAGGCATTAATCCTACGAATGAGGAACTTACAGATAAACTAGTTTATGAATGGGGCAAACTCACAGGTAAATCACATGCTATTACAAAGACATTTAAAGAAGGCGAAGAAAGAGCTGACTTAGGTTATGCAGGAGAAGTAGATTTCTTTGAAAACTGGTGTGGGGATGAACAGATAAAGCAATGTTGGCGAGAGATGAAAGTTTATTTAGGAACATTACCTAGAGGCATAAATGAATATGGTTTTATACATAATGATAACCATCAGAGAAACATTTTAGTAAACAAAGGCGAGATAGCGCTTATTGATTTTGACTGTGCTAATAGACAGTTCTTTATGCAGGATATTACAGTGCCAGCACAAGGCCTCATGTTTGATACAACAGGGGGGATGATTGCGCCATTTAGTGATAAAGACAGGTTAAAAAGATTTTATGATAGCTTTTTAAATGGTTATGAAATAGAGAACCATCTAGATAGTAAATGGCTTAAAGAGCTAGATACATTTATTAAGTATAGAAGGATGTTGCTATTTACTTGTATGCAAGGCTGGTTAAATACGGAGCCTAAGTTAAAGCAAGGTTTTATTGATAATATCTTAAATCCACCTGAATTTAAGCTTTAGAAAATAATATAGATATATGGTAAGGGTTATGTTTATATAAAAATAATGCTATAATAGATTCTTGTATATTTAGATGTGACTTTTAAGGGACTAATTATAGAAGGAATATTTAGCATGAAAAATTATGAAATGGATTTTACCAATGGTTCATTGTGGAAGAAAATATGGATTTTTAGTGTGCCACTAATGTTTTCAAACGTCTTACAAGTTATTTTTAACATGGCAGACGTAGCAGTGGTAGGAAAGTTTGCAGGGTCTATTGCATTAGGAGCAGTAGGATCTACAAGTATATTGATAACCTTATTTATAGGAATATTATTAGGCATGGCAAATGGTGTGAATGCACTAACGGCATTATATATTGGTGCCAAAGATGAAAAAAGCATAAGGGAGACAGTACATACAGCAGTAATTTTATGCTTTAGTGTAGGAGCATTAATTATGTTGCTAGGCATTATGTTTTCAAAGGGCATTTTAGGGAGTATGAATACAAAAGATGAACTTATTCATGAGGCAGCCCTTTATTTACGTATTTACTTATTAGGTATGCCGGCTATGGCACTATATAACTTTGGGAATGCAGTATTAAGTGCAGCTGTTGATACGAAGAGACCATTATATTATTTATTGTTTGCAGGAATTATCAATGTTGTTTTAAATCTTTTCTTTGTGATTTATGGGCATATAAAAAAGATGATTTAAAATATTTAATAGATAAAGAGATATAATAAAATTAAAGAGGCAGCCACAAAGTTATTTATAATTTTGCGACTGCCTCTTTTTATTTGATTTCTTGATATAAACTTCTGTAAAGGAGTATAAAAGCTAATAAAGCTGTAAGGGTATCTGCGATTGCTTGAGAAGCGATTATGCCTTGATAGCCTGCATATTTTGCTTACCATGCTCGGTGATGTAGAATTATACTATCCTCATATGTCTCCTTTTTTGGTAGAAGCAAAAACTAAGGTATTAGCATGCAGATTAAGATGTAGCAGAAGGCAGCTTCAAAGAGTTTTAAAACAGCTGGTGGAGAGAAACATTATTTGCAAGGTTAAAAAAGGATGTTATAGATTAAAAGTGTAAAAATTTAAAGAATTAGAGCTATAAAAATTGAGTTATCTTGAAATTGATGATAAAATTTTGATATATTTAAAAAATAATGGAGGGATAAGTAATGAATATTGTATGTTTAGACTTAGAAGGGGTATTAGTACCAGAAATTTGGATTGCATTTGCAGAGGCAAGTGGTATCCCAGAATTAAAGAAAACAACAAGAGACGAACCAGATTATGATAAATTAATGAAATGGCGTCTTGGTATTTTAAAAGAACATGGCTTAGGACTTAAAGAAATCCAAGAAACAATTGCTAAAATCGATCCAATGCCAGGCGCAAAAGAATTCCTCGATGAACTTCGTTCATTAACACAAGTAATCATCATTAGTGATACATTTACACAATTTGCAACACCACTTATGAAAAAATTAGGTTGGCCAACAATCTTTTGTAACTCACTTGAAGTAGCAGAAAGTGGAGAAATTACAGGATTTAAAATGCGTATTGAAAACTCAAAATATACAACAGTAAAAGCATTACAATCAATTGGTTATGAAACAATTGCAAGTGGAGATAGCTACAATGACCTTGGTATGATTAAAGCAAGTAAAGCAGGTTTCTTATTCAAGAGTACAGATAAAATTAAAGCTGATTACCCAGAACTTCCTGCATTTGAAACATATGAAGAACTTATGGCGGCTATTAAAAAAGCATTATAATAAAAAGTTGAAATAGCTACAAAAAGTCACATGTAAAA
>OOCW01000737.1_pt1 | contig 28628 bp, 39 predicted proteins | sample 1671201 | NCBI WGS metagenome assembly OOCW01 (sample SAMN06348132, study PRJEB24527) | human gut metagenome | biome: human gut; feature: ankylosing spondylitis patient; material: feces | host: Homo sapiens | place: China | collected 2015-10
TATGAAGGAACGTAAGAAGTACGGTCTGAAGGCTGCACGTCGTGCACCCCAGTTCTCCAAGCGCTGATTATATTTCAGATGCATTTTTACGGCTCTGCTTCGGCAGAGCCGTTTTTGTTATATCTGGCAAAATATATTTTGACGTAAAAATGAACTTTTTGCCGGAGGCTTGACTTTTGCACGGAGTCGCGTATAATAGAAGTAGGCAATCACAAGGTTGATGAAGATTACCACAGGCACACAAAAGCGAACCCCCTCGGAGAGGCAACTCCGAGGGGGTTCTTCTGTGCTTACTGTCCTTTGCCGCGGCTGTCAAGCCACTTGCAAATGTAATAGGCAATCACATTTGCTCCGACAGCCACAAAAAGGTTGATAAAGATGTCGCCCACATGACACACCTCCTTCCTGTTGCCAGAATGGAGAGGGCAGCGAAATAAGTATAACACAGTCGATAACGGTACGCAAATCATCTGCGTGTTCCCAATAAATTTTCCAGCAATAAACAAAGCGCCCCCACTCCGGTTTTGGAGCGGGGGCGCTTTGTCTGTGAGGGTTTACAGCCGGAAGGCTGTATGCGGAATAGGAGATTGGGACATATCAGCCAGAGCGTTCCGGCTCAGTCTGTCCGGCGGTGCAAAGCAGGGAGACACAGGTTTGTGAAAGGGGGGAAGCGCGGCTCAGTGCTTTGCGTTTTTGCCGGTCAGGCTGGCGAACGCGCCAGTGATCATCAGGGTCATGCCGCTGAGGGCCAGACCGATGGCGGCCAGCCAGTTCACGCCGGTCTGCGGCAGGGCATGTGCGTCCTGCACAGCGGGCAGAGCGGAATCAGCAGGCAGAACAGGGGCGTCCGGCTTTGCGTCCTGCACAGGCGGCAGCTCGGGGGTGCCGGGCAGTACGGACGAGTCGGAATCCTTTTCTTCAATGATCTCGTCGCCGCCATCGTCACCGCCGCCGTCAGGATCAATGTGCACGATCTCGGTGTCGGGGATCAGGACATCCCGGCTTTCCACGGTGGTGCGGTCGTAGGTGATGTGGGCGGTCTTATCCACCTTGGTCACCTTGCTTACCGGTACCGGATCGGCATCCTTCTCGGTGCGGTAGGTGTAGCGGAAGCTGCCGCTGTCCTCGTGGCCGGTGCCGTTACCGGTGAAGGTGCTGGTAAACAGCTTGCGGAAGCTGGTGTAGTGGCCCGTGCCGGTGCCCGTGGTATCGGCTTCACTCCACTCGTGCTTCTCGGTGGGGTGGGTATACTGGTAGGTGTAGCTGAAGTCGCCGGACTGGCGCGAATCACGGCCTGCATCCGCATCCGTCGTGGTATTGGTGGTCGTGTTTTTGCGGTTGGCCAGCAGGCTGTTCATCTTATATTCCGGCGCAGAGCGGATGCTCCATAGGGCGCTGATGTTCTTAACGGTGGATTCCGTCGAGCCAATGACCTTGCCTTCGCGCACCTGAATCAGATTGGAGATCATCAGGTCATAACCGCCGCTATAATCATAATAGCCATCATGGCCATCATTCTGATTCCGGTAGGTCTTATTGACACAGGTGTTGGCATCGCGCGTCATATAACCGTAGGCTTCCAACTGGGAGCTCTTGGTATACACCTGATATTTGCCGCCGACTTTCACCACATACTTGGCAAAATCTTCCTCGCTGACGGTGTCGTATGCACGCCCGGTTTCATCGCAATAAGCTTGTTTGGCAGTTTCTCGGTTCCAATATTTTGTAACGTTACCGTCACTGTCCTTCACAGCATCATATACAACGGTGCCGGTCAGTTTGTAGTAAGCACTCTTGGTCGGGAGGGTATTCTTGTAATTGCTGCCGCGGTTGTACTCGTAATGGCCGCTGCCCTTTTTGCCATCCTCGGAGTCGAAAGTGATTGTGTCCTCCAGACTAACCGTTGTGTTGTCTTTGTCTTTGACAAGGTCATCGGCCTTATAGTTCCATTCCAGCTTCAGGCCTTTGCTGATCAGCACACAATCGGTGGTTTCAACATTGTCCTGCTCATCGGGCAGAAGCTCAAGCTGAGAGTCGGAGGCGAGGTCAAGATGCTTGATGTAGTCGGGGTGGTTGTAGGTGACGATGTCTTTGGACTCAGGATAAACGGGCTGACCGGTAGAAGAATCCCAGTAATAGTATTTTTCAGACCATTTATCATAGGCGAGTTTCTGAACAGAACCGTCCGGCTTGACGTAATAAGTGCCCTTTTTATCCGCGCCGGAGTAGTAGTTCCTGAGCGTTTCCTCATAGGAACGGCCATGCGAATCGGTTTTGCCTTCGTTGACCTTGACATCGGTTTTCTGGGCTTCGGCGGCCTGAGCCTGCAGAGCTTTGATGAGCTCGTCCTTGCTCATGTCCTTAAAAGAAACTGCCTTTCTAAAATAGTTTATGAGGTCTTCGTTCAGTGTGGTAGATGCGGTGATCTGGGTGTTGCCGATCCAGAGTTCTTCGCCCTTATCCTTGTCAAGCGTCGGGAGAATCTCGGTCTTGATGTCATCAAGCAGTTTTTCGCAGGCTTTCTGGAAGTTCTCTTCGTAGTGTTCGTCCTTTTTGATGGTCGCGACTGTGCTGGAGGAGTGGTGCTTTTCCGTCATCACGTCCAACTCTTTGCTCAGCCTGCTGTAGTCGATCGTAACGGTCTTGCCGTTCTTTGTGTAGGAAGCGGTCTTGCCGTCAGTGCTCAGCTGGATCTCCTCTGCGGTGATGCCCGGGAAGTCGCTTGCCAGCTTATCGACCAGCAGTGCTTTGACCTGAGGCGCGGTCAAGGAAAAATCGCGGTCCTTTTCGGTGAAGGTATAGGAAGTTTTTTTTGTTGTCCGCATCGATGACGTCACAGGTGTACGAACCATCCGCGTTCTTCTGACTGATCGTATAAGGCTTTCCGTCAACGGTGATCGTGCCAGCCGTTTCGTCAATAGTCCACTTCTGGTTGCCGTCAACATAGATAATGTCGCTGACAGGCTCCTCGGTTTTGCTGGTTGTCGTCTGCTTCTGGGTAGCAGTCCAGCTGATCTTTCTGGTGCTGCCGGTAAAGGTCGGGTTGGCAATCTTATAGCCGTCTGCTTCCAGTTGTGCGCGGGGCTTGCCGGTCGTCTCTTCCAGCTTCGCCCAAGCGAGCCGCTCTGCAAGCTCGTTCTTCTCAGTCTCGCTGAGCGGAACGTCTTCCTCGATGACCACATAGGTGGTGACGGTGCTGCCGTCCGCAGAAGTGACCTTATAGGTCGTTATGGTCTTGTTGCCCTCTCTCTTGGTATCGGTCACCTCAGCCCCTTCCGGCTCTGTCCACGTATCGCCGGAGCTTGCGAAATATGCATCGCCATCGTACTCACGGTCGCCCGTCCACGAGACCGTACCGGTAGTGATCTGAGCCGTGCCGGTAACGGTGTGCTTTTCGGTGTCGATCGTGCCCGACTCGTTGGGCATGGGAGTGGGGGTGGAGGACTCAGTGGCATTGGGTTCGGTGTAGGTCAGGGTATAGCTCTTGCCCTTATAAGTGGTGGTGAAGGTGTGGTTAGCGTTGAATTGGCCGGCCTCCAGCGCCTCCAGCGCCTCGGTTTCGGAGAGTCCCATATCAATCAGGGCACTCTTCACCGCATTGTTGCGGGCTTCGGTCTTTGCAGCGGTTTCGGCCTTTTCGACGGCTTCGGCCTTGGTCTGGCTGCCAACATACGATAAACTCCCATCCTTCTCCGTCTCTCTGACCGTGACGGTGTAAGACAAAGTCTTGCGGAGGGTGTCATTCTGCTCTTCGGTCAGTTCGGCGCGCTCACCCTTGTCGATGTAGTAGATCGTATCGGTGGTTTTATCATACTCGTACTCGCTGCTGTCCAGTTTTTCAAAGATCTCGGCGTTGGTAAGTGTGTGGGAGTTACCCTCATCCACCTCAATGGTATACTCAAGATCACCCTCTATAACTTTGTAAGTCTTCTTGGTGCCCTCGGTGGTGGGGGTGGTGCTGTCCATCAGCCGTTTGAGTTCCGCAGCACTGATGGTGGTTTTCGGTTTGCCGGTTTCATCGGTCACCTCAATGCTATCGGGCAGCTTCACATGGGAAATGTCCTCCGAACCAACGTCATGCTTGCCCTTCTCAAGGGCCACGATGAGGGTGATGGTGGTGTCCACGGTCACCTCGTTTTTCTTCACATGCAGGGTGGTGGTGCGGGTGCGCTGCTGGCCGTCTTTATCGGTGTAGGTCTCGGTGCGCACCAGATCGTAGGTGCCGTCGCCGTGGTCGATCTTGGTGGAATTGGTGAACTTTTCCAGCTCGTCGGAGCCCATCTTGCCCTCAAGGTGCTCGGTTTTGGTCAGGGTGAGGGTCTTGGAGTTGCCATCATCAGAAGGTTCCACTTTGTCCACCTTGTAGCCGTTGAACTCAGTGCCCGTCCCAGTGCTCCAGTCGGGCTTTTTCTCGCCCAGCTCCGTGTTCAGATCGATCTGATCTCCCGAGATTTCTTCCCCGGTGTGAGATTCTGCCTTCACCTCGCCGCTGGCGGTGGTCGTGGTAGTCTCGGTGCCGGGGGTCAGGGTCGGTGTCTCAATATCAACAGAACCGTCCGGGTTCGTCGTTACCTTAGGGGGCTTGGTGGTGTCCGGCTTCGACTCTGCGCCGGGGGTGGGGGTCACGACGGTGCTGCTCTGCCCCGGTTTCTCGGTCAGGGTGGAATCACCGATCTTGATCTGCTCTTTTATTTCGCTGCCGGTGCCGCTATCGGTGTTGCCGGTGTCGCCGGTGTTGCCGATGTTGTCGGTGTTGCCGGTGTTGCCGGTGTTGTCGGTGCTGCCGGTGTTGTCGGTGTCGCCGTCGATCTCGGGCTCCCGCTCCTGTTCGGGCGCGTCCTTGGTAATGTCGGCCTTGGAGCTGGAGTTGCCATCGGTATCCGTCTTGGGTTTGCTGTATTCGCTCAGATGCTCGTCCGGGGCCAGCATGTCCTGCTTCTCCTCAGCCTTTACCTCGGTGTTGGAGCTGCCCTCAGATGCAGCAGCAACGGGTGCAGAAACAGAGCTTCCCTCTGTCGATTGAGGCGCGCTGTCGGTTGGCTCATTCGAGACGGCGTCCACCTCATCTGCCGCATTCGCGATCAGGGGCTGGGCCGCAACACATGCGGTCAGTGCCATAGACATTGCAGCAACTTTAAATTTTTTATTCGTCATGATCCCAGGTCTCCTTTCCTGTCGCCATGTGTATGATAGTCCGATAAATCGGACTGCTGAAACTGTTTCCCCCAACTACTTACGTTATAGCATTTTCGGAAATTTTCGTCAAGAAAAACTATCCCGTAACGTTGAAATTCTGCGTTCTGTATAAATCAGAACCTCGCAGATTTGGTACTAATTCCAAGGGCTTGTTGCACGTTTGGTGCGATTTGTTGCGGACGTGTGCGTTTATGTGACGTTTGTGTTGCAGATGCATGGAATTACCATAGAAATTCCTCCCTTTCGTTCCTGTCTGGATTATACATGATTTGGGCGCGAAAATCATCAAAACCTGCGTGAATCGCCCTCGAACCTGCGTGAATCGCTCAAACGGACAGCAAAAAAGCCCCGGGAAGGGCCGCTGCGCACCTCCCGGGGCTGCTGTAAAAGATGGCTAAAAAAGTAATACTTCCAATTTAAAAAGTATTACTTTTGCACCATTCGGGTGCCGATTCACTCGCCTTTCTGCTTCAGGCGGGCGTATTCGGCGTCTGCCTGAATGGCGGCGGCGGTGAAGCTGTTGTTGTTCCACCAGCTCACCAGCGCGGCCACGGTGGTGATGCCGGCGGTGACCAGCTGCTCCACGGTCTGGCTCTCGATGGGCAGCACGGGCTTGCCGCAGGCGCTCAGCAGCTGATTGGTCAGGGCCAGCAGCAGGCAGGCGGTGCGGGCGATGGTTGCGGCGGAGATCTTATGGATATTCATGTCAGTTCCTCACTTTCTCGTTGTGTTCAAGGTCTGCGATGCGGTGGTTGGCCACCTTCATCTGTTCTTCTAAGATGGGTACGCGGCGGGCAAAATTGTTATGCTCGCGCACCTCGCGGGTCAGTTCTTCCAGCTTGGTGTCGGTCACGGCCTGACTGCGGCTGTTGGCGATCAGCACACCGATCAGGGTCACGGCACCGGCGATCACGGCGGACAGGATGCTTTCCACTGGGCTCACCCCCTCAGCCTGTCCATCGGCTCTTGACGGGGCGCACGTCCACATGCACCCAGCCCGCTGCCCGGCCCGCCTTTACCGGGTAGCGGCCAATGCCGCCGGTGCCGGGCAGCAGAGTCTCCGCGTAGGCGGCAAGCTGCTCCACCGGAACACCGGCCACCCGGATGTCGGCGGCTCTGCCGTAGCAGTGCTGGCTGTAGGGGGCACCGCCCACGGCCCTGTTGTGGGCGGCGGTGCGGTAGCCGCTGGTAATGACCACCGGCGCACCGAAGTGATCCCGGATGTTCTGCAGCAGCTGTACCAGCGCACTGTCCACGAACAGCGGGTCGGAGCCGTCCCTGCAGGCAAATTCCCGCACCCGGAAGCTGCGGCTCAGCAGGGCATTGCCGTCCTTCCGGCGGGAATAGGCGTTAAGCATGGGCATCCCCCTGCAGCAGGGCTGCCACCGCGTCCCGCAGCCGGGCGGGGACATCGTCCGGCGTTTTGAGTCCCTTGCGGATCAGGGTCGCATAGATCTTTGCCATCAGGCATCACTCCTTTCGTACAGTTCACACAGGGCAAGCTGCAGGTCGGTCAGCTGCTGCATCAGGTCGGCTACCGTCTCCGGAAGCTTGTCCTTTGCTTCCTGCTTTTTGCGTGCTTCTTCCTGCGCAGCCAGCTCTTCGGCGGTATAGCGGATATACCTTTTAATGGGCAGCTGCTCGGTCCACGCGGGTCTTGCCGGTACGCCCGGCACATCCACCACCCGCTGCACGTCCCTGCCGCCGCTGGGGTATTCGGCCACTGTCTCGTAGTGGGCCACCTCAGCCACAGCCTCCTGCGCCGGGTGCTCCAGCGGCTGGGTGTCGTCGGTCAGGTAGCCCAGCATCAGGTCCGGGTTTTCCATGACCGCACCGGTCTCGTCAATGATCTTCATAAGTCAAAACCTCCTTTCTCAGGCCACGCGGTGCCAGATGTGCACATAGTAGGCGGCGGGCTGCACGGTGGTGCTGCGTCCGTAGATGGCATTGGACTTGGATGCGTCAAAAGATACGGTGCAATTACTGCCGTATGAACCGCCTTCGTAACCAGCCAAACCGCCATTGTTTGTGTTTATAGAAAGAGCGCCGCTGTTAGATAAATTTGGGTATGCTGTGCTCGCCACACCAGAGAATGAGCCCTTGAGGTTCGGCAGACCGGCCTTAACAGTGCTGCCTGCCGCGTGGGTGCTGGACGCGCCCATCAGCACTCGCTCGGACGCGATCTCCTCCCAGCTGCCGCCGAACAGCGCGGCGGGGCTGGTGGGGTCTTCCGAAACCCAAAATTTGATTTTCGCATGGTCTTCTGCCAGAGCGTCCGTAATCAAGGTCTTTACAGCGTCTGCGCTTATCACACCTTTCAGAGCGTCACCAACAGCCTTTCCGTCAGCCGGAGCGCCCTCGACGCTCAGCGTCTTATCGGTGCTCACGATGGCCGCAGCCCTGTCCGCGTCAGCTTTGGCAGAAGCGGCAGAGCTTCCCGCGCTCTTTGCGTCTGTGGACGCTGACTGTGCGCTTTGGACCGCGCTGGTGGCGGCAGTCTGGGCCGTGCTTTCGCTCTCTGCAGCTGCTGCGGCCTTTTCCGTCGCTGTGCTGGCTGCTCCGGTGGCGGTCTGAGCGGCCTGCAAAGCGGCCTGCTGCTGGTCTGTCACTTCCTCGGCGTACTGCTTGACGTACTCCATGCCCTGTGCGATGTCCTCGCGGACTTCCACGCCGCGCTCTGCGGTGCGAATCCCCGCAATTGCTTCGTCAAAGGTCTTGTCCATAAATCTCTCCTTTCTCAGCCTTTGAGCGCCCGGCTCAGGTCGTAAGCATCAGACGCCTTGCGGGCAGTCAGAGACTGCAAATCGCTGAGGCTGGAAAACTCGGTGCCAAAGGTAAACTCCTTTTTATCCGGTGCATCCAGAGGCTCCACCAGCTTGGAGCACAGCAGCCACGTATCCACGCCGTGGGCCGCCGAAAAGATATGCGTCTGCTTGCCGATGGCAAGGCGGTCGATATCAATGCCCGCGTCTTTCAGATCCACAGCCTTCACGGCCATGCCGTTCAGGTACCGCAGATTTTTTGCCAGCTCTTCCTCTGCGGCGTTCAGCAAAGACTGAGCATTGTTGTAGTTGCCCTCGACCTGGATCACCTTGGTGATGATGCCGTAAATCTTTTGCGCTTTAACGTCATTGTCTGTCTGGGAGATGATGCTCTGGATGTCCACAAAGGGCCACGTTTTCTCGGTTTTTGTGCCAAAGGCAATGACTCGTGTGCAGATGTCTTCAGCTTTGGTGTAGCTGGTCAGATCCAGCATGTTGACCCCAAAGGCAATGGTCTGGGGATTCTTGTCCGTGATCTTCTGCATGTAGTCCAGGTAGCGGCGCGGGTGGCCGTCTGCATCGGTGCCGTGGCGGATCACAAAATAACCGCCGTACTTGTCCGTGAGTTCACTTTGCAGGATGTCCAGCGTTTTGCCGTAATTTTTGCCATCTCCAAAGCTGTAAGTGGGTTCTTTGGTGTCAAAAGCAAAGCGGCTGTCAGCCTTGCCGTTGATCGCAAGACTGTACGAGCCGCCTTTTTTGGTGATCTTGTAGGTGCCGGATTCAGTGCCTTTTGTAATGTCGTAGATGGAGTGTGTGCCAAAGTCCTTGCTGCAGGTCGGGCAGGAAACATACGCATTTGCAACGCTGACGCTTGCATTCCACGTCTTGCCGTTTGCGTAGGCCACAGGGTATCGGACGCGGAAATTGTTGTCACCGATGCGGGAGATCACCCGGTTGTTGAGGATTCTTTCCTCGTTGAGCGGCCACGACAAGCAAGATGGGCTGTACTGATACTCCTTTTCCTCATAAAAAATCGAGACTGTAGAATCGACCGGGTCTTTGATCGCCCAGTGGTTTATGCGGTCGCCATCGTCAGAGTCATAGTGATAGCCGGACTGCTCCACCTTGAGACCGTCGATGTAGGGCACCACCATAGGGGTGTCCATCTGCACATTGCCGGGAGTGAACGCCTTGAAAGAATCCACCTGCGCACTGTGATTGGCACAGACCCACTCCAGAAACTGCGAAAAGCTCACGTTTCTGGCGCTGTAAGGCGCGGTGCCGCTGTCGTTGAGGTAGGCCATTTCGCCCTCGCAGTAGACTTTCTGACGCACCAGAAAATCTTGCTCGTGGTTCATGACGCGGCCCTGCCAGATCTGCTTGTCGTCCTGCTGCACCTCCACCACCGTCATGAGCTTTTGGAGCGCGGAGTGCGCAACGTTGCCCAGCGGCAGGGTGAACTCCAGAGAACCGGCCTTGCCCACCTCGCGGGTCAGCGTGGGGCTGATGAGCTTTTTGGTGTCGGTGATGTCCCCGGGGTCGTGGATGCAGGCTTTGGTCACCCACGTGTCAACGCCGGTCTGGATCCCGGCATAGATCTTGTAACTCATAGGCTTGCCCCCAAATACTTGATGCTAATACTGCAGTCTGCCGATGCAGAAAAAACGAGGGTGCCCACCACACCGTCCGGCATGGTAAGGCCCTCGATATACTGCCAGTCGGTGGACTTGGCCAGAATGCCTACCTCAAAGCCATTGAGAGACACCGCGATGTCTGCGGCGGTCTCGCTGCGCTGGAAGTAGATGCCGGCCGCACGGGGTGCACCGGTGATGGAAACCTCTTTATCCTCGCCCGCCTTGAGCGGGATGTCCGTGTAGTTGCGTACGATGTCCGTTTCAAAGCTGAAGTCATCCCACAGCCAGTCGTTGGAGCCATCGTAGACGCTGCGCTTGAAGGGGTTGCAGGTGCCGGTGATGGTAAAGGTGCTGGAAAGCCGGTCGCGGGACGGCGAGACCTTCCACAGCCCTTCCCAGTACCACGTGGGATCCTCGTCGAACTTGCACCGCAGCCACTTGCCGTGGATGGCGTTGGCGATGGTGCTTTCGATGCTGGGCCACTTGCTTTTCGGGACATTGCAGAGCAGCTCCATGGTGATGGTGCGCTTTTTATAGTGCACCTTGCCATCGTCCCATGCGGTGAGGTTGAGCAGGGTGTCCGATCCGGTGACCTGTACAAGGTACTCATCCACCTCGGCAGCGCCGATTTTGGGACTGCCCACCTTGAGATACAGCCCCCAGTCTTTCAGGGTGTGGTAGTCCCCGATTTTTGCGCCCAGAAGCTTTGCCATTACACACCCCTCGCTTTCCGTGTCACCGTCACGCCGATGCGTGCATCGACGTTGGTCGCCATGCGGGGCGACAGCACGCCCACCAGCTCACCGGAGTCCATGACCACCTGACCCTTGCCGATGTCGGGCAGATGTTCGTCCAGCATCCCCTCGATGCGTTCCAGAATGCTGGTCTGCCGGTCAACAATGGACTGCTGGCCGGTGACGCGGTACTGCAGGGCTGCGCGGGTGGAGAAGGTGCCCAGACTGTCATACACGCCGGTCTTGTCAAAGGGGCTCTGGTAGTGGCTGACGGGCTGCTGGTCGTTCTTCTTGTTCATCCACATAGCAAGGCCGATGCCGCCAGCGACTGCACCCACGCCCAGGATCAGGGCAAGGACGGGGTTTGCTGCCACAAAGGACACGATGTTGCCCAGTGCAGAGGTGATGCCGCCTGCCATGCCGGAAAAGTCCTGCACGATGCTGCCCAGAGTGCCGCCCACGCCGCCGGAGCCTGCAAGGCCCTGCACGATCTCAGAGAACGCCTTTACAGACGTAGTAGCGCCATCCACTCCGGCAGTAATTCCGTTTGTGAAAATGCTCTGGATAGACCCCAGCGCCTTGCCGATGCCGCCGCTGAAGTAGCCCTCATTGACCGCGGTCAGTGCCTTATTGAGCCAATCAGAGATCACATTACGCTGTCCCTGCGACACTTCGCCCCAGATCAGATTGACAAAATCCAACCCAAGACTTGCCCAGTCGCCGTTTTTGGCGTCTTTGAAGGTGTTCTTTACCAGCCCGAAAATGCCCTTATCCAGCTGGCCGGAAGCCTCGCTCAGCTGCTGGTCAATGCGGCTCTGGGTGCCCTTTACGCTCTTGTCGATCTCGTTGGAGGTCTCCGTCACCTTGTCTTGAATGCCGTCGATGTAGGTGATGATCTTCTCGTAGGTCTCCGCGCCGTTCTTGCCGATGCGCTGGCCGGTCTCCGTGACGGTCTTTTTGATATGTTCGCTGCCGTCCGCGTACTTTTCCACTGCCTGCTGCACCTTTGTGGTGATGCCGTCAAAGGTGGTTTCCGAGACGTTGGTAAAGGTGCCCAGCAGCGTTTTTGACATGTCGTCATAGGTCTTTGTGACCTTTGTGACCGTGCCGTTGACTTTGGTCTCGACCTGCTTAAAGGTCGTGGCGACGCCGTTCACCATTTCCTTGCCGGTCGTGGTGGTGGTCTCGGTGATGCGGTCTTTGATTTTGCCCGCGCTGTCCTTGACCTTTTCGGTGAGGGTTTGGATGCTGGTGGTCACGGTGCCCAGCGCGTTCTGTGCGGTGGTCGTAGCCGTGCTGGAGATGGACGAAATGACCGTTTCGGTGGTGGACTTGGAACCGGAGGAGCCGGATCTTTTGCCGCCGGAAGAGCCGCTGCCACCGCCTGTGGTGACGATGGAGCTGCTGTTGGTTTCTTTTATTCCGTACTGCTTTTTTAGACGCTCGCCGTATTCTTTCCAGTAGTCTGTGTCTTTTTTGCCGGCCTTTTTGTTTTGGTAGTCGTTGTTAAAAGCTTTCTGGTAGACAGCGTCCCAGTCGCCGTGGAAAATGCCTATTTCTCCGCTTTTCAGCGCGTCAAAGACAGCTTTTAGGCCAACAGCAGAAGATTTGGCCTTGTCAATGACGGTGGTAAGGCCGGTGATCTCTCCAATCAGGCCTTTCCAGCCGTCAAGCTTATAAGCTTCCTGTGCTGCGACGACCATGTCGTTCAGCTTGCCAATCGCAACGCCGATTCCGCTGCTCAAGTCACCTGTCATAAGACCCGCCAGCTGCTTCACATTGTCCTTCAGGGTAGACACGCGGCCATTCATGGTCTGACTCTGGGTGTCCATGCTTTTGTAGTAACGCCCGCCCTCTTCGGATGCGGCCTGCAAAGCCTGCGTCAGCAGATCATAACTGATGGTCATGTTCTGCACTTCGGTGGTGGACTTGCCTGTGTAGTCGGCCAGAATGCCGTAGACGTCGATGCCGGCATAAGCAAACTGCTTGATATCAGCCGTTGTGGCCTTGCCGGTGTTGGCGATCTGCTGCAGGTTCTGAGACATGCGGCTCAGCTCGTCGTTGCCTCCGCCGGTCGCAGAGACCGCGTCGCCCAGCGCCAGAATCGTGCTGCGGGCATAGGAAGCGTTCTCGCCTGCAGAGATCAAGTATTGGTTTGCCTTTGTCAGGGACTCGACATCAAACGGGGTTTTTGCCGCGTCTTCCTGAATCTGGCTCATGACCTGTTGGGCGGCTTCCGCGCTGCCCAGCATATTGGTAAAGCCGGTGGTGTATTTCTCGATCTGGGCGTTGTACTCGATGCCGGAAGAGATGAACCCCTCTGCGGCACCGAGTGCGGCGGAGCCGAGCTTCGAGAAAACGCTCGCCATGACCGTGCCCTGCGTAATAGCGCTGGCCAGAGATTTGCCGGACGCTTTATCCGTGGAGCTGGCAAAGCCATCCATGCCGTTGCTTGCAGCTTTCAGCGCGGTCGTGGTTGCTCTGAGCTGCGCTTCTGCCTGCGCCAACATGGTCTTGAGATTTTTGGTCTCAGAGGACGCTTTGCCGGTCTTGCCCACCGATTCGTTGTAGCGTCTGGTCAGCTCCACTACGGCCTTTGCGGCCTTGCTGTACTCTCCGGACAGCGAAGAAACGGTCTTTTTCGTCTCGGATTGCACATTCTGGATGCTCTGCCGGTAGGCGCTGTCGTCCAGCCCGAGGGTGACGCTCAATTCAAAAAGTTTCAGGTTCCATCACCCCCGTTCAAGCCATTTTTAATGCGTGCTATCACTTCATCAGCGGACGGCTGCGGCGGCTGTGGGCGGTTTTCCACAAGCCCGGCCACCATGTCGTACCACCGTTCTTCTGCGCCTATAAGGTGCGCCAGAGCGTCCGTCATGTACGCCTGATAGCTGAGTGTGATGCGCTCTTGCCGCAAAACGTTCAGGCAGTGCTGCAAAATGTACGGCCTGCCAAACAGCCGCAGCGCGTCCGGGCTGATGGAAGAAATCAGGCGTCTGTACCCGCCAGCACCAACGGCAGACACCAGAGCAAAAAATCCATCACATCATCGTTGTTCAGCAGTTCTTTCACCGCGCGCATCTTCTTGAACGGGCCGATGTTTTCAACCACCCCGTTTTCATCCACGTCCGGCTCATAGAGCAGCGGAAGCAGCTTTGCGGTGGCAGCGGCATTGTCGAACAGCAAGCTTTTTGCCATAGCCTGAATGTTCTTTTTTGCCTGCTCCTTCTTCTTCTGTTCCAGCTCCTCCGGCGTTTCCTCGCCGGTCAGGACCGGCAGAACCTTGCGCAACTCCATGATCTTGGATTTTTCCAAGACCTCTTCCGCCACATCGGCGATCTGCCAGCAGTGGCGCAGAAACTCTTCATCGGGCAGCTCTGTCAAAAATTTCATGCGGTGTCCTCCTTATGCTGCGGCCTTGGGGCTGTAGTACCACTCCATAGGCACGGTATCACTGCCCAGACGGGGGCAGCCGGTCAGGGTGACGGAGATGTTGCCCTTGCCCTTGTCGGTCGTCTTCAGGGTCAAACCGCCGGTGGAGAGTGCGTTCATCAGACGGACAGCCACAAAGCCACCGTCAATGGTGTCGCCGACCCACCAGATGTCCTTGAAGTCACCGGTGCTTTCAGTGGGATCCAGCGTCATGCGGGGCGTGACCTTCTTTTCTGCCACATCGGCTGCACCAAGGGCCAGCTTGATAACGTCCGTTGTGACGTTCAGGGCCGTAAAGGCCAGCGTGCAGTCGTAGTCCTCGATCTGCATCAGCTCTGCGGTGTTCTTCTGGGCGTTGTCCACGTCCGCGCCTAGATCGGTGAAGTTTGGCTTGCAGGTCGCGGTGATGCCGCCGGAGGTGGCGCAAATGATGTCTGCGTCCTGGATCTCGGTCGTGCCGGACGGGTCAAATTTGTTCAGCACGACACCGGCATTGATTTGCATGGACTCGAACGCTTTCTGCGAAATTTTGGAAAATTTTCTTGCCATATTGCTCCTTTACTCACGGTATAAGCCGTGTAAGTTCAAAAATAAGAAATTCGCACAGATACCCTTCAGGCGTGTTGTTGAGTGGCTGTGCCCACGGGGTGCCTTTGCGCAAAAGAATAGCGCCGCCCTCGCAGGAAAGCGTTATGCTGTCCTCAAGGGCCGCGCTGATCGTATCTTCGGTTTGCAGGATGGGGGCTCTGCCGCCCTTGCTGGGGTACCACAGCCGGGCGTGGAAGGATGCCGTTTCGTTCCACCCGCCGGGAATGGTGGGCTTGTAGGTCAGATAGGGCAGTGAAGCGGCAGGAGGGATGTTATCTTCCAGATAGCCCGGGATGCCAAAGCCGTTGAAAAACGTGTTCAGCGCCCGGTTGATGCTCTCAGACGGTCCCATCAAGGCAGCACCGCCTTTTTGCACTTGACGGCCCGCAGCCCCATGCCGGATTCCGGCGGGGCTTTGGTTTCGTCTGCCGTGCTGGCGATCTGGAAGGTCTGCCCGCCGTCCACCCGCTTGATGTAGTCCGGGAAGGCCAGCGGAACACCGGTGCCAACAAGCAGCGTGTAGGTGGATGCTGTGTCAGCCTGCTCTGCAACCTGTGCTTCCACGGTGGTGTCGTGGCGCTCCACGGCCTCAAACTCGGGGCCGTCCTGCCAGCCGGACACAAAGCCGCCCACGCCGTCCGGCTCATAGCTGCGGGTCTGAAAACGGTATTTTTTTGTAAAGCCCTGCATCACGGTGGATGCAGCGAACGGATTGACCATGTCACATCTTCCTCCACTGATTGATTTCGGATTTATAGCGAGTCTTGCCGTCTGCGGGCAGTCCGTCTGTGCCTGTAGCCATCGTGCCGGACCACCCGGCAAAGGACTGGGACACATACACGCCGCCGGCCGGGAGCGCCTTGTCGTATGCGTCGATTTTTTCAGCCAGCGCCACAAAATCAGGCGGCACGCGCATAGGCTGTACCGTGCCGGTGAAGGTCTCGGCGGTCAGATCGCCGTCCCCGGCCTTGTGAATGCCGTCATTGAAGATGGATCCGCACACGAGGAAATACTGCCCCGGCACTACCCCGGCGGGCACGGTATCCGGCTCAAAGGCAAACTCCCCCGCAATTGGGTCGTCTGCCCGGTCAAAAAAATTGTGCGTGTAAACGCACAGCTCTGGGACGGTCATGCAAAGTCACCTCTTATTCTCGCCCGGTGGATTCAGAGGCGGCCACAGTGGGCTCGGTGTTGGACGTGCCGACGGTCACGACTGCGATGCCGTCCAGATACTCTGCCCACAGCTTCATGCCCATGATGGCATAGTTGGTAGTGGTGGCGTTCTTGTAGTTGTACTCGGTATGGTAGCCCAGCAGGTTGGTCTCACCGGAGACGGTGTAGTTTGCGCCCATGGTGGCATAGTCCCGGTCTGCGGGATCCACGTAGTACAGGTCGATGTTCTCCACGGGAATGGCAATCACCTTCTTCTGCTCGATGTAAGCATCGGGCAGAAGGAAGAGGGTGCTGTAACCGAGGAAGTTCTTGACGTAGTTCAGGCCGAACTCGGTCTGAACGGTGATCTCCTTGTCGCCCAGGTAGTCGTAAAAGTCCATGATGTTGGCAAAGCCCACGACCTCGGTTACATCCAGATTGTCGTTGGCAAAGCGCTTCAGGACTGCGCCCTTTGCGATAGCCAGAGCACGCTGCCAGGTCTTCTGGGTGCCCACCAGCTTGCCGGTCTTGAGGAAGGTGTAAAAGTCGGTCAGAACTTTCTTCTGCAGCTCATTGCGGAACGCAGTATCGGTGCGCTCCACGGCCACAGTCGCGCCGTACTTGGTGACGGCTTCGATAGAAACGGCCTTTGCCCACTTGCCGAGCTCGATGTCGTCATAGGCCACGGGCTCAACCTTGGTCTTGGTCAGAGGGATGTCTTCGCCTTCACCCACGGCGGTGCCGCCCTGCAGGCCGCCGTCAACGGTTGCCTTGTAGGAGATCAGTTTGGTGCCAGGTGCCTTGCGGATGGGGCGCATGATGCCCAGAATGGTGCGCAGAGCGTCCCAGTTCTTCTGGAACTGGGTAACAAAATCCACCTCACGAATAGAGGTAGTGATCTGGGAAGCAGTGGTAAGATTTTCGGGTGCTGCCATGTGTTACTCCTTTGCTGCAAGCCCGAACGCTTCAGGGTTGGCCGCAATGGCCGCCTGCCGTTCGCTTGCGTCTTTGATGTTGATGATCTGCTCTTTGGTCATTTTGGAGCCGGTGTTGGTGGGCGGGGTATCCACTTTTGCGCCGGTGGTGGTCGTAGTGCCTACGAAGTCGCTCCAATCAGCTTTCAGGCTGTCGGCGTGCTTCTTGGCATCCTTGACCTCGCCCTTATCGTCCAGCTCCAGCTTGTCGATATCCTCGCCAGACAGCCGCACGACCCGATCTGCATACTTGTCCAGTACCCCGGCGGACTTCAGCAGCTCCCGGAACTTGGCTTCCTTGGCCGCGTGGGTGTCCTTCTGGGTCTGCTGGGCCTTGTAGTCGGTCAGCGCCTTTTCTGCGGCCTGCTTGCCGCCGTTGGCTGCGTCCCGGTCCTTTTCGGCTTTGGCGAGGGCTGCGTTTTTCTCATCGAGTTGGTTCTGCAAAGCGTCCGTTTCCTCATGCAGCACGTCCAGAATTTTCTTGAGCTTGCCGCTGGTGTCAGTCGTTTCATCTTCCAGAATCGCCCGGAGAGTCTTGCGTTCGAGTGCCATGTGATAGTCCTTTCTGCCCTTGCTCGGGCTGCCATGCTTGGCAATAAGGTTTAATTTGCCGGACGTGCTGCCGGCGTGGTGCCGCCTGTGGGGCTTGAACCCACGGCCCCCGGATTACAAATCCGGCGCTCTGCCGGCCTGAGCTAAAGCGGCATAAAAAAGCGGCTGACGCTGTGCGCCAACCGCTAGGTATTAAATTTCAACATGAGAACTGACGTTATAATCGGCAGCCGATTCAACAACGATTTTGATATGCGCAGGGCTCATGCCAGTAGACTTGTAAAGCAAGCCAAGCTCTTCTTTGGCAATTTCTACTTGACCCCAAAAATCCACCGGGCTCATTTTTTGCAGTTTTGCTTTTTCTGCTTTTCCTGCGCCTCTTCTTCGCAATTCTTTTAGGGACTCTTCATAAAGCCCCCAAAGCCATCGAGCCATTTCTATCAGCTCTTCGTTGGAAAGCTCTTCTTTAGGTTTCTGTTCAACTTTGTCTTTGACGAACATATGCAAAAAAGTGTCTTTGAAAGAAATTCCCATGCTTAAACCTCCTTGTTTCCTTCCTCCACTGCGATTTCTCGCAGCTCGTCAATGTGATCTTCCACCGCCGGGCGGAGGAATCCTTTACCCTCGTTGGCTGCTCTCATACCCCGGGTAAAGTGCCACTTGCCGTTGAAGTCTTTCCAGACCCATGGCGTTTTGCGTCCGTTGCCGTTTGTAGCGTGAACGCCCGTGCCAAGCTCCACATACACGCTGTAAAACAGGTTGCTGCCGATGGTCACGGTCTTTTTTGCAAGGTCTACGGCGTAGGTCAGGCTCTGCTTGAGCGCGCCGCCCACGTAGCCCTCAATATGGGTGCTGTTCTCTGCGCCAGTAGGCACAAGCAGCTGGGCGTAGTCCTGCACCGTCATGCCCCAGAGGGTCAGCACCCGCTTTGCCCATGAGTCCAACGCTTCATGCAGCTGTGGGGTGTTGTCGGTGAATTTGATGTCGTAGTTAAATTTCATGGCATTTATTTGTCCATTGCTAGATCGTGTTCCAGCCACAAAAAGTGCTCTGCAAATCGAGGATCATCTTCGGGGTGGTCTCGATATTTCAAAAGGTTACGTCCGCACACCGGGCAGAAGTTTGGATACCAAGTAACGTTGTAGATACCGTTGGCTTTCAGATAAATTTTATAGTCTTCATCGCACCCGATGTGTAGCTGTGCCCACTCATCGCCAACCAGTTCTTTTTCGTTTTCTCTCTTCCGCCCACCACATTTGCTCTTTCTCTTTGCCGCCCTTGGATTTATACCACTCGGTGTAGGCCATAGCCGGAACCGCTTTCTTTACGGCTACCTTGATTGGCTTTCCCTTGGCATTTACCATGCCTGTATCCTCATATGTGACAATATTTTCCCGCTGCATGGCATTCTGCCGGGGATACTTGCCCAGCACAGAGGACAGCACACAGCGGCAGTGGTAGACCATCTCCGGGGCGGCGTTGGGGTCTCCGGGGCGCATGATCTCGTAACCCATGACCTTGAACGGCTCGTCAAGCTCTGCCGTCTGCTGGTCAAGCAGGCGGTGCATCTCACGGGTGCGGTAGTCGTGGGTGGAGTTCCAGCGCTTTTTGACCTCGATGCCCAAAGCCTGGGCGTTGCGCATCTGCTGCAAAGCCCCTGCATTCTGGGCGCTGGTAAGTGCTGTGATGGCGTTGTTCATTGCCCAGTGGATCTCTGTATCAGCCATGCCGTTGACGGCCTGCACGGCGATGTCGTGGACGCTCTTGCCCTGCACGATGCCCTGCATAACGTAGCGGTTGAACACCCGGGCGTCATAGGTGCGGTTGCTTTCGCTCTTGATGCGCTTGTTTGGCACCATGCGGGGGTTCTCCTTCAGCAGGAGCTTGACCGCTTCGGTGTTGTACAGGGTCAGCCCGAACGTCACGCCTGCGGCCTGTTCCAGCTCGTAGAAAGTCCAGTTTGCGCCAAAGGAAAAGATGTTGTATTGCTCGTCCCGGGCCAGCTTGTAGGCCGTCTCTTGGGCTGTGGTGCAGGTCTGCGTGATGCCGTCCAGCTTTTGGCGCATCAAATCGGACTGAAAGACCTGATTTTGCAGCCAGATGCGGTAGTCATCCTCGGTGATCTCGCCTGCATTCAGCTGCGCCCGCTTGCGCTCGTCCAGTGCTTTGTACTTGGCTAAAAAATCAGTCAGCTGCTCCTGCATCTCCCGGCGGGCAGTGCCGTAGACCCGGAGGATGCGGCGGCGCAAGCGGTTCAGCTGGCGGGTAGAGATGCGGTCACGGTCGTTAGCTTTCAAATCCATCAGCTACTCTCGAAACGTATTCGCCCGCATTTTCGGAAGGAAATGCAAGCTTAAGGCTTCCGGGGATTGGCTCGCTGTCCAGCGGGTAAACGTCCATTTTATTCAATGCCGCCTCGGCTGCTTGGCTTTGGCTCTCGGCATGGACAAGTAAATATCCGCGCTGCTCCCACTTAATCGGAACTCGGTAAAGTGCCATCTTCGTTTCACTCCTCCGTTGTTTCTCTCGCCGCGCTCTCAGCCATCAGCGCGGCCTTGGCCTGCTCTTTTTGTCCCGGGGTCAGGTTGGGCAGCAAGTCAATGGCCATGTCCTGCCCGATGATTGGTGCCTCAGAAATCACCATGCTGACCTGTTCGGCGGTGTTGGTGATCTTGCTGCGGTTGAATGCCGGCATAGCGTTGTCAAAGCCAGCCAGTGCGCAGATCTGCCGGATGAATGGCTTTACCTGAGCCTCGAAGTCGTCTGCGTTCTGGTTCAGCGGCTCATAGGCTGCATCCAGATGGTCGTTGGTGCTGTCCGCGCTCACGCAATGCACATCCAGACCGCCGAAGTCCTCATACACCCGGGTGTGGAGCAGCTCCAACAGAGCCTGCCGGGCCGTCACGGGGATCTCGGTGGTGTAGGGGGTGATCTTGCCGCCCTCGCTGGTGTCTGCGCCTGCAATGTGGTACAGATTCAGCTTGACGAGGAACTCCTGCAGCTCATCATCGGTCATGCCGTTGAAGTTCTCGCACAGCCAGTAGATCTGCGAAAAGTCCTGCAGGTCATTGCAGAAGCCGGACATCACCAGATCGGTGTTGTCAATGTAGGCTTTCAGCCCCACAAGGGTACTCTGGTGCAGGTCTGAGCCCCACAGCGGCACAATGGGAAGAGCGCTGTAGTTTTCGCCCTCTACGCTTTCCAGCCCGCCGCCGGGTGTGGTGACGGTCACGCTCTTGTATGCCTGCTTCGGCGTTGTCTCCTGCATTACATTGCCGATTTTGCTTTCCGTATACTCGGTAAAGCCATCCAACTCGTACAGGATGTAGTGCATATCCGTGTCATGATTCAGCCGCAAGAAGCGCACGCCTGCCTGCAAAAGGCCTGTCTTTTCATCGTACAGGGGCGCGAACTCGGTCAGCTTGAAAACCACCAGATGGTCGCTGTTCCAGAAACCAAAGCTCTCGCCGTGGATCAGGGCGAAATATCCGGCCTTCTGGATCTGCTCATCAAAGTTCTGCCCCAGCCTGTCCTTGTCCACGCCATCGTCCGCAAAGACAACGCCGTTGCCGAGGGAGTAGGTCGCCCGCTGCTTGTTGAGCCGCCGGAAAAGATTGCTCTTGACCATATCGGGGTGTGGGGTGTCCTGCTTGGTGTTTTTGGATAGGCGATTCAGCATCAAAGCGTAAGCCTTTGCGAAGCGTTCAGCCCCCGGGTTTTTCTGGGCGTCGTACAGGTCGGCGTCCAGCGCCATCTTGTAAGGCTCGGAGGTGCAGTGCTGCTCCACGAATCGCCGGATAAAATCAGGCTGCTTCCCGGCGGCTTGCGCCTGCTGGAAGGTCTGGAATGTGTATACAGTGCTCAAAATCAATCCCTCAGTTTCACAAGGCGCTTTGTGCGCACAAAATAGCGGATAGCGTCCATGCAGTGGTCGTTGACCTTCAGCACGGTGTCGTCTTTGTCTGGGTCCCAAGCGTACACGCCAAACTCCTCCAGCGTGCGCTTGCAGTCTTTGTAGATCTTCAGCCGCCCGGTCTGCAGCATGGTCTGCACGTCCAGAATGCCGCTCAGAACATCGTTGTTTGCAGGGGTCTGGGTAAAGCCGTTCTTGCGCAGTTCCGTAATCAGGGGCAGGGCAGAGGGGTCAACGATGATCCTCTCCGGCTTGAGGCCGTTCAGCCACGCCTTGAGGTCTGTGACGTATTCGCCCACGGTCTTTTGCCGCTTCTGTTCGCGGCCGCTGTAGTAGTACTCCCGGGTGACGATCCAGCAGTCTGCATCTGCCTGCTTCTGGAACAGCAAAAAAACCGTTGCGTTCTGGGTGCCAAAGTCGCACGCCACATAGGCGCTCTTTGGAGACAGCTCCGGCAGCACATCAACAACGTGCTTCTTGCGGTCGAACATATCGTAGACAAGGCCCTCGGCCACCGTCCACAGGCCCAGAATGTAGCGCTGATAGAAAACGCCGCTATACTGGCTGCGGTATCTGGCCTTGATGTCTTCGGAAAGCGACAGGTTGTCGTCCATCGTGAAATGGAGATACATCATCTTGCGGGAACGGCATTTCCGCACCCACTCCAGATAAAACCAATGTTGCGGGCTGCCCGGGTTGCAGTTGAACCAGAACTTTGACCCGGTGACAGAGCAACGGGCTGTGGCCTGATTGACGAAGCTCTGCGGCATCAGGGCCACCTCGTCGAAGAATGCCCCGGCAAGGGTGATGCCCTGGATCAGGTCCTGGCTGCTCTCGTCCTTGCCGCCGAAAAAGTAAAACTCGTTGGTTCTGCCGCCCTTGCTGACGGTCATGCAGTTTTCTGCCCGATGCTCCTTGACGTTGTAGCCACGGGCTGCAAGCTGCTGCTTGAGCGTGCCCAGCACGTTGTGCCGGAAGCTGGCAATGGTCTTTCCACACATGGCAAACTGCTGGCCGCTGAAGCAGGTCATAGCCCACTGGACGAAAGAAAAGCTCATGGCAAAGGTCTTGCCCGAGCGGATAGCTCCATCGGCAATGATGCCGTTGTAGCCGCTGTATGCGCTCTGCGGTGTCCACCAGCTCAAAACCTGCTTTTGCCGCTGGCTGAGGGCTTTCCAGCGAAAACCGTTACTTTTCCGCATGGTCGTCCTCTTCCTCTGGCAGCATCTCCACGTCATCCGGCGGGCTGATGTCTGCGGCAGCGCTCAGGGCCTCAAGCAGGCCATCGTCCGGGGCTTCCATGTCGCTCTGGCCGTCTAACACGGCAAACTTGTCCACGATGGTGCCAAAAGCGGTGGAAAGCTGCGGCAGCGTCGCTTCTGCGATCTTGTCCGGGTCTGCCATCGCCTGAAGGTACAGCCCGAGAAGATTTTGTGCTTTCCCTCGCTTGCTCTCTAGGTATGAAAGCATATCCTGCGAATTTTCCCGCTTTTTTTGTGCACACAAACGCGCACTCTCCGGATCTTCCTTCACGACTTTCTTAACCGTCGCGTCTGAAACATCGTTCAACTTTGCAGCGGCGCGGTAGCTTTGGAGTTGCACATAGTCAGCAACGATCTTCTTTTTTTGCTTATCTGTCAGTCGCCTTGCGCCCACCGCCACCACCTCTCTAAACTCATGCAAAAGAAAAACCGCCCGGAAATCCGAACGGTCAAAATATCGAATGTGCCGCTTGCAGGGCTCGAACCTGCACACGTCCGGTTATGAGCCGGATGCTCTGGCCGACTGAGCTAAAGCGGCATAAGAAAAACCAGCTTTGCTGCATGGAGCTCATTATGCAAAAAGCTGGTTTTTAATCGTATTGTATCAGCAGCGGTTAATCCACACGGATAGCAGGCCGTGCTCCTTGGATACAGCCACGGCCTCCGATCTCTGCCCGAGGCTCGCGTTTTGTGTGGTCTGCGCGGAAACCGAAACGCCGCGCATAGCGCACAAAGTGGCTTTCTTTGTTGCTGATCGGTAAGGCCGAGAGGATAAGTCCAGCGCCGAGACGCGTCAAAAACTTTGCCATGTCGCAAATCAGTTCTTTCAAGCGCTCAAACATTTGTATGCCTCCTCTCCAAAAGTGTCCACTGTGGACACTCTAAAATCGCGCTAGCCGCCAGCTGGATTTGAACCAGCACCCACGGAATGGATGTGCGCAGTGGTTGCCTGTGCAGTGATGTTCCCGTGGTGTCACCAACGTGGTCCCGCCTTAAATGGGCGGCGCTCTGCCAATTGAGCTATGACGGCATATAAGCAGCGCCCGTGCATTCAGTTCGTTGGACATGCGTCAAACGGTGGGCACTGCTGCATCCGGAACTTTCGCGGCCGGATGCCCCGCTATTGCGCGGCCCGCTCTAGGGCACGCAAGCACTCCCGGCAGGGTTCGAACCTGCAACATGCGGTTTTGGAGACCGCTGCTCTACCTCTTGAGCTACCGGAGTATAAAAGCCGCCCTTGGAATCGAACCAGCCGTGTCTACACACACGCGCCGCGCTCCACATTGCGCTCAGGCGGCCATATAAAAACAGCTCCGGTTCTCCGCCGGGGCTGTTGGTTGGCGCACATCCTGTCAGGAAAGCTACACCTTGGCAAGGATTCTAAGGCCTTTTCTTGGCACGGGAGGTTGCACGTGCGGCCTTGCGGGTTGTCTAGTCCATGCGCCATACGGTGCGATACGGCGGAATCGAACCGCCTCCTGTCTCTCATGAGCGGCAGGCTGCCTTTATTTCAGTGTATCGCATAGAAGCAGCCCGCGAAACGTGAAGAGAGAGCAAAGCCCGGTACCTGCAAGCAGAAAAGGAGGAAAATGCCAAGAAGGGACACGTTTCGGAGGCTGCGTGCATCGGTTTGCCTTTTGGCTTTTCCGATGATACAATTTTACACCATGCGATAGTGAAACCGCAATGTAATGACAGTGCAATGTTTTTAAAGGCTCAGCTCCTCCATTGCTTTGCGCCGCAAGACATAGACCATGCGCAGAGAGTAATTCATATCTTTTGCGACCCTGTCCCACGTGAGGCAATCGAGATAGTACTTGTACAGCACCGTGTATGCTTTTTCGTTCTGGATCTGACCGAGCGCGTTTCTGATCTCGAGGAACAGCCTGTCGCAGACCGCTCTTTGCTCATAAGCACGGCGTTCAGCTTCCTCCTCGCGTTCCACCGCCCGGGCAAGGCTCTGGCCATCTTTGCTGCCGCCGGGGGCCGCGCTGAGGCTCTGGGTAATGTGCCGGGTGGCCTCCTGCGCTTCGGCCAGACGGTCAGACAGCAAGTAGTATCTTTTCTCTGCTTCGCGGTAGCGGTTCAGCCACGCCTTAACGGCGCGGAAATCGGTTCCGGCCGGCTTCGTCGTGTCAGTGTCAGGTATCCATGTGGGGGTCATTGTTGCTCCTTTCTTCAAAATCGTAGCAATATTCGGGCGGATTTATGTATCCTTCGTCTTTGTCACCGCTCCGGCAGATATAGTGATATCCGGATTCTGACGCCCCAAATTTTTGCTTTAAGAATACGCACCGGTCGCAAAGGCAAGGTTTGTTTCGGTTGAGCCACCGCTTGAAATATTCAATTGGGTTGCCATCGCTAAGAACAAACCAGATGAAAAGCCCTGCAAGTGTTGCCATGAACAGTGTGCTTGCAGCTTCAAATAGCATATCAAGCATCTTACTCCTCCATTCTTTCAATCTCAATTTCCGCCCTTGGGTTCTTCCGGTCAAGCTCCACCCGGCTGCCATCGTGGGCGGCAACGATGTGGCTGTTGTCGTCCTCCAGCACGCGGGCTTTCACCAGAATGTCCGTGGTCGCCTCGATGAGGTTTGCCAGATCGACCCGGCGGGCGGTTTTCATGTAGTACACGCACCTCACGTTCACGCGGGCAGAGACAGGGCTGCGCGGCCTTTTGATTTGCCGCAGGCAATCCGTCTCATAATCCACGTAGGCCTTGCTAGGGGCCACAAAGCGCCCGCCTGAGCGGCTTTTGAGGATGCGTGCAGAGTTCTTTTTGGTGCGCGGGTCGCCGTAGAGGGTCAGCTTCATCTGCCGTCCTCCACATAAAACCAGGATTGCGGTGGACGCTGAATCTCTACAGGCTCATAGCCAAATTTCGTTGCCCGCAGCCTTGTAAAATCGCTCAACGGTCGTGGGCGGTCGTAAATTTTCAGGTCGGAAATGTGCCAGCCATACAAGTCTTTCAAATCTGCATACATCAGTCCGGACTTCCATCCGGCATAGTCTTTGACTTGCGGTACTGTGAGACAGCTTCCAGCAATTGCAGATTCGATATCTTCTTTGACGACACAGTATTCAGGGCCAATGCGTCGGATGTCATCGCAGACGAACTCACCAATAACCATCTGCATGGCGCTGTCTATATCATCTGGCACAGCAATTCCATCCCATGTGATAAACTTGGTCTTTCCGTGATAGATTTCTCCGTCATAAGATTCTTCGCCATCTCTGAAAATCGTAATGAGTTTCTTTGGAGCTTTTGTGCAGTAGATATAGCATTTGAACGGAACTTCAAGGTTCGGCGCATTTTTGCGAATTTCAACCGTTTTCCGCAGGTTTGCGATTTTCTTGCACCACTCAGGCCGGATGCTCAGCAAGATAGCTTTCATTTTTTCATCATCCCTTCCATTGCCAGTTGCTCGCACTGCTTTTCAGCTTCCCTGCACTGCTGGTCATACTCAAACAGCATATCTGCGTACTCATTGCCCACCCTGCGGATGGCCGTTTCCAGCATCTCCGTCACAAGGTCGTGATACTTGTCTGCGCCCTTGCGGCTGTTTCTGGCAGCTTCCCGGGCTTCCCACAGGTCGGTGAGTTTGTCCCGCCTGTCAGAGGTGATCTCGCCATAGCCGTAGGCATCCTGGATCTGCTCCATGCTTTCCCAGCCTTCCAGCTCAGCAAAGGGGTCAGCTTCAGCCTTTGCCATGCTGCGAGCTTTGGTCTTTTTCTTGACGTACCGGGTCAGACCGTCCTGCATCACAGCGCGGGCATCGTCCATCGCCTTGCGGATGGCCTTGACCTCCCGCTCTCTTTTGAGCTGGTCGGGCTGGCTGGCCCACTCGGCCATCAGCTCGGATTTCGTTTTCGGCTTCATGTGGTCGCCTCCTGAAATAAGCTCGTCTGTTCCGCTACCGGCACGATGTACTCCGTCCACGGCCTGCGTAGCGGTTCACGGCACCAGAGCATTTTCTCTTCGTTTTCGGTCATTCGTTTTGCAAGCCGGGCGGCCTCTTCTGGCGTGTAAAACAGCTTTTCACCGATGTCCTTCAGTGGATAGGAGAACGGCGTCATAAACCCGCCCGCATTCTTGCCCGTCAGCCTGATCTCGGTGTAGCCGCCCTGAAAATAGCCGGTCACACGGGCTTCACGCACCACATATTCCATCAGCGGTCCCGCGTGGGTCTTTTCGTAGTACAGGTGTTCCAGCACATGCCACATGGGCGTGCCGATGGGAGGCTTATGGTTTCTCACCGTTTTCTTCCTCCCATCCATCCTTCTTTGTCGAAATCGTTGCGGCTGATCCGCTCCGCCGCGTGGTTTCCGTTGGTGTAGATGCGCTGCGCTTTCAGCTGGCGCTTGTACTCGGCGTACTTCGGGCAGCTGTCGTGACAGATCGGGTGCCGGTCGGGGCAGTCTTTACATGTCAGGTTGATCATGTTCGGCTTCCTCCCTGTTAAACCAAAGGCGTGTTCCACATCCGGGGCAATATTTGTCAAGGTAATAATCATCGTTGCAACTATACCCGCAAACGGGGCAAATCTCATTGATTGTTTCTTCACGCCAGTAAAGTTTTTTGGGACGTTCGCCCGGCCGTTTAGGCATGGGCATCCAGACCGGGAGGTTTTCCGGGAAAGCTGCCACCAAGTTCCACGGCCAATTTGTTATGAAGCCGTCGCAGGGGTTGTTGTTGATGCTCAGGACGTCACCGTGTTCATTTGCATCAGTCTCAGTCGGTGGTTCTTCTGCGGTATTGCGCCAGCGCTGGGCATCCGGGACGACTGCCGGCTCATCTTCCAGCACATCCATCGCGTCCATAATCTGACACGCGCGGCATCTTACGCCGTTGTAATTTTCGCAGCCACAGCAATATGCTGCTTTGATGTTTGCGATGGCTTTTTCGCGGTCGATAAATTCGCTCATTTTGTAATCTCCTTCGGCGGCAGCGGCATCCAGCCAACCACGTGAGCATCTACACGGTTATCGTAAATGTCATCCTGGTTGAAATAACGATATTCCCACCAGCCTTTAGGAATAAAGTAATCATCGCTTTCTTTATCGTAGGTTCCCCACTCGGAAATTTCTTCCCAGTAGAAAGCGCTCTTTTGGGACAAGACTGTGCCATCTTCGTAGTTAGCCGTCGTAATCCCATATCCACCGCAGGCGGTTTCAAACAGAATCAGCACATCTTCTTCGACTTTCGGCGGGTCCGTTTCAGGGTTGCGCCATGTCGGCCGCAGTGTTTCCGGGTCGATGGTTGGAGCCTCGTCCACGCTGTTCAGGGCATCCTTATAGCAGCATTCTTCAATAGTGAACGGATTGCTTGCACGAAGGTTCATTTCAATGCGCTTGTGCAAAGCGTTCGCGTCAATCAATCTTTTATCGCTCATTTTTCAATCTCCTTTCTTGTCGGCTCGCTCGCCCGCAGCCTTGCAGCTTCACGCGGGGCGGTGGTGATATCTGCCTGCGCCTGCTTCAAAAACTCGGCACGGCGGTATGTAAGGTCTGGCATTTCAGCCAGCTCTGCAAGCCCTCCCACGCTCCCGGCATAGGATTTTGCTGCCGGGGGAAGTTGGTCATACAGGGCTTTCAGCTCTTTCTGCCCGTCACTACGCAGCAGCCCGCCCTTTTCGTCAATGCCGATCACCATCGGGAACTTGCGCCAGCTCAAAAATGTCTGTGCCTTGCGTGCCGCTACAGCCAGAGCGTCCCATTCAGCGGACGGGTCAAGACACTGGGAAAGCTGCTTGAAGATGTCGGCCACCGTGACCGGATAAACGCATACCCGGTTTGCCGCCAAAAAAGCCCGCTTGACAGTATCGCCGTCATAGTCGCCAAACTGGTACGTCCACACGTCAATGGTGGTCTGCATCTCCTCATCGGTCAGCGGCTTGGAACCCAGCTTGTACAGCACAAAATTCATGCGGATCAGCTTTGCCACGTCTTCCCGCGTCATGTCTCAAACCCTCTTTCTCTGTCCATCTTCGCCAGCACCCGGGCAAGCTGGTCGTCTACGGTTTCGGTTGGCTGCTTGCCTCGCGGCCTGGCTTGTCGGCTTTGTTCGTTGGCTTCCACGTCTCCCGGCGTACGCAGGCCGTCCCGTTTCCAGCCGGACAATATGCCGTTGATGTAGTTCCACGAGCGCTTTCCGGCTTCTGTGGCCTTGTCAATCGCCAACAGGATCATCTCTGTGCTGTACTCCTGCCGCCACTTCTGCAGCTTGTCCAGTGCAGAGCGTGGGAAGTCGCCAACGGCCTGCTGATAATGCTGGACGATTTTAGAAAGTTCTACGTCAACGGCGGCGGGGGCGGCGCTATTATATATATCCCCGTTAGGGGATATAACAGTTCCAGTTCCAGTAACAGTTCCAGTTCCAGTTCCAGTAACAGTTCCAGTTCCAGTTCCAGTAACAGTTCCAGTTCC
>OOCW01000739.1_pt1 | contig 28593 bp, 21 predicted proteins | sample 1671201 | NCBI WGS metagenome assembly OOCW01 (sample SAMN06348132, study PRJEB24527) | human gut metagenome | biome: human gut; feature: ankylosing spondylitis patient; material: feces | host: Homo sapiens | place: China | collected 2015-10
ATAGCTCAGCTGGGAGAGCACCTGCCTTACAAGCAGGGGGTCACAGGTTCGAGCCCTGTTAATCCCACCAGTAAAACCTTTAGTGAATATTCACTAAAGGTTTTTTTATATTTATTTATAATTTATACAATTTTAAAGAAAAGACATTTTTTGTAATATAATATATAATTATATTAATAAGGTTATATTATTAATATATAATTATATAATAATTAAAAAATAAGAAAGGAGAATCGGATAGGTTATAAAATAAGACTATCTGATATAAAAGAGTTTTGTATATAATATTTGACGAACAAATAATTGACAGCGAAGAAATAAAAAATTTAATCGAAGAAAAAAGTAATTTTAAAGTTGAAAAAGATATGTGTAAAGCAACTAAAAGAGAAGATGTTTTAGCATATTTATTAACTTTAGATGTAGATTTAATTAAAAAAGAAATAGAAGAAGAATATGATTTAAGCGGCATGGAAATGGATGATTTATTCGAAGAATATATGCAAATTGCAGAAGAAAAAGCTATGGAATTAGAAGATTTAATGCCAATGTACTCAATCATGGAGGCTAGATCTTATAAATGGGATATGAGTGAAAATAAAATAAAAACAGTAATGGCTGTAACTCATACAGATTTAGGAACACTTAAACTTTCTGATGTCGTAAAAAGATTATTATCTGAAACAGATTAATAATATAAATATGCAATAATAAATAAATTTTGAGCTATCATGCTTTCATCGTAATACAGGGGAGATTATAAAAATTAATTTATATAGTACATTTAAACGCAAAATAATATATTTATTCATACAAATAAAAATATTTATTTATATGTAATAAAAAATATTCTAAAATTACTTAATAAAAATATGTTATTTTTTGTAAACACATAAATATTCTTATACATTATAAGAAATTTTATTATTAATTAAGGAAGTTGAGAAAAGCGGTTACAAATTAAATTAAATTGATTTATAATCTTAAATATTACGATGAAAATAAGCAGGAGGGGATAATATGCAAAAGCAGTTTAAAAAAGTATTAGTTGCAAACAGAGGAGAAATTGCAATAAGAATTTTTAGAGCATGTGCAGAGTTAGGCATAAAAAGTGTAGGGATATATAGCAAGGAAGATAAGTATAGTTTATTTAGAACAAAAGCTGATGAATCTTATCTGATAGATGAAGATAAGGGACCTATTGATGTATATCTAGATATAGATGGAATTATAGAATTGGCCAAACAAAAAAATGTTGATGCTATCCATCCTGGATATGGATTTTTAGCTGAGAATTCAGAGTTTGTTCGCAAATGCGAAGAAAATGGAATAACTTTTATAGGGCCATCAGCAGATATAATGGATAAGATGGGGGATAAAATAAACTCTAAAAAGGTTGCCCATGGAGTAGGGGTTCCTACTATACCTGGAGTTGATAAGGTTATAGAGAGTGTTGAAGAGGCAAAAGAAGTCGCAAATTACGTTGGATATCCTGTTATGGTTAAAGCGTCTAATGGCGGTGGCGGTAGAGGTATGAGAGTAGTTTATAATGAAAAAGACTTAGCTCTTGAATATGAAACTGCTTGTAGTGAATCAAAAAAAGCCTTTGGGAAAGCAGTTATATTTATAGAAAAATATATTGTAGAGCCAAAACATATAGAAGTACAGATATTAGGGGATAAACAAGGAAACATAGTCCATTTATACGAAAGAGATTGTTCTGTACAAAGAAGACATCAAAAAATAATTGAATATGCACCTGCATTTTCTTTATCTACAGAGTTAAGAGAAAAAATATGTAGTGATGCAGTAAAAATAGCTAAGAGTGTTGGCTATGTAAATGCAGGAACTTTAGAGTTCTTAGTGGATTCAGATGGAAACCATTACTTCATAGAAATGAACCCAAGGGTTCAAGTTGAACATACTGTAACAGAAGAAGTAACTGGTATAGATATAGTACAAAGCCAAATATTAATAGCAGAAGGATACACTTTAGATAGTGAAGAAATAGATATAAAATCTCAAGAAAACGTAAAAGTAAGTGGATTTTCAATTCAATGCAGAATTACAACAGAAGACCCTAAAAATAACTTTATGCCAGACACAGGAAAGATACAAGTTTATAGAACTGGTTCAGGAGCAGGTATAAGACTTGATGGTGGTAATGGATGTGCAGGGTTCGATATAAGTCCATATTACGACAGTTTATTAGTTAAAACTGTATCTTGGGATAGAACATTCAAAAAAGCAATCAATAAAATGTTAAGATCTATAAGAGAGTTTAGAATCAGAGGAGTAAAAACAAATGTCGGATTCTTAACTAACGTACTAGAAAGTCCTGTATTCCAAGAAGGGAAATGTAGTACAAAATTTATAGATGAACACCCAGAATTATTTAATATAAAAGAAAGCAAAAATAGAGCAACAAAATTGCTTCAATTCATAGGTAACGTTATAGTAAATGAAAATAAATGTGCGCAAAAGCCAGTATTTACCAAACCACACAAACCAATAATAAGAACAGACATCCCATATGTTGAAGGAAGTAGACAACAACTAGAAAGACTAGGAAAACAAGCATATATAGAAAAAATAAAAAATGAAAAGAAATTATTATTAACAGATACAACTATGAGAGATGCACATCAATCTTTAGTTGCAACAAGATTAAGAACTTACGACTTCTTACAAGCAGCACCAGCCACAGAGGCCTACATGAAAGATTTATTCTCACTAGAAATGTGGGGGGGAGCTACTTTTGACGTTGCGTATAGATTTCTAAACGAATCACCATGGAGAAGACTACAAAAACTAAGAGAAGAAATACCAGATATATTATTCCAAATGCTATTTAGAGCATCTAACGGTGTTGGATATACTAACTATCCAGACAATGTTATAACTGAGTTTATAAAAGAATCAGCAAAACAAGGAATAGATGTAATAAGAATATTTGACTCACTAAACTGGGTTGAAAATATGAAATTATCAATTGATGCAGGTCTAGAAACAGGCAAAATAGTAGAAGCGACAATGTGTTATACAGGAGACATATTAGACCCATCTAAGTCTAAATACAACCTTGAATATTATATAAATTTGGCACAAGAGTTAGAGTCATTAGGAACAGATATCATATGTATAAAAGATATGGCAGGTTTATTAAAACCACATGCAGCGTATAGCTTAATAAAAGCATTAAAGGAAAATGTAAATACACCAATACATCTACATACTCATGATACTAGTGGTAATGGAGTTGCAACTTGTTTAATGGCATCTAAAGCTGGTGTAGACATAGTAGATACAGCTTTACAATCAATGGCAGGGCTTACAAGTCAACCATCGTTAAATGCTATAGTAGAGGCTTTAAGATTTGATGAAAGAGATACAAAAATAGATTTATATGGATATGAGCAAATAGGCGATTATTATTATGATTTAAGAGAAGTTTATAAAAAATTTGAAAGTGGATTAACAACTTCTTTCGCACAAATATATCAATATGAAATGCCTGGAGGACAATATTCTAACCTTAAAGCACAAGCAGATAGTTTAGGATTACAAGATGAATTTGACTCAGTAAAAGAAAATTATCAAAAAGCTAATAAGATATTAGGGGATATAATAAAAGTTACACCATCTTCTAAAGTTGTTGGGGACTTATCAATATTTATGACTAAAAATAAATTGAACGAAGAAAACATAATAGAAGAAGGTAAAAAATTATCATTCCCAGATTCAGTTGTTGATTATTGTAAAGGAATGATAGGTCAACCTGTTGGAGGAATACCAAAAGATTTACAAGAAGTTGTTTTAAAAGGGGAAGCTCCAATAACAGAAAGACCAGGTAAATTAATGCCGTTAGCTGATTTTGAAGCTGATAAAGAATATTTAAATGAAAAATTCTCTATGGAATCTAATATAAGAAATATTTTAAGTTATGAATTATATCCAAAAGTTTATGAAGATTATTTAAGACACCTTCAAGAATATAACGACATATCTAAATTAGAAAGTCATGTATTCTTCTATGGACTAGATAAAGACGAAGAATGTGATGTTGAAATAGAAGAAGGTAAATTATTAGCGATAAGATTAATTGGGGTTGGTCCAGTAAAAGAAAATGGATATAGAACAGTAGTATTTAGAATGAATGGATCATTAAGAGAAGTCGAAATAAAAGATAAAAACTTCTCAGGATTAATAAAACAAGTTCAACTTGCTGATATGAATGACCCATTACAAATAGGTGCAGCAATACCGGGCAAAGTAGTTAAAACTCTTGTCAAGAAAGGTGATATAGTAGAAGAAAATCAACCATTAATAGTTATAGAAGCTATGAAGATGGAAACTAATATAGTTGCTAAAGTAGCCGGGAAAATATCTTCTATAGAAGTTAGAGAAGGAGATATGGTTACAGATAAACAATTATTAATGACTATGGAATCACTAGGAGAAGAAGCTGTAACTGAAGCATAATTATTAAAAATTATTTAAAAACAATATATTAAAATTAATTTGAAGTCACCTTTTTATTATATATGTAGTGTGAATACCTACATTAAATATATAAAGGTGACTTTTTTATGATTTAAAATTTTCACCCGCTACGCGGGTGACTTTACTAAGAAAAAACACATACAAAAAACTATAAATTACATAATAAAACTAATCCAAAATAAGAAATAAAAGAAGGGAATACGTCATTAAAATCCAAGTTGAAAAAACGATTTCCATATTGAAATAACAATAAAAAAATTATAGATATAAAGAGGGAAATTATACTTATATGTAGAAATATATTTAACTATAAAGTAAATAATTCTTTTTAAAATGGCATATAATGTAATAAAAGGGATTATATATTACAAAATATATAAATAAAAATATTAAGGAAATCAACGACTTAAATTTTTATAACAAACAAAGGTAGGTGCTCTTATGAAAGTATATGATAGTAACGATTTAAGAAATATTGCAATTTTAGGACATAGTGGTTGTGGTAAAACTAATTTAATCGAAGCGATAGCATACACTGCTAATCTTACAAATAAGATACCACAATTAAGCGATAAAACTAATATGACTTATAGTATGGGACTAGTACCAGTAGAATACAATGGTATCAAATATAATTTATTAGATACTCCTGGCTACTTCGATTTTTGTGGAGATGTAATTTCATCTTTAAGAGCTTGTGCAGCAGCAGTTATAGTAATAGATGCGACAAACCCTATACAAGTAGGAACAGAAAAATCACTAGAATTTACAGAAAATATGCCTAAAATAATGTTTATCAATAAAATAGACAACGAAAAGGCAAGATATAAAGATGCAATAGACATGTTAAGAGAAAAATACGATAAAAAAATAGTACCAATGATAATACCTGAATATAAAGATAAACAATTCGTTAAATTACATAACATATTAGATAATTTACAAGAAGCATATGATGGTGATTTTGAACAACAAGTATTAGCTATAAAAGAAGGCTTAATGGAACTTGTTGCAGAATCTGATGATGCATACTTAGATAAATACTTCAGTGGTGAAGAATTTACTGAAGAAGAATTACAAAAAGGAATCACAATAGGTATAAAAAGAGGGGATATAATCCCAGTTATATGTGGTTCAACTATAAATAATATAGGAACAAAAGAAATATTAGAAACTCTAGAATCTTATATTTATCCAGGACATATAGATAGTGATGCTCCATTTAGAGGACAAGTATTCAAAACAATGGTAGACCCATTCACAGGAAAAATGTCTTATATCAAGATTATAGAAGGTACTCTAAAGAAAGATATGGAAGTTATAGATATAACTCAAGATAAAAAAGAAAAAATATCTAACATATACACTACATTAAAAGGTAATTTAGATGAACTTGAAGAAGCAAAAGCTGGTGACATAGTTGTAGTAACTAAAGTTGGTGATTTAAAAACTGGTGATACAATAGCAGCAAAACCTGATGCTGTACCACTAGACCCAATAGAATTACCAAAACCACAAATTTATTATGCAATAGTACCTAAAAATAAAGGTGACGAAGAAAAAATTGCTTCTTGTTTAAATAAAGTTTCAGAAGAAGATCCAACTATCCATTGGTATAGAAATCCTGAAACAAAACAAACTCTTGTTGGTGGACAAGGTGAATTACACATAAACACTATTAAAAAACAAATGAAAGAAAAATATGGAGTAGATTTTGACCTAGAAGATATCAAAGTTGCTTATAGAGAAACAATAAAAGGAAGCTCAGATGTCCAAGGTAAACATAAAAAACAATCTGGTGGACGTGGCCAATATGGTGATGTTAAGATAAGATTCTCAAGATCTACAGAAGACTTTGATTTCTCAGAAGAAATATTTGGTGGTTCTGTTCCAAAATCATATATACCAGCAGTAGAAAAAGGTTTAAGAGATTCTATGCAAAAAGGTATATTAGCAGGTTATCCAGTTACAAATATTAAAGCAGTATTATATGATGGTTCTTACCATGATGTAGACTCTTCAGAAATGGCATTTAAAACTGCTGCTTCTATAGCATTTAAAAAAGGTATGCAAGAAGCTAAACCAATATTATTAGAACCTATAATGAAATTAAAAATAACAGTTCCAGAAGAATACATGGGCGATGTTATGGGTGATATAAATAAGAGAAGAGGTAAAATTTTAGGTATGGAACCTGATGATAAGGGCAAACAAGTTATATTTGCTGAAGCACCTCAAAGTGAAACATTTAAATATGCTATAGATTTAAGAGCTATGACTCAAGGTAGAGGTCAATTTGAAATGGAAATAGAAAAATATGAAGAAGTTCCAGGACAAATAGCTAAAAAAATAATTGAAGAAGCTCAAAATAACTAGTATTTAAAAATAATATCAATGGGGATTTATACAGGGTAATCCTGTACAAATCCCTTTTTGTTGTGATTAGATATAAAAAAGTATATAATTATAAATAATAATCAAAAAAGCATATCAATAGCTTTAAAATAGTAAAATAATTATAATAAATAAAGTTATTTGCATTGAATTAACACAAATAAGGTAATAATAATATTATGTGTTATAAAGAAATCTATATATTTTCAAGTATTATAAAAATTTAAATCAAGACACTAGGGATATTACAGATTTCTACTTTATTTGTAAGGAGGGATAATATGTTATGTCAAAAATGTAACAAAAAGGTAGCAACAGTTTTTATAAGTACAATTGTTAATGGTAAAAATACTCAAATGTATTTATGCACAGATTGTGCTAAAGAATTGCATGATAACATGAACCCTGACATCAAAATTCCTTTTCCAATAAACGATATTTTGACAAATATGGAATTGAGTGAAGATACAATAAATGAATGGATAAATGAGTTTAAGGACATGGAAGATAAAGGGCAAATCGATGAATTAGTGCAACATGAAAATCCAGAAACTTTACAACATAATAATCAACATGAAGATATTACATGCAATTTCTGTAATACATCCTTCGATGAATACAAGAAAACTGGAAAATTAGGTTGTGGAAAATGCTATTCTACATTTAGAAAACAACTGAAACCTATAATTGAGGGGATTTATGGATATTCAGAACATATAGGAAAATTCCCTAAAAATGAATCTAAAGATACTGAAATAGTTAAAACAGTAGAACAATTAAAAGAAAAGTTAAACATGGCTATTCAAGAAGAGGAATATGAACAAGCAGCAAAACTTAGAGATGAAATACTACAACTAGAAGCTAATGATATGTAGGAGGAATTTATATGGAACAAAGTGCAGTAATAAAATCAAAAGTAGATATATCAAGAAATTTAAATGGTTACTCATTTCCACATAAGTTATCTAGTCAAGAGGCTGAAATTATAATACAAAAAGTAAAAAATATTTTTTCTGATTCTAAATACGATTTTACCTTACATAAGATAAATGAATTAAGTCAAAGTGAATTAGATTTGCTAGAAGAAAGAGAATTAATGGATGATGAATTTTTAATAAATGCAAATGGGGCACTACTTTTTAATTCAGACAAAACAATATGTATATTAATAAATGGATTAGACCATATAAAAATACAAGTAATTGGATATAATGACATTAAAGGTTTATATAAAATAGCAAATGAAATAGATGACACATTAGAATCACATTTAGAATATGCTTTTGATAAAGACTTAGGATATTTAACAACATGCCCTGTTAATGTTGGAACAGGGCTTAAAGTTACTAATACTGTACATATACCATCAATCGAAAAATTAAAACAAGTAGATGACTACTATAAAATAGCACATAAAATAGGGGTTAATTTTAAAGGGGTATATGGAAAAACAAAATCAATATTAGGGAGTTTATACAAAATATCTAACACTATAATGATTGGAAGATCCGAAGAAAACATTATACAAAGTGTGGAAAGTATCTCAAATGATTTAAGTAAAAGGGAATATGAATCTAGAGAGATATTAAAAAACGTACACAAAATAGATTTGGAAGATGAAATTTTTAGATCTTTAGCAATATTATCAAGTGCAAGAGTAATTACTAATTCAGAATTAATGAAATGTTTATCTAATGTAAAACTAGGAATAGAAATGGGTTACATAGACGATGTTAATTTAGAAAAAGTAATAAATTTCATGACAGGAAAACAACCTTATTTAAAAATTATAAGTGCATATGACGAAGAAGATAAAATAGAAAGAGCATCTTATATTAGAAGGGAATTTAGTCTAGCTAATAGAAATAATAAATAATATTATTTCGTATCTATACAGATAAATTATCGGTATAGAATTGATAGGAGGGATTGGTATGTACTTCAATAGATTTACTCAGGGGGCCAAAGCTGCTATAGATCTTGGTAAAAATTGTGCGAAAAGCTTAGGACATAGAGTAGTAGGAACAGAACATTTAGTAGTTGGACTTTTAAGAGAAAAAGACGGTATCGCAGCGAGAGTACTTAAAAATTTAGGTATGGATGTAAATACCTTTGAGAATAAATTAATAGAAATAGAGGGTAAAAGTAATCCGATTGAAGAAGATATACCTCTAAGTCCACGTTCAAAACAAATTCTAGAAAAGGCATTTGTTTTTGCTAATAAATTAAAAACAAATTACATAGGAACAGAACATATACTACTAGCAATTGCTCAAGAAGGTGAAGGTCTAGGTATAAAAATACTTAGCAGTTTAGGTGTAGATCAAAGAGATATAGTAGAATCAATTATGAAAATGATGGGAGTTGAAAATTATTCAATGGAACCAGCTGAAAAAAGTGATGTAAATAAAGAGAAATCTTCAAAATCCAAACTTTTAGATAAATATGGTGTAAACCTTACAGAAGAAGCAAAAAAGGGAAAAATAGATCCTGTTATTTGTAGAGAAAAAGAAATACAAAGGGTAATCCAAATTTTAAGCAGAAGAACAAAAAACAACCCTGTCCTTATTGGTGACCCTGGTGTCGGTAAAACTTCTGTGGCAGAGGGATTAGCAACAAATATCTCAAGAGGAAGAGTTCCAGATACTCTAAAAGATAAATCACTATATACTTTAGATATGGGAAGTTTATTAGCAGGAGCTAAATACAGAGGTGAATTTGAAGAAAGAATAAAACAAGTAATTGATGAAGTTAGGGATAAAGAAAATATAATTCTATTTATAGATGAATTACATACAATTGTAGGTGCAGGTTCTACAGGTGATGGTTCAATTGATGCATCAAATATTTTAAAACCTGTATTAGCAAGAGGGGAAATGCAAATAATAGGAGCAACAACTATTGATGAATACAGAAAGCATATAGAAAAAGATGCAGCATTAGAACGTAGATTCCAACCTGTATTAGTAGAAGAACCAACAAAAGAAAATGCAATTAAAATCCTAGAAATACTTAGAGATAGATACGAAGCCCATCACAAAGTAAAAATAACAGATGGAGCTATAAAAGTTGCTGTTGATTTATCAGTAAGATATATAACAGATAGATTCTTACCAGATAAGGCAATAGATTTAATAGATGAAGCTGGTTCAAGAGTAAGACTAAAAGAAAATACTCCACCAGATGAGATTAAAGAATTAGAAGATAAAATAGAAAGTATAAATAATGAAAAAGAAGAGGCAGTAAGATGCCAAAACTTTGAAAAAGCAGCTAAAGTTAGGGATGAACAAAGAAAATTAAAAGAACAATTAGAGCAAGTTAGGGAAACTTGGAACAGTTCAAATAAAGAAAAAGATACAGTAAATGAAGAAGTAATCGCAGATATTGTCTCTATGTGGACTGGTATACCTGTAAATAAAATACTTGAAGAAGAAGCAGAAAAACTATTAAATATGGAAAGTATTTTACATAACAGAGTAGTTGGACAAGAAGAAGCTATAAAATCTATTGCTACTGCAATAAGAAGAGCAAGAGCAGGAATAAAAGACCCTAGCAAACCAATTGGTTCATTCTTATTCTTAGGCCCAACAGGTGTAGGCAAAACAGAACTAAGTAAGGCCTTAGCAGAAGCTCAATTTGGAGATGAAAATCAAATAGTAAGAATCGATATGTCTGAATATATGGAAAAACACACAGTCTCTAGATTAATAGGTTCACCTCCAGGATATGTAGGATATGACGAAGGTGGGCAACTTACAGAACAAGTTAGGAAAAAACCATATTCAGTAATATTATTTGATGAAATTGAAAAAGCACATCCAGATGTATTTAATATTTTATTACAAATATTAGACGATGGTAGACTTACTGACTCTAAAGGTAGAACAGTTGATTTTAAAAACTGTATAATAATATTAACTTCGAATGTTGGGGCTACTACAATAAGAAAACAAAACAGATTAGGTTTTGGAATGGTAGACGAAAAAACAGCACAAAAAGACGAATATGAAAAAATGAAAGAAACTATTATGGTCGAAGTGAAAAAGCAATTCAGACCAGAATTTTTAAATAGAATAGATGATATAGTAGTATTCCATTCATTAACTAAAGAAGATATTTCTAGCATAGTTATCTTAATGTGCAAAGAACTTAAAAATAGGCTAAAAGATTTAGATATTAATTTAGAAATGAAACAAGATGCGATTGATTTAATTGCAAAAGATGGTATTGATTTAGAATATGGTGCAAGACCATTGAAAAGATCTATACAAAATAATTTAGAAAATGAGTTATCTGAATTAATTTTACAACAAGTAATCAAAGCTGGAGATGATGTCGTTGCAGATGTAAAAGATGACAAGATGATATTTACAGTTCAATAAAATATAAAAATTTGATTATTGTTAATAGGGGAGCTAAAACTCCCCTATTTTAGATAAAATATTTTTAATTTAAAAAGATATAAAGTTTGATACCGAATATATTTCAAACAATGTATTATATGAGTTTAATAAAAAAATAATTTCCTTTTTAAGGATTATGTAAGAAATATTTTATATTATTACAATAAGATATATGTTATTCTAATAATATAATTAGATGTTAAGGGTGATAAAATTAATGGCAAAAATAAGAACTAAATACGTATGTCAGTCATGTGGTTATGAGACAAGTAAATGGATGGGTAAATGCCCTGAATGTATGAAATGGAATTCTTTTGTAGAAGAAATAGAAGAAAAAAAAACTAAAAAAGAAGTTTTTATAATAGATAAATCAAGTTCACAACCTGTGAGCATAAATTCTATAGTGGCTGTAAAAGAGGAAAGATTTACAACAGATATAGAAGAACTAGATAGAGTACTAGGTGGAGGGATTGTAAAAGGCTCTTTAGTATTAGTTGGAGGTGACCCTGGAATAGGAAAATCAACACTTTTAATGCAAGTATCTAGTAAAGTTGCAAATACTAATAAAAAAGTATTATATATATCAGGTGAGGAATCTGAATCTCAAATAAAAATGAGAGCAAGTAGATTAGGTGTTAATTCACAAAATTTATATATTTTCGCTGAAAATAATCTTAGTATAATAGAAGCACACTTAGAAAAAATAAATCCTGAATTGATAATAGTCGATTCAATTCAAACAGTATATTCTCCAGAAATATCTTCAGCTCCTGGAACAGTAAGTCAAATAAAAGAAGGTACCTCAAAATTCATGAAGATATCTAAAAAAATGGGAATATCAACTTTTATAGTTGGTCATGTTACAAAAGAAGGAGCTTTAGCAGGACCTAAATTATTAGAACATATGGTAGATACTGTACTATATTTTGAAGGAGAAAGATACAACTCATATAGATTAGTCAGAGCTGTAAAAAATAGATTTGGTTCAACTAATGAATTAGGAGTATTTGAAATGAAAGATGTAGGGTTAGTTGAATTAACAAATCCTTCACAAGTATTGATTTCTGAAAAGCCAAAAGATGTTTCTGGTTCTGTTATAATATCTACAGTTGAAGGAACAAGACCTATGCTTTTAGAACTACAAGCATTAGTAGCTCCTACAAACTTCGGTATGGCAAGAAGAACATCAACGGGTGTAGATTTTAATAGAGTAGCTTTATTGTTAGCTGTTCTTGAAAAAAGAATTGGTTTACAAATTCAAAACCAAGATGTCTACATCAATGTAGTTGGAGGAATTAAAATAAACGAACCGTCTATAGATTTAGGAATAGTTATTGCTGTTGCCTCAAGTTTTAGAAATATACCTATAGCATCCGATGTTGTTGTTACAGGAGAGGTTGGTCTAACTGGAGAAATAAGAGCAGTAAGTTATATTGAGAAGAGAATTGCAGAATGTAAAAAACTAGGCTTTAAGAAAATAGTTATACCTAGAAATAATTATGAAGCAGTAAAAGATGTAAAAGGCATAGAGATAATACCAGTAGACAATCTTAGACAAGCAATAAATATAGTGCTAAGGGGGTAATAATAATTATGGATAATATAATTAATAACGAAGGTCTATTACATGCTTTAAAAATGATATCTCCAGGTACTCCACTAAGAAAAGGTATAGAAAATGTATTAAGGGCAAAAACTGGTGGTCTTATTGTATTAGATTCAAATGAAGAGGTTATGAAAATAGTCGATGGAGGGTTTAGGATAAATGCTGAATATTCACCAGCATATTTATATGAACTTGCAAAAATGGATGGGGCAATAGTTCTTAGCGAAGATTCGAAAAGAATACTATTAGCTAATACACAACTAATCCCAAACTATAATATACCTACAACAGAAACTGGGACAAGACATAGAACAGCAGAAAGAGTTGCTAGACAAACAGGTGCAATTGTAATCTCAATTTCTCAAAGAAGAAATGTAATCACTGTATACAGAGGTGAGCAAAAATATGTTGTAGAAGAGATATCTGAAGTTTTTTCAAAGGCAAATCAAGCCTTACAAACGCTACAAAAATATAAGGATGTTTTAGATACATGCATTTATAATCTGAATTCATTAGAATTTAGTGATTTAGCTACAATATATGATGTAATAGTTGTAGTTCAAAGTATGGAAAGAGTAATGAGGGTTGCACAAATAATAGAAGGATATCTAGTCAATCTAGGAGAAGAGGGCTATCTAGTAAGAATGCAATTAGAAGAATTACTAGGTGGAACAGAAAAAAATAGACTTTTATTATTAAAAGATTATAAAAAAGAAAATATAGATTTAGAAGAATGTAATAAAAAAATTAGAAGTTTAACAGAGGAAGATTTATTAAACAAGGTAAAAATTGCAAAAGTTTTAGGTTATAGCGGTATTTCTGAAGATATGGACTTACAAGTTCAAACAAAAGGTTATAGAATACTAAATAAAGTACACCGTTTACCAGCATCTATAATAGAAAATTTAGTGAATTATTTTGGAAATTTCCAAGAAATTTTACACGCATCTATAGAAGAATTAGATGAAGTTGAAGGAATAGGCGAGATAAGAGCCACGTATATTAGAAATGGACTTATAAAATTAAAAGTAGTATTAGGAAATGGTCATATATAATATGGCATAGGTATCATAAATTTAAATTTAAATCAAAGGAACAGAATATTTAAGGGGGTGACACTTTGATAAGCAAAATAATTAGAATTTTAATAGGATTATTAGGTGCTGCATTAGGAACAGCAATTTATATAGCGTTAGTTGGTATTTTACCAGGTGTATTTAGTGGTATTAATGATTATAAATATATAATAACAATAGGTGTAGCTTTAGTATTTGGGATTATTTTTTATGCTATAGCTCCATTGATGTTATCAAAGGTTAAGGAAGGTGTAAAACTTTTAGATAAAGAAATATCTAAATATCCTCAATCTGATATATTATTAGCAACAATAGGTCTTATAGTTGGTTTAGTAATAGCGTACTTAATAGTTAGTGGAATAGGAACATTTATAAATCTACCTATAATTACAGCAATAGTAGGTATATTAGTATATTTATTTATGGGATATATAGGAATCAGAATTGCTTTAAAAAGTAGAGATGATTTATTTAACATAAATAAATTAAGTAGATTAACAACAGCTTTAAATAAAGAAAAATCATCTAAAAAAGGTGTTGTGGAAAATAAAATTCCACCAAAAGTTTTAGATACAAGCGTAATAATTGATGGTAGAATTGCAGATATATGCAAAACTGGTTTTATTGAAGGAAAATTAGTTATACCTAGATTTGTATTAAATGAATTACAACATATAGCTGATTCATCTGATGACTTAAAAAGAGTTAGAGGAAGAAGAGGTCTTGATATATTAAATTCGATTCAAAAAGAGATGGATATGGAAGTTGAAATAAGTGATGTAGATTTTGAAGATATACCAGAAGTTGATAGTAAACTTTTAAAATTGGCAGAAACTATAAACGGAAAAGTTGTTACAAATGACTTTAATCTTAATAAAGTGGCTCAATTCCAAGGGGTAGAAGTTTTAAATATTAATGAATTAGCCAATGCAGTAAAACCAGTTGCAATACCTGGAGAACATATGTTGGCGCAAGTTGTTAAAGAAGGTAAAGAACAAAATCAAGGTATAGCTTATTTAGATGATGGAACAATGATAGTTGTAGATGGTGGTAGAAAATATATAGGAGAAACTATAACTGTATTAGTTACATCAGTACTTCAAACTCCAGCAGGAAGAATGATATTTGGAAAACCTAAAAACTAAATTTAATATAATAAAACATTTAAAATCGTGGCATTTTATAATATAAAAAAGGAGATCGAAAAGGTCTCCTTTTTATTTTTAAAGTTAAACAAAAAAATACGATTATAAGAATATGATAAAATTATATATAAATTGGAGGTAGTTTTATATGTATAAAAAGTCTTATAAATCGCCACTTGGGATTATTTATATGCGAAGTGATGGAGAAAATCTGACAGGACTTTGGTTCGAAAGTTCTAGAGATGTATCGAAACATAGTTATAATTTTGAAGAGAAGGACCTACCCATATTTGATGAAACAAGTAGATGGTTAGATATTTATTTTAGCGGAAAGAATCCTGATTTTACGCCTAAATATAAAATAGAAAATTTAACACCATTTAGAAGTCAAGTTATTGATATTATGAATAAAATTCCTTATGGAAAAACTGTTACTTATAATGATATAGCCAAAGAAATAGCACAAAATAGAGGAATTGAAAAGATGTCTGCCCAAGCTGTTGGAGGCGCTGTTGGTTGGAATCCAATATGTATTATTGTTCCTTGTCATAGAGTAGTCGGAACAAATGGTAGCTTAACTGGTTATGGTGGTGGAATACAAAACAAAGTAAAATTGTTAGAGATAGAAAATAATGATATGAGTAAGTTCACTATACCTAAAAAAGGTACAGCACTATAATTAAAAAATATTATTTTATAAGCTCTTTTTATAGCAATTTATTTCAATAAAAATATGCTATAAGAAGAGTTTATTTGTATTAAATTAAATATTTATAAAGATAAAAAGTATACATATTGAAAAAAAACTATTATAATTAAAATTGCCAATATTTGTAATTATAAATAAAGGGGGTCCACACATGAATAACAGTTTGAAACTACCATCTATTGATTATAAAGAATTTAAAATTTTAACATTATGTAAAAATAAAGAATTTGCTAATATAAATCATATGGCTGAGGAATTAAAAGTTACAACTAGAAGTGTTAGGACATATATAAGGCAATTAAACGAAAATCTCGGAGAAGATATAGCTCAAATAATATATGTTAAAGGTTATGGATATAAGTTAGAAATAAAGAATAAAGAGGCTTTTGAACTTTTATTTGAAGAAAATAAGAAAATTTCGTTTGATTTTAATGTTAAAGATGAGAGAATTTTATATTTATTAGACTTTTTTACTGAATTCAATGATGTGATAACTATTGACCAATTGGCAGAACAAATTTCAGTAGGAAGAACAACAATAGTAAATGATATAAAATCAACTAGAGAAATATTGAATGAATACAACTTGGACTTAATAAAAAAACAAAACTATGGAATGTGGCTTAAAGGAAATGAATTTGATAAAAGATTACTTCTGATAAATTACATATATAAAGATTCAAAAAATGATTTGAAAAATTCAAAATATGTTAATGAAGTAGATACAAGATTATTGAAACAATTAAAAACAAAAATATTGAGATTGTTCAAAGAAGATAATTTCTATGCTACAAATCAGATTTTTGAAGAAACAATAAAATATATTTTGGTGCAAATTGTTAGAATAAAAAATGGAAATGAAATAGTAGAATATGATAAACGTTTTGATTTACTTGGTTCGTATGATGAGTATAATTTATCGCAAAAAATAAAGGTTATAGTTGAAGAAAATTTTGATATAACTTTAAATGAATACGAAACATTATATCTTACATTGCCATTAGTAAGCGGAAATGCAGCCCCTATATCTAAGTTTATGTCTAATAAACCTCAGTTAAGAGAGAATATTTCTGACTTGATGGAAAAAATATTCAAGGAAATATATATAAGAATGGGGATTATCATATCAGATCAAACTTTGAGGGATAACTTAGGATATCATCTAGAATTTACACTAAATAGATTATTATTTAATATAAAATTAAAAAATTTATTGCTAGAAGATATGAAAGAAAATTATGTTTTACCGTATAATTTAGCTAAAATATCAGCTGATGTTATAGAAAATGTCTATAATTTAGTTATGCCTGAAGATGAAATTGGATATATTGCAATTCATTTTGGAAGTTATTTAGAAAAAAATATTATTTCAAATACATTACAAAAGGTCGCAATTGTATGTTCCACTGGTTTGGGAGCAACAAATTTAATTACAATTAGAATCAGAAAAATTATAGGAGAAAATGTTGAGATAGATACTTTTTCAATTTTTGATATAGATAAAGTGAATTTAAGCCAATACGATTTAGTATTTACAACTAGCGATATAAATATAAATTCTAATTATGTATTGAAGATAGATACTATTTTAGATGAAAGTAAACTAAGAAATAAAATAGAAAAGGTAATATATTTAAACAATAGCAATCTAAGTAAAAATTTAAATAATGTAAAATTAGCAGATAATTTAATTGTAGGAGCTTTCTTACATGAAAAATATTTTTCTGTTTTAAATAATAAAACGATTTCCGCAGCTTTAAAAAATATGATAGATAAAATGATGCAAGATGGGGTTGTGGGAGAAAAATTCAAAAAAGATATATTAGAAAGAGAAAAAAGTCACCCTACAATATTTAAAAGTGGATTGCTTTTACCTCATTCAGTTAATGATAAATCAAATGAATTATGTGTTTCAATAGGTGTTTTACAAAAACCAATACAATACCAAGGGATTGAAATAAAAATAATAATGCTGATTGCATTTTCTGGAGATGATCAAAATTCTGACTTATTAGTAAAAGTATATGAAGAAGCTTTGAGTATAGGTCAAAATGAGAAATATATAAATCAACTATCAAAATGTAGAGATTTTTACGATTTAACAAGAACTTTATTAAAAATTTCAATAAAATAAGAGAATAAGGATGTGTTAAGATATGAAAGTAATTATAGCTTTAGTAATTTTATACCTTGCTAATTTTGCAACATCATATTATTTACATAAAAAATATGTTGCATCACAAAAAAGAGTTAGACAATATGGTGGGGTATCAACAGCAAGAGTCAAAGGAAGTTTAAGAAAGAAAGGTAAAATAGTACTTTTAGCATTTAATGAAGAAGATGACACTATAACATATGGAGAAAAATTTGAAGGAATAACTGTATTTTCTAAATTTGAGAAAATTGAAGAGATAGAAGGATTAACATTGGATGAAGTAGAAAGCAAATTTGAAGATGAACCAGTTATAATACAAGCTATTCAATATATAAGGGAAAGAGATACAGACGAAGGTTCTGATAAAAATGAAGAAATAGAACAAGAAAATATCGAAGAAAGTGATATAGTAGATAAAACTACTGTGTAATATATTAAAAATAATTTATAAAAATAGACTTGATGTGTATAGTGGTTTTCAAGTCTATTTTTGTTTATAATATATAAGCAATTATATTCCCACAAAAGAGTTTATTTTTACAAATGTTCCGATTAAGAACGAAAATCGTATTTTTTTCCACGATAGATGGAAAAAGAATGTATTAAATTTTGAATGCAATTGATATAAACTTAAATCATAAAAGAAAACGGTTTACAAATTAAACCGAATTAAATAGAAAATAATAAACTGAGAAGTTTAATACCTAAAATGACAATTAGCTTAGAAAGTAAACTATAAACAGGGGGAATTTGAAATGTATAACTTAAACAGAAAACTTGAAGAATTAGAAGTACAAGGAAAAAGCATTAAAATAGCAATAATAGGTGCAGGTCATATGGGGACTGGTATGGTAAGTCAAGTTGTTAATATGAAAGGTATGATACCATCAATAGTTGCAGACATCAACGTAGACTTAGCAAAAGCATCATTCACAAAAGCGGGAATAGCAGAAGATCAAATAGTAATAGTTGAAGATGAAAAAGCAGCAGAAGCAGCAATCCAAGAAGGAAAATATGTAGCTTGTAAAAGTTTCATGGTAGCTTGTAAAACACCATCAATCCAAGCAGTAGTAGATGCAACAGGAAGTATTCCAATAGGAGCAGAAATAGCATTAAACTCAATACTAAATAAAAAACACATAGTAATGTTAAATGCAGAAACAGACTGTGTAGTAGGACCAATACTTAAAAAATTAGCTGACGATGCAGGAGTAATATTCACAGGATCTGCAGGTGACGAACCAGGAGCAGTAATGGGATTATACGACTTTGCAACTTCAATGGGATTTGATGTAAGAGTTGTAGGAAAAGGAAAAAATAATAAATTAGATTATGATTGTAACCCTGATACAGTAGCAGAAGAAGCAGCAAGAAGAGGAGCTGCACCACATATGATAACATCATTCAAAGAAGGAACAAAAACAATGGTAGAAATGGCATTAATGTGTAATGCAACAGGATTTGTTCCAGATGTAAGAGGTGGACATGGAGTAGAAGCAAACGTAAAAGAAGTACCACTAAAATATTCACTAAAAGAAGAAGGCGGAGTATTAAATAACTACGGAGTAGTAGACTTTGTAAATGGTATAGCACCAGGGGTATTCGTAGTAGTAACTCATAAATTAAAAGAAGTAAGAGACGAAATGGAATATTTAAGCATGGGACCAGGACCAAACTACATCCTATACAGACCATATCACTTATGTAGTTTAGAAACACCATTATCAGCAGCAATGGCAGTAATAGAAGGAAAAGGAACAATAGTACCAAAAGGTGGATTAGTAGCAGACGTAATCACAGTAGCTAAAAAAGACTTAAAAGCTGGAGAATATATGGATGGCTATGGAGCATACACTTGCTACGGATTAATAGAAAAATATGAAACAGCAAAAGAAATGAACGCAGTACCAATAGGATTAGTAGATAGAAAAACAAAAGTATTAAAAGACATTAAAAAAGGTGAAGTAATAACTTACGATATGGTAGAAATAGATAAATCAACTAAGTTATATCACTTAAGACAATTACAAGAACAATTACAAGCAGAAGGATTCTGGGATGCTAAATAATAGTTTATAGTAAAAAGCTAAAATAAGTAAATCATTCATTACAGATAAAACCCGAAAAAAGATACGTTGGTGTACTTAGAATATGCCACGTATCTTTTTTTGCTTAAATATTAATTGTATAATTTATAATTTAAGACTTACAATAGAACATAAAAATTTAATACCATGTATGAAATGCGCAATTACTTTTACAAATGTTCTGAGTTAAAACTAAAAGTACATTTTTTTCAATTTTTGGTGGAAAAAGAATGTATTAAATATTAAATTGACTTATTATACAATTAAAACATAAAGAAAAACGGTTTCACAAATGTAAAAATAGAAACCAGTAATAAATCAAAATGTAAATTAAAAAGTGATAAATATAAAAATAACTTAAAGAGAGGAATGAAGAATATGAAATATCAAGCTAAAGTAACAGGAATAGGTGGCATGGTACAAGAACTTGCAGAAGACGGAAACTTATTAATAATATTCAATGAGGATGTTCAAGATCCAGATTTAAAAGACATATCAATAGCACATACAGTAACAGAATTAAAAGAAGACATAGTAGCTGGAGATGTATTAACAATAGGAGATAAAAAATTCAATGTAACAGCAGTAGGAAATGTAGCACTTAAAACATTAAAAGATTTAGGGCATTGTACAATAAAATTTGACGGAGATACTAAAGCAAATCTACCAGGGGAATTACATGTAGATGGTTTAGTTCCAGAAGTAAAAGTTGGAGATGTAATAACTTTTGAATAATGAAAAATTATAAGAAAAATACAATAATTGATATTTGAGATTGAAAATATGATAGATAAAGAGGATTTGGATAAATAAAAATTCCACACCAAATTCTCTTTATAAAATAATGAAAAAGTTAAATTTATTTTTATAATTAAGGAAAACGATATCGCAAGAATTGACTTTTTCAGTAAAATTTAAAATCATAAAATAAAAGGGGGAAATCTTATGCAACAAATTGCAAATTTCGCAGAAGCATTTATCAAATTATTTAATCTAGGTGGAGAAAACTTAATGGGATTAGTAACAGGTATATTACCAACATTATTAGTTTTAATCACTTTAGTAAATGCAATCATAGCAATAGTAGGACAAGAAAGAGTCGACAAACTAGCAGCTTTAGCTTCTAAAAATGTAATCACAAGATATACAATATTACCAATATTAGCAGTATTCTTCTTAACAAACCCTATGTGTTACAACTTTGGTAAATTTGTTGAAGAAAAATACAAACCAGCATACTATGATGCAACAGTATCATTCGTACATCCGATTACAGGTTTATTCCCACATGCAAATGCTGGTGAATTATTCGTATACCAAGGTATAGCAGCAGGTATAACAGCTTTAGGATTAAGCACAGGTCAACTTGCAGTTAGATATTTCTTAGTTGGTGTAGTTGTTATCCTTATAAGGGGTATAGTTACTGAAAGAATAACAGTAATGCTAATGAAAAAACAAGCAAAATAGTGTTTGATTAAGGGAGGTAATAAGATGAGTGAATATAAAGCAATTAAAATAAATAGAGGGGCTAATGGTTGGGGCGGACCTTTAACTATAGTTCCAACAGAAACAAAAAATAAAATATTAGTTGTAACAGGAGGAGGATTCCCTCCACTGGCTCAACATATAGCAAAAATGACTGGTTGTGAATTAGTAGATGGATTTAAAACTACTATACCAGACGAAGAAGTTATATTAGCAATAGTAGACTGTGGTGGTACTGCTAGATGTGGTGTTTATCCTAAAAAAGGTATATTCACAGTAAACTTAACTTCAGTTGGAAAATCTGGACCTTTAGCAAAATTTATAACAGAAGAAATATATGTTTCAGATGTAAAAGAATCTAATGTAGAATATTGTGATGGAAGTGCAGTTCCTGCTACTGAACCAGCAGATGAAACACCATCAGAAGGATCTTCAAAAATGACTAGAGAAGAATACTTAGAAAAGAAAGCAGCAGCTCAAGAAAAATATGGTGAAGTTGCAAAAGAAGGATTCTTAACTAGATTAGGGAAAGGTGTTGGTAATGTAGTTTCTATATTCTATCAAGCAGCAAGAGAAGCAGTTCAAACTACTATAACAAACATATTACCATTCATGATATTCGTATCATTAATAGTTGGTATAATCAATGGTACAGGTGTAGGTAACTGGTTAGCAAATACAATATCTCCATTAGCATCATCATTACCAGGTATGTTAGTTATATCTTTATTCTGTGCACTACCATTTATATCTCCACTTATAGGACCAGGGGCAGTTATAGCTCAAATCATAGGTGTTTTATTAGGTAACCAAATAGCTCAAGGTGGTATAGAACCAAGATTCGCTTTACCAGCATTATTCGCAATAGACGCACAAGTTGGTGGTGACTTCGTTCCAGTTGGTTTATCACTTTCAGAAGCAGAAGCAGAAACTGTTGAAATAGGTGTTCCTGCAGTATTATTCTCAAGAGTAATAACTGGACCAGTAGCAGTTGTAATAGCTTATTTTGCAAGTTTTGGATTATTTTAATAAAATCTAAAAATACAAATTTAAATTAAAATACATTGAATAAGAATTCAAGGTATCAAATTAAAAAAATATATATAAAAATAAATTCCGAATTAAAAGATTTTGAAAATACTAAGAGGCTGTTTCAATTAATTTGAGACAGCCTTCTCTAGATTATAGATATATAAATTTTAGGTAAAATTGGGGGAAATTATGAAAAAGATATTGGGTGATACACGATTAATGCTTAAATGTTGCGTTATGTATTATGAAAATGAAATGGGACAAAATGAAATAGCACAAAAGCTAGGAATTTCAAGACCGACAGTTTCTAAACTTCTTAAAGAAGCAAAGGAAAGAGGATATCTAAGAATAGAAATTGTAGGACCACAAGAACAAAATTGTTATAAATTAGAACGAGAATTAGAAGAGAAATTTGGATTAAAAGAAGCAATCGTAGTTGAAGATAAGCATGATGCTATTTTTCAAAAAGAAGAATTAGGGGCTGAGGTAGCTAAATACTTATATCGAATTATACAAGAAGGAGATATAATAGGTGTTTCTATGGGAACAACTTTAAAAATGGTACCACAGTATGCCAAGGTAAAAAGATTTAATAAAATAGAGTTTATACCACTAGTAGGAGGAATTGGTGAAGCTGATATGACGACACACTCAAACCAATTAGTTGTAGAACTTAGCAAAGGTATGGGTGGAAAATTTAAATTATTACATGGGCCAGCTATAGTATCAAATGAAAATATTATAAATATACTTAGACAAGATAAAAATATAAAAGATGTATTCAAAGCAATGGACAAGATGAACATAGCAGTAGTCGGAATAGGAAGTCCGATAGATGAAAATTCTAATGTTATAAAAAATGGATATTTTAATTCTAAAGATATTGAAACGTTTAAAGAAAGAAAAGCAGCAGGGGATATATGCTTAAATGTATATGATATAGATGGAAACATACAAAATTACGAATATAATAAATGTGTTTTCGGAATGAATATAGAAAAATTAAGAGATGTAGATAAAGTAGTTGGTATAGCGTGTGGAATAGAAAAATTAAACGCGGTCATAGGTGCAATTAATGGTAATTATGTAAATGTTTTGGCTGTTAATTATAGTTTAGCTAAAGCATTATTAGACTATCAGCTTTAATCATAAATAAAAAATGAATAGAATAGAGTAAAAGTATAGTAGATTAGATTTTTATTTGCTATACTTTTTTATTGTATGAAAATAACTTGTAATAAATGTTTTATAATTATAAGAAAGTGTTTAAGAGTTAACGATATTGACAAATAATATTGCTAATATTACAATGTTTTTTAAAAAGAACAAATACAAAAATATTATAAGTATTAACTATAAAATTGGATAAATTAAGATATATATAAATAATCAGGAAAATGTTTGTATTATAGAAATAATAGTTTAATATATTTGAAATAAAAGAATGATATTATTATAAATCAATTAAAATTCATACTAAAGTTGGCTAACGAAAATACAAATAAGTTATAGGAGGGAAAGTATGTCAATTTCAAAAGAAATAATGCTTGAGATGTATAAGAGGATGGATCAAGTTAGAAAATTTGAAGAAAAAGTAAGCGAATTTTTCGCAAAAGGCATGATTCATGGAACAACACATCTATCTATAGGGCAAGAAGCATCAGGAGTTCCAGCTGTTATGGCACTTGAAGACGGGGATTTAGTTACATTAACTCATAGAGGGCATGCTATGTCTATTGGAATGGGAATAGACTTAAATAAAATGATGGCAGAGTTAATGGGAAAAGCTACAGGATTCTGTAAAGGAAAAGGCGGATCAATGCATATAGTAGATGTTGATTCAGGAAATTTAGGCTCAAATGGAGTTGTTGGGGGAGGATTAACATTAGCACCCGGGGCAGCTCTTACACAAAAATACAAAAAGACTGGCAAAATAGTTTTATGTTCTTTTGGTGATGGTGCATCAAATGAAGGTTCATTCCATGAGGGTGTAAATCTATCTTCTGTGTGGAAATTACCAGTCATTTTTTATTGTGAAAATAATTTATATGGAATGTCTACACCTCATACAAAAGTAATGAACGTGAAAAATGTTGCTGATAGAGCATCAAGTTATGGAATACAAAGTTTTATAGTTGATGGATATGATGCAGTAGCTGTTTATGAAACAGTTAAAAAAGCAGCTGAAATATGTAGAAAAGGTGAAGGACCAGTACTAGTTGAAGCAAAAACATATAGATGGGCAGGACATTCTAAGTCAGATAAAAATCTTTATAGAACTCAAGAAGAAATAGATTCATGGAAAGAAAAAGATGGGCTTATAAAATTAAGAAATAAAATATTAGAATTAGGTTATGCAAGTGAAGAAGAATTACAAGCATTAGAATTAGAAGTTGAAAAAATAATTGAAGAAGCGGTAGAATTCGGAATGAATAGTCCAGAGCCATCATTAGACATATTAGAAGAGGATATATACGCTGATTAGTCTATGTAAGGAGAAAATTTGCGAGGAGGATTAAGTATGCAAATGAAGGAAATAACATATAAAGAAGCCCTAAGAGAAGCTATGGTTGAAGAAATGAGAAGGGACGAAGATATCATTTTTCTAGGTGAAGATATAGGTGTCTATGGCGGTGGTTTCGGAGTTTCCTATGGAATGATAGAAGAATTTGGAGAAGAGAGAGTAAGAGATACACCAATTTCAGAAGCTGCAATAGCAGGATGTGCGGCAGGAGCAGCTGCAACTGGTTTAAGAACAATAATGGAAATTATGTTCAGTGATTTTATAACAATAGCAATGGACGTAATAGTAAATCAAGCGGCAAAAATGAGATATATGTTTGGTGGAAAGGTTCAGGTTCCAATGGTAGTTAGATGCCCAGGAGGATCAGGGACTGGAGCAGCTGCACAGCACTCACAATGTTTAGAAGCTTGGATGTGTCATATACCAGGGCTTAAAGTTGTTGCACCATCAACTCCAGCCGATGCGAAAGGATTATTAAAAGCAGCTATAAGAGATAATAATCCGGTAATTTTCTATGAAAATAAATTATTATATAAAACTACTGGATTAGTTCCAACAGAAGATTACGTAATAGAATTAGGAAAAGCTAATATAACAAAAGAAGGTTCGGATATTACAGTAGTAACTTACGGAAGAATGTTAGAAAGATGCGAAAAAGCAGCAGAAATTTTAAAAGCTCAAGGTATAGATGCTGAAATAATAGATTTAAGAACTTTATATCCAATGGATAAAGAAACTATTATAAAAAGTGTCTGTAAAACAGGAAGAGCATTAATAGTTCATGAAGCATCAAAAACAGGAGGATTAGGAGGAGAAATCTCGGCTTCAATAGTTGAAAGTGAAGCTTTTGACTATTTAAAAGCACCAATTAAAAGATTAGCTGGTAAAGATGTTCCAATACCATATAATCCTCAATTAGAAAAGGCGGTTGTGCCAGATACTGATGAAATAGTAGAGGAAATTAAATCATTAATTAATAGATAAATGTAGAAGTTAAATAAAGATTTTCAATTTTATAAAGAATTGGAGATCTTTATTTTTATTTATAGAAATAAAAATGTAAAAAATATTAAACAAAAGTAGAGTCAATTTTTAATAAAATAATTCGTAAATATAACTAAAGAGTAAGGAAGTTTAATTCGTTTGTTAAAACTATGTGAAAAATTCAAAAATATCCAAAAACAATAAAAATTTATTGAAAAACAATAAATAATCATTGACATATTTAAAAAATAGATATATTATTAAGTTTATAAAAATAAAAGAAAATATTTATTAAAATTTGTGAAAAATGCCTAAATATAAATGGAGATAAATTGCAAATTTTATTTTAAATTGGCAGACTATGAATATAATTATTTGAAAAAAATTTTTATTTTAACTATAATGAATAAAGAATAAATATATACAAAAAATAATGGAGACCTGTATTTATAAGAGGTCCTTTTATGACGCATGGATAATTAGAATTTAAAGAGGTGAAATTATGAATAGTGTTGTTATTGTTGCTGCAGGAAGCGGAAGACGAATGAATCTAGACATAAATAAGCAATATATAAAATTAGACGAAAAAGAAATGATAGCTCATACGATAGATGTTTTCTATAGCAATGAAAATATAGACGAGATAATTGTCTGTATAAGAGAGGAAGAGGAATATTTTTTTGAGCATGAAATATTAGATAAATATGATTTTAGAGATATAAAAATAGCTTATGGTGGGAAAGAAAGACAAGATTCAATTTACAATGGATTAAAAAAATTAGATTCAAATAGTGATATAGTCTTAATCCATGATGGTGCTAGACCATTTGTAAGCCATGCAATAATAAATGAGACAATACAAGTAGCAAAAAATAAAAAGGCCGCAGTAGTTGGAGTGCCAGTTAGGGACACAATAAAAGTGGTTGAAAATGGAGTAGTAAAAAGTACACCATCTAGACAAACTTTATGGTCAGCTCAAACACCTCAAACTTTCGATAAAGACTTAATAATTAGAGCATATGAAAATGCATATAGCAAGAATTTTTATGGAACTGATGATTCAATGTTAGTTGAATTTTTAGGTCAGGAAGTTACAATGGTTTTAGGTTCTTATGAAAATATAAAAATAACTAATCCAGAAGATATAAATGTAGCAGAACAAATTCTAAACCTAAGAAAAAAGTCAAAAATGGGAAAAAGAATGAAAAAAATAGGATAATCATTTAGATTAAATTTTAAATTAAGAAATTATATAATATATTAATTTATTTCAAAATAAGCGCAACGTATAACTGATATGGGAATCTTTTAATTGAGGGAATAAACTTTTTAATTCACACAATATATGAGGGAGTAATCATAATTATCATAGTACGTTGCTTTTTAATGCAAATTTGCAATTTACATATAAATTTATATAGAAATCAATAATAAAATAATAGGAGAATAAGATGAGAGTTGGTATAGGATACGATGTTCATAAATTAGTTGAAAACAGAAAATTAATATTAGGTGGAGTGGAAATAGAACACGATAAAGGCCTTTTAGGACATTCAGATGCAGATGTATTAGTTCATGCAATAATGGATGCAATTTTAGGTGCATTAGCTTTAGGAGATATCGGTAAACATTTCCCAGATACTGATCCAAAATATAAGGGAGCAGATAGTATAAAGTTATTAGAATTTGTAAATAATCTAATAGAAAGTAAAGGTTATAAAGTAAATAATATAGATAGTATAATTATTGCACAAGCACCCAAAATGGCTCCACACATTTTAAAGATGAGAGAAAATGTAGCAAAGGCTATAAATGCAGATATAGATTGCGTAAGTATAAAAGCAACAACAGAGGAAGGACTTGGTTTCACGGGAAACAAAGAAGGCATATCATCACAAGCAATCTGCTCACTAATTAAAGTTGACAACAAATAATAAATAATATATTATAAAAGAGATTATGAAAATCATTAAAATATAACAAAAGCAACGATTAAGAAATAGTAAAAAATGTGAGTCTTTACAGAGAGGGAGCATTGGTGAGAGTTCCCAAGATAATGTTTTTGAACCAGTCTTTTAGCATAAAAACGGTAAAAAGTTTTTACGGTAGGGACCGTTACATCCCCATGAGAGAGCTTATTACAAGCTAATTAGAGTGGTACCGCGGAAATATAACCTTTCGTCTCTTTTAATAGAGATGAAAGGTTTTTTTAATACAGAAAAACTAAGGAGGAATAATCAAAGATGAGAATGTCAAGAATGTTAATGCCAACATTAAAAGAAGTACCATCTGATGCGGAGATAACAAGTCATCAATTAATGCTTAGAGCAGGTATGATAAGAAAAATGGCATCAGGAATTTACAATCAATTACCAATGGGTATAAGAGTATTCAGAAAAGTAGAAGATATAATAAGAGAAGAAATGAACGCTAAAGGAGCACAAGAAATATCATGTGCACTATTAGTTCCTGCTGAATTATGGCAAGAATCAG
>OOCW01000753.1_pt1 | contig 28067 bp, 21 predicted proteins | sample 1671201 | NCBI WGS metagenome assembly OOCW01 (sample SAMN06348132, study PRJEB24527) | human gut metagenome | biome: human gut; feature: ankylosing spondylitis patient; material: feces | host: Homo sapiens | place: China | collected 2015-10
CCCATACTTATAACAATATAAAAGCCTAGCGCTCCTAGAGCTTGCTAGACTTTTATTCTTATTCGTGACAAATAGGACAATATACCATCCATTTTTCACTAGTTACCTTATGATATTGTTTTTGTGGCATATCGTGTTTGATTAGTTTGTTCTTACACCCATAACAATGTGTTTTAACCCAAAAACTCTTACAATGATTGCAATTATAATAATATTTTTCTTTTCCTCCTTTTGTAACGTTTACTTCTATCTGTACATTTGTACTTCCACATGCCCAACAAACATGATATTGATTTAGAAACCACTCCATACATAGACCAATCCACGTTAAAAAATAACTACTCTTATTAGGGAGCAAACAAAATCCACCTATGCGATGTCTTAACTCTCCTTCTGTTCCCCAAAAAATAGCATTTTCATTTACAACACAATGCACAATATATGAACCATTTGCTTGATACGGCGTATTATATAAAGGATTAAAATATTTATCTATTGCTGTTTCTTGAATATCTTTAAATAACCCACTCATTTCTGCATCATAATTATGATATTTTGCATCTAAATAAAATCTAGCTTTTGCACTGTTATATTCATATTCAAAGGTATAATCTGGTCTCAAATTTTTATCTGTTAATTCTAAAGTTTTATTATATGTAAGTGTTAACTGCACCTTATTTATAGTGCCTACATTGTGTTCTAATTGAACACTAAATCCATATAAACTTCTGTTTCTTTTATAATATTCTTTAACACATCTTGCAAAATTTTTAACTCTCATTTCCCATTTCTGTTCAACTACTAGTACACGAATCATCTCAAATAATGTCCAGACTTCAAATACTTCATACATTTCTTTGATACTAAGCATTCCTTCTTCAATTGTATTCTCTTCTTCGCATATATTAGCGTAGAATTCTTTTAACTTAGTATAAATATGCTTGTATCTTCTATCATGCATAAAAACCGCTGTGAGTCGTAAAACATCTTTATTATCTTGCTTATTGGCAAACGCTTTAAAAACACTGTACTTTAAATATCCTTGTATGATCTGCTTACTCTTAATCCATAGTTCATGATATTGATGATAACGATTTATTAGAGTCGTTATCCCTTCTAACTTCACATTCAGTTTTTGTCTATATTCAAAACTAGTAGTAACATTTAATGTTCTTTGAACTTCTAAACGTTCTCTCTCATATTTTTCTTTTTGCTTTTTGTTACTTTCATACTCTAAGTCTATTCTCTTACTAATTCTATATAAGGAAAAATAGATAATCCTATTTTCATATATATCCGTTGTTTCCATTGTTTGCTCTGCTACATAAGTTCTCTTAGCAGGATAAAGGGCTTGCTCCACAGCTAATCTGCCTGTGTGTTTTCTCAGCTTTTCTTTTTTTACTTTCCTATATTCCTTGACTAATCCTGTTGCAGGTTCTCTATCAATAAGCTGTAGTGATAATCTTATATTTTCTAAGAACTGTTTAATATATTCTGCTTTGCTTACTTCTTTACCTTGAAAACTCATTTTTACATAAGCATCATCGCTTATAATCAATTCTTGATTAATATTTTTTATCAGCTTAATCATCTGTTCATATTGCTCCCAACTAATAATAGCTGGTTTAATAAGTATGATTTCTGATCTATATTCTTGACCCGGATTATTTTTATTAAGTATCTGGATTTTCACAAATCCCGCATGACTTATACCCACTACTTCCTGCTGACTTCCTTGTACAAAGTAACCACTTTCAGCATCATACACTAATTCAGCCTTACTATTTGTCTCAATACATACTTGATAATTATCATCTATTGGTTGATTTAGTATTCTGACCCCAATCTCTAAATAATTATTTTCATCATCTCTTGTATACTGATTGATATAAAGCATATCCTTATATCTTTCTTTAAGTACACAATCTATTTCATACTTATTATTTATCTTACGAAGTAGTGCTATTTGAATGTCCATTAATATACACCCCAAAAGCTTAGAATATTATCTTGCTCCATTGCCTCATTCATTTTTTCAATTTTAGAATTCACTTCATTAAGTGGTCTAGTTTTTACTGTATCTATAAATGCTTCCCAAGCCATAGCCGTTTTGTCCTCTTTACTTCTTATGGAAGTACTAAGCCTTGGTATCATCTTCATATAAATTATATCTTCTAAAATTGTATTTTTACTAAACTGTTCTAAATCGAATACATCTCTGTATCCCTGAGAATTTTTTATGTACTGTTTAATATGTTGCATTCCTCTATGATTTAAGCTGGCATTCATTACTTCAAAATGCTTATTTGCTAAATTAATCTCTGATATTATAGCGTTAGCATTTGAATCTTCTAGTGTATCTTCAAACTCAATAATTTTGTTTTTATTAATTTCACTCTTAGTAAATTCATTTATCGTAACATATTGTTGTTCCACTTCTTGTCTTGGCTCTACCCTCGCCTCTTTATCTTGTAAAATCTCTATAATGAAACTTCTATCAATAACTTTAGGACTAATGCTTTTAGTTGTTTGATCTACATTTAATGTTCCTATAAATCTTACATTCTCAGGAATTGTGAATTTGGCTGGATATTTCTCAATCAGCTTAATCTTCGTTTTCAACTTCTGAACTTCTCCTGGATATTGCTTATCATTATCCTCACACCACTTTTTGATTTCTGGTAATTCTAAACACATATCCTGCGCTTCCATTAAGCTTATAGTTTCTCCTATTTCTTTTATTAAGTCATCATAAATTTCCTGACTATATAATTCGATACTTGGTGTTTCACTACGTTCTTCCATCTTACTTAGAAACTCTGCAAAATAATACTCTATATGTGCTAAATTCATTTCATCTAAGCATATTAAGTAAATCTTATCAGCATTCTCTTTTTTCTTAGCTTCTACAAGTGCATCTAAAAATGGTGTTGCTACATATGCTTTTTCTATAGGATTATAAAATCCTAATAAGTCTTCACTATCTGTCCAATTTGGCTTTACTGCAATAATTTTGGCTACACCATTAAATGCCTTTGCAAATGCTCTTACAATACTTGTTTTACCTGTTCCCGATGGTCCTGTTAGCACAACTAATTCTTTACATTGTAACGCTAACAAAAATCTCCTAATAATAGCATCATTATAAGCAAGCTTTTCATTGTTACGTACATAGTTCCTTACATAATCATATAGCTGTGTATATCCCCCTTTAAAATATGGGAATTTATCTTCTTTAATCACTTGTGGCTCTTGAAACTCTGAAAGACCAAAATAAGCTAATTTTGCTTTTAAACGTTCTAATTCTTGCTTTTCTTCTTTTAGTCTATCTGCTTCTATTTTAAGCTTATTTTCTTCTTCCTTAAGGCTATTTTTTTGATTTTCAATCCACTTTTTAGCCTCTTCTTTTTGAGCTTCTAATTCTCCTATTTCTTTCTTCCGCCATTCTGCTTGCTCTACTAATTCAGCGTTTATGTTTTCTATTTTTCTTTTATACTCTTCCATTAGTAGAATTTCCAACTCTTCAGGTGTTGTTTCATTAATATGGTATTCTATTTCTTGGTTATTAAAATTAACATCAAACGCTTTTAATATTCTATTATAATCATTAAAAATCTTTACGCTTTTACTATCTACTTGAATAATACTATTGCTAGATTTAACTACAGCTAATTCAAATCTAAAGCAAATCAAATCCCCTTTCTTAAGATTCATTCTTACTGATTCTTTTAGATTATCTATTTTACAATAGATCGCCCAAGGTTTACCATCTAATAAATAATGGTTATTAACATTTGCAGTTTCCACTAAAGTTACAAATGTAAACTCGTTCTTTCCTACCTTACTCTCTAATCTTCGTCCTACACGTCCTAAAACATATTTTCCTTTGAAAATTTCTCTTTCTAAATACTCTATCTTTAATTCATCTGGCTGCTCATTAATTATCTCACTCTTATACTCCATATTTCCCCTCCTAACTATATTTATATTCCTATAATTTTCCTACCTATTTACTAAGCTCTAATCTTACAATCTCACTTAATACTTTTCCATCTGCAATGCTTTCTTCAGTAGCCACTGCATATTCAATAGCAGATGGTGCCACAGCTCTAATATAAACATCTGCATCTGGATTAACTTCTGTAATTCTACATAGTTTTTTGCTTACTTCTTTAATTGGCAACTGATTTGTATGTGCTTCTGGTAAGTTTGTATAATAAATTTCAAAGTCTTCTTCCCCTGCATCAATGAAAGACACCCATTTACCATATGATATATCTCGATCAAGGATTACTTGGAATTTCTTCTTCCCATTATAACCAATATAGAAATTAAACTTAACTTCCTCATTTGATTTCTTCTCAGAAACAACTTTGATTCTAGAACCAGGTCTACATTCAATTAATCCATATGCTACCCCTGTTTTTCCTGTTGGTTTTGTAAAGTCATCTTCACTTACTGGTAATTCTCTTTCTCTTTGTATTTCTAACGCTTCAGGTGTTCCTAATGGTGGATACATTACAAACTTTTCACAAATATCACCTGTATAATCTTCTATATACGCATTAAATAACTCTGTAACCACTTTAGCCTTACTTGAGTTTCCAGCTAAGAAAATATTGATTTCCTTCATACCTTCAGCTATTTCTCCATCAAAAGCTACTTTAAGGGCTTCAAAGAAATTTTTAACACCTTTCTCAATTCTATCTTTAAGAATACCTAATAACTTTTCAACCTCTATATCTAATCTAAAACCTGGTTTCATCTCACCTGATTTATCAAAGAGTTGCACCTTTACAAACGCATTCTCATATAACTTCTCATAACCTTCATGCTGCTCCCATAATGGTCTTAATTCTTCCATGAGCTGCTTTGTATTTAATCTTGCTTCTTGTGATTCACTAATTAAGGCCTCATTGCCTGGAAATGCTTTGCATTCAACTGGCTTATAGAAAGCTATTTTGTTTTCTAATAGCTTATCTTGATTATCTTTAAATACTTCGAAAGCTAAGAGTTCTAATAAATTTTCTCCTCCTAAATACTGATCACCACCTGCTCCAAAATGATTAATGATATAATCATAGCGTCTATCACGTGGTCCAGCACCATGCCAAATTCCGAAGTCAAAGTCTGTTGTGCCTCCCCCAAAGTCAAAGATACCGTAGTATACATCTTCTTTTTCCTCAGGTTCAAATCCATATTCTTGTAGTGCACAAATCGCATAAGCTGCAGGCTCACTAGCGCCCTGTAACACTCTAAATTGATCCATACATGCTTCATCATTAATAACTTCTAATGGTAATGACTTTTTAAGCCCCTTGTAAAAACTATCAATAATCTTTTCTCTTACTGCATTTTCATAAGTTACAGGGAATGATAATGTATAGTTAAGGTAAATTCCCTTGTACATATTATTAATAAATAATCCTAGATAATAAGCGTATAATTCAATAGGATTAAAATCACCTTCTTTAATATCTACAAATGTTGAAAGTACTTTTTCATTACCTACTTTATCTCTTATTCGAATTTGTCTCAATTTATCATTTGTCCATTGTTTTAAGTCATTGAAATGGGCATAATAGTCATCACTTTTTTTAGCATTGGCTAAACTACCTGCTGCTGTATGAGAAATCGTAAGGTCTTCCCACTTTGTATAAGGTCTGCCAGCTCTTGCATTATAGTCTTTCATGAAATCTTCTATGTTTCTAAATTCCATAACTGTTGGATTCTCATAGTCTTTTTTATCAAGTTTTTTAGCAAAATCACCACATCCAATACGCATAAGCTGTGTATAATCATCGCCATCTTGATAAACAACTACTGTACTTTTGGTTCCAAAATCAATACCGACTATGCCATCTTCTCTTACATCTGCTAAAGGATTACGGCATACAAATGCTGTATCTGTTTGAATTTTGGTCTTTGTAGTATCTTCTATGTTCCATAAATCCCAATGCCCTAGATTAGGGTCTTCTAAACGTTTAATATCATAAGGCTCTATTTGTGCTCTAACTGTATCACATTCTAAATATCCCTTTAATAACTTGGCTTTTATTTCATCCGTAAGTGTAATTTGCTCTTTTGTTAAAGCCTCTACTATCTCTTTTCGTTCAAAAGAAATACCATTTAACTCTGTATATTCTCCACTTCTCACAAGACTTGTTAAGATTGGTGTTGGAATAATCTTATCTTCTGTGATTACAATATAGTTCTGATTATATAATTCCTTAACCTTATTTAGTAAAATACTATTTTCATTACTTAATTCATTTGGTATCCAGCCGTACCTAACAAATGTCTCAAATAGCGAATCTGCTTCTTGTATATCTCTTACAAGAATTTTTATAGTATCTTTATGTGCTGTTGTCCAACCTAAACTACTACTACTATCGCCATCTCTTATGTCTAAATAACCTACATTTCCATTTACTGTACAAGCCATTAAAGAATACTGCGAACCTAAATAATTGTCATTTACATTTACAATTTTGTCCTCTTTAATTAATGGATTTTTTTTCTTTTGTGTATAAAATAACTTTTTAGCTTCTGTTACATTCATTAAGCGCCCGCTATAACCAGCAAAGTTATATACGTTTCCTTCTCGTGTACATGTTCTTCTCGTAGAGTCAGCTATTACAAATTTAGAACCTTTAACATAGTATATTTCTTTATTTCTAATTTGGATCCAATCAGCTTCTGTAATCTTATTAAATTCTTCTATTAACCCATCAAATTTGCTTATTGCCTGATTTATTTGTTTATCTGTATAAGCTACTACTATCTCATCTAGTATTTGATTGCTTACTAAAATATCATTTGTACTTCTTGTATCCATATCTATACCCTCACAATTGATTTTTTTATAATTTTATCTGTTCTTTTATTTTTATAGCCTTTAAGCAATACTTCTGAAATGTTACCTGCTACTAAACTTTTACTTCCTCGTGAATGAAGTTCTTCATCTAATACATCGCCTTCTTGTACTGTCAGCAGGGTATATAAGTCATTCACTTGATTGTAACTTTCAAAGAAGTAGTTAAATAAGTCCATTAAACATTTCAGCTCTTCTTGGCTATAACTATCTAACTTGTGACTTATGTACTCCCAAATTGAATTCAGGTTATCCCACTGCGTACCAGAACATAAAAATGTTTCTATACTATCTGTTTTGATAACTAATTCCAAGTTCTTACGAATCTTCTCATCTAATGCCATGTATGAATTATAATGGTATTCTAATGCATTATATTTATCAGCATATGCAGCATTTTTACTATTTAATTCTTTGACCTTGTCTCCTTGCACTTCATATTTCTCTAAGATCTCTGCCTTTTCATTTTCTAATCTTTCTTCGACTTTCTCTAATGCTTTAACTTTATTATTTAATTCTCTAATCTCATCTTCTAATGCTGTATTTGTTTGCTTTAACCTTCTAATCTCATTTTCTAATACTACATTTGTTGGCACTTTTTCTAACATCTGTTGAGGATGTTTTCCCTCGTGTTGCCCTATTTTATCGCGAATGTATTTCACGACTTCTTTATCTTCTAAAGCTTGATAAAGCATACTAATAAATTCTTTAATTTCCACGATACCCTCCCAAATTTTTTAAAGGAGTGTCATAGATAAGACACTCCTTATATTTTATATCAGACCTGGTTTTACCTTTCTCACGTTACCACTTACAACTTTCTCCTGTGGAGCATTTATAGTAGTCACTTCGTATGGTTTATAAACCGCCTCTATAAGCTTTCTCATTACATCTTTTCGATCTGTCATATCAGGCTTCTTACCTATTACTGTCTCAATGTAATACCCTAACCATTCATAACTTACAACTTCCTTTTCAAAGATTGCATTTAATAAAATCATATCCATTGGATGTTGCCCAGTTTTAGTCATAAGTTTTTTCTTAATTAACTCAAAGTATTCAGGTACAAAGGTCGCCTGCTTCTTAAAAGCATACTTTACCTCTGAAACATCAAAATAACTTAAGTGATTTACCTGCTCTAATTCATCTGCTAATACCAAATGTCTTGAACTAGTATGTAAGAAGCTTCCTAAAACAAAGTCATTGCTGCTCACTTCTTCTCTAGTACTTACAGAAAGAGTTAAGCTTTCTTCTTCTATTCCTTCACATAGAGTTACTTTTTCTTGATCTTTTAAAATGAGCACATACTCTTTTTCCATAATAAGCGTCTCTAAATAAGGTGTAAGAAGGATATCTTCTGTTAAAAAGTAATACTTCCCATTATGTTTCAAAATCCCTTTACTTAAAACACTTTGTCCTAACGCATTATTGGCTATCTTGATTCCACTGATAATACCATCTGAGTAATCTGTATATGTAAGCTCTAGCATTACTTTTGGAAATTGTTCCATCTCCTCTAGCATCGCTTTAGTTAATAAACTTCCTTTATTAAAAGTAATGATTTTTCTACTGGCCATCTTACTCTCCTTATCTTAATCCATTAAAGAATGTCTCTGAAGAAACGTTTTTCTCAAAGTTTTCACATACTACATCATAAATATAGTACTTGTTTTCGCTTTTACTTTCTTTAAGTATTTGATAAACATAGAATCCATAAGCATCTTTAGCTGGAACTACAAAGATACAGATTGCTAAATCCTGCTGATTAACTTTCATTGTATCTACATCTCTTAACTTATTAATAATGTCATCAATGTTTTTCTCACCAAGAATACTGTGTTCTTTGATTTCGTTTTTAAGTTCTTCAAGTTCAATACGTTTACCATTATCAAATTGAATATCATAGTTTACTTCGCGTTCTAATTCACCTTGCATATTATAAACATCAAAAGTAACCGTTCTTGCACTTTGTGCATAATATTGTATGGTCACCTCTCCATTTTGGTGATTAAGGATTTTCGTATCTTCTCCTCTTTTTACAACCACATCATAAATAAGTTTTGGATCCTCAGCATAAATATGTGGCTTGATTTTACCACATTGTTTATCTTTGATATAAGCGATACTTCCTTTAATACAATCTAATTTAAGTTTTTCAGATGAATCTTTTTCTTTACCATTAGCTGTTCTTAATCTCTTACCTGGTATAAATTCTTTAAGTAATTGATTAAATAAGGTAATCTTACATGACTGCCCAGATAACTTGTAGTTATGATATTGATTAAGATCTATATCACCAATTAAATCATTTAGCAAGCTATAAATGTCTGCATAAAGTAAAGTAGTAATCTCTTTGATATTAATTGCTACATTTGGTAAATCTATGCGTTTTTCTAACTTCTCTGTCTCACTATTAACTGCATAAACATAGAATTTATTTAAATCTTCAATAATGATATTTTTGCTTTGTTCATCATTATGTTGAAAGTTAATAGATAATAAATCTGTACGTTTGTAAAATTCAACTTTAATTTTTTCTGCTAATTGCCATAAGTAATAGAAGTTACGTTTGATACGTTTACGATCTGTTTCATAACGATATTTCTGGTTATTTGTAAATCGTGTTGGAATTACTTCTTCTGCTGCTTCATAAGCTTCTTCTAAATTGTTATAGATTTTGTTAACTTGTCTTTCTTTCTTGCTATTATCAATCTGTTCTAAGATATCACTTTCTGCAAAAGGAATTAGTTCATCAATTTTTATATTAATAAAATCTTGATCAAATTGACTTGCTAATTTGATTTTAAGGAACTGGAATATTCTAAATGTAATGTTATTCCCACCAAAGTTAGAATTACCGTTTTCAAATCTTGTTTTAATCTTTAAATCATATCCTGCATCTAATTTATTGAACGTATACTCACAGCTTGCTAAGTCTGTAGTACCTCCTCCACAGTCTATAATCATAATGTTATTGTCTTGTGTATATTTATCATACTCTTCCATTACACTTGAAATATGATTATAAACAATAGAAATACCCTCATCTAAACTTGCAGCACTAGAAAGTACCTTGTACTGTGGTAACATTCTAGTCATTTCATTAATAAATTTATCTTTCAGCTTAACTGGTGCTGAGAAATGTACCTCTTCAAACTTTCTTTTAAAGTATTGCTCAGCAAGTTCAAGGATATGTTCCATGTATGCTTTAATAATTGATTTACGGCTTACTTTCTTTGTATTACCTTTTTCATCACTTATTTCTTCTAACTCATTAATGTTATTTATCCAACGTTTGATTTCAAAGAAGGTTGATGACTCTGTATCGTAGTCTTGCTCAATAACTTTGCGTTTTGCTTCATAGCCAAAAAGATATTCCACTTTTTCTTTACTACAGTCTTTAACATATACAAGAGTTGGATAAACATATGAATCCTTTCTAGTATTTTGTGTAACATCTAAGAATTTCACAAGTTCTATTTCATTAGCAAATTCATCTATAATGCCATAGCTCCCCATAGTCGTATTAGATGTTCCAAAATCGATACAAAGTGGTCTAGAAGTTTTCTCCATCTGTTTAAAGTCTACTTTACAATTTGCTGATAAAGCTTCTCCATTAAACATTACAAGCTCTGAATACGGAATAACTTCCTGTTCGAAGAACTCTTTCACCTGCGCTGTATCTTTAATAAAGATTAATTTAAAGCTTCTATTTGTCCCAAAGGCTTTGTATTCGATACATCCTTGTTCCATAATGAGGTACTAAGTATCCATAACCTGCAACCTTTTCATTGGCATTTACTAACATAAAGAAGTTCTTATAAATACCATCTATTTTTTCCATTGTAAATAAATCATTATAAGTAACAGGTGTCCCTTCATAAACAGTTGCTGTTGAAACGCCTAACTCATCTAAGCTCTCGATGCTTCCAGTATCTACAAGCTGTGTATAAAGCGCTTGTACATCATCTAAGTTTAATTTCTTTGATATTACTCCTGTTTTTTCTCCTACGATTTCAGCTGACTGTACTGTTTCTGTACTTGGCTGCTTAGGGGCTTTTGTTCCCCTAAGCTGTGCCTTTAATAAAAGCTCGATATTCTCAGCCTTATTATTTGTACTATCATAAGCAATTCCTTGCTCTTGTAACATTCTTTTGATTTTAATCCCTGGTAAGCTTTCTAATTCCTCTCTTGTAAGCATGCCTTTTCCTCCCTAAATCTACTGACGACTTAATGAATTGATAATCGTTTTAAATGTTTCAGCTAACTTATTCATATTATTAATTTGATAGAATTCAACTTGATTTGTCTCACTTACACTAGATAATCTTTTCATGAGCTCTCTATCAATGTCATTACCTACACCAATTGTAATAACTCTAATTCCACTCTGTTTTGAGACCTTAGCCATTGCCTTAGCTTCTTCATTATTATCTGGTCTACCATCTGTTACAATAATGATAACTTTATCATTTATACTACTTTTTAATTCATTATTAGCAATTTTAATAGCATGGTGCATGTTAGTAGAACCACCTGTTGTAATATGTGCTACTGTATCTAAAAGCTTATTTTCATCTTGTGTTAAACCACAGATAAGCTCTGCACGACTTGTAAAATCAACTAATCCTAAGCGATGTACGCTAAGATCAATCATTTCTTCAATAAGTTTATTACAAGCTTTTTTAGCTTCATCCATACGTCCACCAATGCTCATACTACCTGAAGCATCAATGAGTAACATAAAGTCAATTGGACTTTGCTCACCACTTATTATTTTCTCACCTTTTTTCATTGTTACTTTTTTACAGGCTGACGTTGTCAAGTCTTTAGCTGTAACTTCTAAAATACGGCTCTCATCAAAGTTAAATGTTACTTCTATTTGAGGTACACCTTTTTTGGCTTTTTCAATGCCTTCTAATGTAAAGCTGCCATAGAATTCATTTTTTGTAAGGTCCTTTTCATCTTCTCCTTCGTAAACATTAATCGTAACTACCTCTTGATAATCAAATGTAGTTGTAAATATTTCTGCTTCAGTAGCTGGATATTTTCTGTTTTTAAGAAGGATTCTTGATAATTCTTGTCCATTTTCCCCTACTACTTCAATCCCTAATGAATGTGAAATAATATCGTTAACTTGTACCTTTTCTACTCCTGTTTGGCTATTTGCTAAAATGCATGCACCTGTTACAACTAATGTAGATAAGTCCATATCTGTATAAACTTTTTGATTAAAGATTTTTTCTACATTCTCTTTAATAGCTGGAATATAACAACTTCCTCCAACTAAGATAACACGCCCAATTCCTTTGATATCAATATTCTCTCTCTTAATCATATCTGTAATTGTTTGATTAATACGTTTATAAAGTGGCGCACATAAACTATCAAATTTGGCTCTTGATAGACGTGTTTCAAAGTTGTATTCTTCACCTTCATATGTAAATAAGTTTGGTACTAATACTTCTGCTTCATCTGATTCACTTAATTCTACTTTGGCGCGTTCTGCTGCTTGTAAAAGGCGCCCCTGCATACTGTAATATTGGCCATACTCTAAGCCTGATGTTCCTAGTGAAGATAAATCTATTTCTAAATCTTCTTGGATAATTTGATTAAAATACTTGAAGATTGTTTCATCAAAATCATCCCCACCTAACTTTTTATCACCATCTACAGCTAAGTTATCATAAACATTATTTTCATAGTTTACTTGTAATACACTAATGTCAAATGTTCCACCACCAAGGTCAATGACAAAGAGTTTATCATCTGTAGCTAAGGTTGCTCCATATGCAATAGCAGCTGCCATAGGCTCTGTTGTAATACGTGTTACTTTAAATCCTGCTGCTTGTCCTGCTTTTCTTGTTTCATCAATTTGATTCGATGTGAAATATGCTGGTACAGTAATAACTGCTTCTATAGTTGTGCCTTCTTCAACTTTAAGTCTTTTCATTACATTAGCTTTTACTGTTTTTAAAATCTCAGTAGCCGCTAAAGTTGGTGTAACTTCTAAACCATCAAATTTCCATGTTTTATAAAAATCCCCCATCCAAGTTTTAGAGGATTTGATACGATTATTCGGATCAATTACACCTTTTGCCTGTGCTTTTTCTCCTACTTCAATACTTCCATCTTCATTAACGTATAAAACAGAAGGTAACATTTCTGAACGTCCAAACTTAAGACATTTCATTTTCCCTTTGTTCATTACGCTAACAAGTGTGTTTGTTGTCCCTAAATCTATCCCTACTTGTATAATCTCACTCATTATAATCTCCTCTATTTCTTAATTCACCCTTATTTATGAATAACTACAGTCTAACTATACTTTTAAATTCATCATTTGTAACAGCACTTTCTGCCTCTACTGCTTCTATTTCTTTTTCAGTAGTCACATTTTCTTCTAGTATTTCTTCAGTTACATCTGCATGTGCTATTTCTTCTACTGTTTCCACTTTTTCTGACATCACATTGTCTTCTATGTTTTTTAATTCTTCTAAGGTTTTATTTTCTTTTAATAACTCCTCATTTAATTTCTTTTGTTCAACTAACTCCGTATAATTTTTTCTAAAATCTAATGCTAGCTGTTCATTCTTTTCTTTTAACTTTTTATTTTCTTCTTCTAAACCTTGGCGTTGTTTTTGTTGCTCTATATATCTTTGACTTAATTCCTCATAGTCTCTTTTAAGTGCTTCATAATCTTCTCTTGCTTTTTCTTGCGCTTTTTGTAAGGCTATAATTTGACCATTTAAGCTTTGATTTGCTACAACATAAACTGCTTTATCTTGAAGTGCTGCTTCTTTGTCTCTTATTGCTACTTCTTTATCTTGTTTTAATGCTGCTTTATCTATAGCGATTTCTTTGTTTTTATCATTTAAGGCATCAACTACTTTTTTTAAACTCTCTTGATTTCCTAAGAGGTCTTTCACTTCTTGTTGTAACTTTTCAATATATACTTGTTTTTCATCACTTGTTTGTTTATGATAAAGCGCTTCACTATGAAGTACTTCTATAATTTCTTCAAGAAAGCCAAAGATTTTTGCATCTTCTACTTGGCTATACTCTTTATTAAAATGATTATCTTTTCTCATACTATTTCCCCTGTTCTATAGCTGCCATCATTTTTGTCATATAACTTTTTACTTCATCTACCACTTTTGCATCTCTTGCTTGCTTAGCTCTTGCTTCAAATATCTCTTTTCTCATGTAGTCAATAATGTCTAAGCCATGTGTTTTAAGCTCATTTAACTGAGTTTCACTTAAGTGAGTCATATTTTTTTCACTGTTCATGTACTATACCTCTATTTTAATTTTTTCTTCTTGTATCAAAATTGGAGTACTATCTTCATCCATATCATAAAATCTACCTAATATTTCACCTTGTTTACTAATTTGCATTTCATAACTAATTGTAGAAGCTTGATACTTACTTTTATCTATTTCAAAGCATCCAATATAAATGACTTCTTCGTCTGTTATCGCAATATTTCTTTTCTTATTAAATAACTGATAAACCTTAAATGCTGCTTTTCTTTCTTTATAAGCTGATAAATCTAATGGTCTCTTTGGTGAAATGTAACCATACTTTGCATTCTTAGTAATGCATGGATCAAACTTACCTTGATACTCTGTTCCTACACTGAAAGCAATTTTGTTTTGAAAACTTAATGTACTTTCTTCTTCTGTGATAAAGCTTAAATATCTTACAGAGCCATCTGCTACAGCACGGTAAGTTTCATCGCTATCTAAATCATCTAAATCCAAAATATCATCATTTTCATCAAAGTAACTATATAAGAGCTCTTGGAAATAATCTATACGCGAAGTTCCTCCTACTAGCTTAACTTTTGTAATGTCTTCTTTATCTAATCTAGCATCTTCTATAAGCTGATCCATAAGGTCATAAATTCGAGACTTAAGCTCATGCTGCTCAAGAATGTCATAAACTTGCTGTCTGCTAAGTGAAAGCTCTACCTTTGAACCATCTCTTAAAATCTTAAAGGTTTCTACCTCATCTTCATCATCGATAAACAATTCTTGTTTAAGGTCTTCTACTAATTTGAAGATTTCAGCCTTACTATCTTTCGCATCTTCTTCAGATAAACTTTCTAAAATATGCTTGCAATTAGGCACTATGATTTGATTATAAATAGCTTCTGTAATGTCTACTCCGCCATATTTTAGTCCATTTGAAGCAAGTACTTTAAGTGTCATATTATTTTCGCCATCATTTTCTATTGAAAATAAGCTTAAATCTAATGTACCACCACCAAAGTCAAAGACAATTATGTTCTCTTCTACCTCTTCATCTTCAAAGTAATCTTCTATAGAAAAGATAGCTGCTAAAGGTTCTGTAATGACTTCCGATACATTGAATCCTGCTTCAGTAGCTGCTTTTAGAATTCTTGCCTTCTGCATCTCTGAATAACAAACTGGTGTTGTAATAACCACCTCATCTGGCATATCACCACCATTTTGTTCACAAACAATCGCTTTTACTTTAGTAAAGATATCCTTTGCTACAGTAATTGCACCTACTTCTTTTCCTAAGTTAGGAATGTATTGTACCCAGTTTTCTGTTTCTAACTTACGTTTTATATAAACAACTTGATTTTCTTCATGTTCATTTGTATTTTGAGCTGTGAACCCTATTACAGGCTCTTTCTCTTTATACAAAATAACATTCGGTGTAATGGCATCTGCTAGATTTTGATTTTTTTCAAGCTTAACAGGTATTGCTGTACCCTTTTTATTGTTCCATTTAGAGACCTTGATGTTACAAGTTCCAAAGTCTATCCCTACAAGCATTTTATCTTCCATGTTGTCCCCTCTAGTTACTTCAATTTATTTGATAGTACAATCATCTCACCTCGTATAGCGATCTGATCAAACTCCTCTAAATCATTCATATAATTTATGTAATAAGGCAGCATTTCTACCTCTTCAATACGATTGTGCTTCTTAGCGTCTTCTGTTTTTCGTGGGAAGATTTTCATATCACTATAATCTTCTTCTTTTGTAGTGTTACCTACTACAACTTCACGTGTGTATACCCCACTTTTTGTAAGGTAAGCATTAACTTCTTTTAATAGCGACTCATAAAAAGCATCTTGTGTACTTTTCATCCCTCTATAAATTGCTACCATCAATTTTTCTAAGAAATAACGTTCTAATACTGTTGCATATCGACTAGCTACTATACCTGAAATTTCTTCTTCATCCTCATTTTCTAAGTCCACCTTATCAAAAGCCTTTTTAAGCTCTTTTTCATACTTCTCAATGATTCTAAGAAATGTTGGTGCTTCTTTATACTCACTATTCGTTAAATACTGGATCAGTGCAGTCACATCTTGTACGCTTTTCATTTCCGCTTCAACCTGTGCAATATCGCCTACAAATAAGCATCTTTCTTGTGATGGTAAGCTAAAGCTTTGAATACTAACTTTACTGCTTTCCACCTTCTTATCTTGTACTACTTTATTTTCTACTGGCTGAACTATTTGCGGTTTAGTCGCTACAGAATGCGTTGGTATATTTACTACTTTTGGTGCCGAAGATTCTTGTTGTAGCTTTGTATAGCTCTGTTCTAAATAACTATTTTTCTCTAAAGCCTTATTAAGCTGCTCTCTTAGATAAATATTCTCTCTCTCTTTATCAGCTAAGATTGATTTTGCCTTAGAATCTTCATACACCTCTTGTTGAAGCTGTTTATTTTGTGCTTCTAACTGCATCACCCTTTGGCTTATTGTAGCCATTTCATTTCTTAGTCTGGCATTTTCTTGACGCTCTTGTTCTAAGGCTTGCTTAAGTGCCATCTCTTCTGAGGCTTGAGCAACTTCATGACTTATCTCTTCTCTTGCCTGTGCTAACTGCATTTCAGTTTGTTTTAAGCGATTTGCAACCGTATTATAACTTCTCGCTAATTCTTCATAACGCTCAGCCATGACTTGGGCTTCTTTAAACTTTTTCTCTGCTGATACTTTATACTTTTTAAGTTCTTCTTGATTATTTTTTAGTCTTATAATATGCTTTCTATTTTGTCTATCTAAATATATATAATAAACACAAGCTCCGCCTAATACGCCATAAGAAAGCACTCTGCCTAATAATAAAAGTCCTTTCATTGTTCCACATCCTCACTCTATTTCATTTTGTTAGATAGGCTATAACATCTTCCTTTAATACAAATCTGCTCTTCTTCACCATCTATATCTAAGAAACGTACGTAATAAGGTAATGTTTCAACCTCTGTAATTAATTCATGTTCTTCCTGTATTTCTGTCTTTCTTGGGATATTAATCATATCTTCATAATCTTTATCTTGTAATTTATTACCCACTACTATATTTCTTGTATAAATACCATTGTCTCTAAGATAAGTATTTATCTTTTCAATGAAACCTTTAGCAAATAACTCTGTTTCCTCATTTTTGGCATATTTTAAACTTCTATAAAGTCCTACCATAAATAAATTAATAAACTTATCTTCTAGTAACGATGCGAAATCTGCTGTTAAATCTTCCGAAGTTTCTTCTTCTACTTCTAATGTGGCATCAAAATCTATGAACTTCTCTAAACCTTTGTTATATTTCTCTAATAGCTTAATATATTGTCCTTTTTGCTCACTTTGACTTTCTTGTAAATATGCCATAATCTCATGAGTAGCTCTAAGTTTCTTAATCCTCTCTTCTATAGCAGCTTCTCTTTGTAAGCCATCTTCTATAGTATAAAAATCAAAGGGAATAACCTTTGTATCTTCGATTTTGAAAACTTCAATAGGATTTCTAGTGTTCTCTTTCTCTATAGCGCTTTTGTTTTCTTCTTCCTTAGCTTGTATGCTATATTCATACACCTTTACCTTATAGTGCTCTGTATCTTTTAAGAAGTTCTTAATATCTTGTAAAATCATTTGCCCGTTCATATTCATCTACTCCAAATTACTTTCTTTATTTACTTGAATATTTCCATCCTTAATCGCTAAATTTGTTTTACAATCTATAATTTCAGCTGTTACATTAAGAGAGCCATCTACCTGTGCATCAAAAGTGACTTCTACAATCGTATCATTCTTCTTAAGCCCATCTGGTAAATTAGAAATAATGAGTACATCAATTTGTTCAATTCCCTTATCAAATACACGTCTTGCATTTGGATAGTTTTTGATATCCCTCTCAAAGATTTTAACTTCCAGACGTTGTTGTCCATCTTCTCTTAAGTTATAACGTTGTTTTGTTTTATAAGGAAGTACTGTATTTACATCAATAAGTTTTTCAAATACACTTAAGCTTGCGCCTTGTGCTACTTCTATTCCAAGCTCCACATTTGTTTTTGCAATAGTTGTTAAGCCTTCACTAAAGCTAAAGCTTGCAAGTGTTGCTGCACCTTTTGAAATGAGTGTAGAAACATCATCTGCAAATTTGATTTTCATATCCATAGCTTTTTCTAGTTCTGCACGTACCATAGGAATTTGAGAACTACCACCGGCTAAAACGATTTCTTCTACTTCATCTATATTTTCTTTCTTTGCTTCTTCTAAAACATTCATTGTGATTTCTACTGTTCGCTTGATATCTTTTGCCATGAACTTTTCTACATTGGCTCTTGTAAAAATCTCATTGTATTTAACAGGCTCATCTCCTGGTAATAATAAATCAATATCCATTTCCGCTTCATCTTCAGAAGAAAGCTTTTCTTTTGCTTTGTTAGCAGCATCTCTAATAGCCTGCATATTTCTCTTATATGTTTCTTCAGAAATCCCACTATCTTCCTCATCAAAGTCTTCTTCATCCATAGGCATCATTAAATCGAAATCATCTTCAATAGCTTCTAATAAGAACTCTACAATATGATTTGTTAACTTATTACCACCTAATGTTTTATCTCCACCAGTTGCAATCTCTGTGAATGTACCATCCTTTTCTCGTAAAATAGAAACATCAAAGGTTCCTCCACCAAAGTCATATACTAGAATGTTTTTGCCTTCTTCGCCGCTTTCTCTCTGATAAGCAATAGCTGCTGCTGTTGGCTCTGCGGCTAATTTTACATCTCTAAGACCTGCTTCTAGTGCTGCCCATTTAGTAGCTTCTTTCTCTGTTGAACTAAACTTAGCTGGTACAGTAATAACTGCCTTCTCAACAAATCCTTCTTCCACACCAAATTCCTTAATCAGGCGTGTCTCAATAGCTTTTATAACTTTTACTAAGAAGCACATCGCCACTTCTTTTGAAGGAATCTTAAAGCGGTCACCATTTTCTGCAGTAATTTGATGTTTATAACTACGGTCACCCATAGTTGCTTTGAAGTTACTTACAAAAGCACTTACATTTTGCTTTCCTCTTTCAATAGCTTCATTTCCAATAACCCACTCATCTTCTGAATTGAAAAAAACTGCTGATGGAATGATTACCTTATTTGATACTTTTAAACTCTTAAGTTTGTTTTTCTTATCTATATAAGAAACAACAGTATTGGTTGTCCCTAAATCTATGCCTATTTCTTTTCCCACTTGTTTTGCCCCCTAATAAATTGATATTTCACCAATATGCATTGTATTTGCTACTTCTATTACACCCATATGATGTTCCCATACAGTTTCTAAACGGTGTGTAAAATCTAAAAACAATTCCCTTATTAAAGCTAATTTCGCTTCATTTTCTGCTGTTTTTGTTTCTTGCAAATATAAAATAAAAGTCTCTTCACTTTTTCTATAATAAATAGCACATCCATTAAAGATGCGTTTAATAGCTTCCATAAAGACAAGCTTTCTACCGTCCATCTTATTCATGTTATAAATACTTTCTAAAATGATCTTTTGTTCTTTGGTATTTAACTTTATATATGCTTCTTTTACTAAGTTCCCGAAGTATCCTGTTTGGATTTCTTCTTCTATAATTTGTAGGCATAAAGCCTGAGTATGTACACCTTTTTCATGATCTAGCTGTGCTAAAAAGTGTATTAATAAATTAGCTATATCTTTGCTATCATCTGTTTCTTCTTGCTCCATAAGCTTTTCAAATATAGGAAAAAATCTATTTAAAACATTTACTTCAATACAATGATTTGATAGTTCCCTATCTTCCCACACTTCTAAGTAAGGGCTATATCTCTCTCTAGCAATTTTGTATTCGTTTTCTTCTCTATAGTTCTCCCAGATATAACTCATGCATATACACCTACCCACGTATGTTCTGGATACTCAAAACTCAGATTTGCTAAAATGTAATTCGCATAATCCTCAAAATAGATGTTATCTACGTCCCCACTAAAACTTAAATAAACCATGCCTCTATTCTTAGCACCAAAATATGCATAGTTTGTAGCATAATAGCTATGTTGTTTCGTATAACGATTAATCTTCACTTTGTTTTCTGGATTCATACTGATATCCTCTAACTCAAAGTTAAGCTGAGGATTTTCAAATATATTAATCACATAACGAATATCGCTCTTTGTACGTAACTTAAATTTATCTAGATAATGCTGTTTAATCTTATTACTAAAGAATTCTTGTGGTATAAGCTCCTCATCTACTACCTGAAAACTTATCTTTTTAAATTCAGGTATATATTCTTCTGCAATAATCTCCATTCGCATATCTACTAGACTAATTTCATCTACTTTTTCTTTGCAAAATAAATAGGCGCCTTCTTCCATATCAAATTGATGATAGAATTTCTCTTGTCCTTTATAAGGCTTTCTAATTTTACGTGAAGTTTCTATAACTTCTGCTTTAACATTCCACATTAAAGTGTGATCAGTTTTTAATACCTTTTCTAGACCATTTGCTTCTAATTTTAGATCTACATTTGTCCATTCTTTTAGCTCTACTTTATTAATATAAATATCTACCATACGTCTTCCTAATGGCGAGTAAAGAACTGGTGCTTTAAAACAATATTGTTCACTTAACTTGATAAGCTCCTTCTCTGCTTCAAGTACCAAAGGATTAAAATACAAGCAATAAGTAATTTGGTGTTCTTCCCCATTCTTATCTTGGATTACACCCTGATATGTCTGATTTAAATATCCTTCTACCTCACTATATTTACACATTAGAAAAGCTGTATCATAGTATCCACTTTGCGCTTGGCCTCTACTTATATTCGTCTCTAAATCTGAGACTGCTTCATCATAAACTGCTGCATAACTTAAAAGATCTTTATACGGTACCACTTCTTCAAAACCAACTTTATTTAAAGAATGTACTTCCGTACGTGGTACAAGCAGCGTATAAATACTAGGAATTGCTTGTTCCTGTTTTTTTTCGTTTACAATGTCTTGTTTTATATTCTCTATAACCTTGTTATGCTCTTTTATAAGAGCGGAAAATACATCATTAAAAAGTTCCTTTTGTTCTTCATTTAGTCTACTTTTTTCAATAAGTTGTTTTAAATCTGGCTGATTCATTCTTTCCCCCTACTAGCCTAATTCCACACCGCTGCTGCCTTTTATTTTTACTGTTCCTGCGCTTACTGAAACATCACTATCTGCTTTTATTTTCATCTTTCCTTTTGCAACAAGCTCTATGCCTTCAGCTTCTACTAAACATATTTTTTCATTGAGTAAAACTTTATTATTCCCTACTTTTAATGTAATGCCCTCATCACTTAAGCACATTTCACTACCTTTAGTTTGAAGTATAATGCCCTCTTCTGTTAAAGCAATGCTTCTTCCTAACGGACTTACTATATATTTATTTTGTGCTTTGCTAAATTCCTTAGGTACAGCCTCTTTACGCACCATTCCTGTGGCAACGACATATTCTCCCATTACTTGTACACGGACAATATCTCCTACTTCTGGTAAAAAGACAATGCCTCCTGTAGCAGCTGCATAAGGCGTCATATATGGAATCCATACCCTATTGGTACTTTCTTTTTCCTCTACCTTACCTAATTGAAAATCTAATTGAAGTCTACCTAGTCCTTCTGAATCTTTATTTGCCACTACTTTTGCTTCAAACTCATATGCTATAGATTCTATCTTTTGCATAACTGTGTAATCTTTTTCACTCAGTTTATAGTGTTTCTTATACACATCTCTTTGCATTTCTATCTCTACTTGTGTTACAACATAAGACTTTCCTTCTAAACTTACAGGTTGCCCTAGTTCTAAAAATTCTTCTAAGGCTATAGAAACTTCTTCACCATTTATGCCTCTTTTACATGTATATTGCTTCACATGTTTTAAAGGAATTTGTTTTTCTTGTCCTGCTCGCTGTCTACTTATTTCTAAGTACGGTGCCCCATAACTTAAATCCTCAACAAAGACATAGGCATTTATTTCTTTTGCAATACGTTTAATAAACTCAAAGTTTGTTTCCTCTACTTGAAAGACTAGTGAACTAATGACACCATCTCCCTCTTTCCCCTTTACTTTGATTTCTAATGATGTACTATTTAAACTCTCTAATACATCTTTATAAGTTTTGTTGGTATTTTGAAAAACACGTACCTTTTTTTCTCTATCTTCATAAATGGAGGTAGAATATAATTCTACCTCCATCCATGTTTCTGAGAAGGTTTCAGTTACACTAAATGTTTCTATTGTTCCATATAAAAGGTCACGTTCCTGAAGTTTAATATTAACTGTATCACCTAATTTCTTTTTCAAGAAAGGCTCATCTTCTGTTGTGCGTACCTTAAATTTGCAATATGTATGTGCATCTACCGCTTTAATAAGATAAAACTCTGTAATAGTCGCTAACTTACTTAATCCTTCTATATTCATATGCTAATTCCTAGTTATCATAAATTTGAATTTGATCTAAGTTTACTTGACGTTGTGAAATAAGAATTTCATATTTACCGTTATCTCTTGTTTCTTTACCACCTGTACCAAATTCTTCAGTGTAATCTACTACGAAAGCATTGTCGAATTTATATTCACGTAATAAGTTGTATTCATCTTCTTTGATTTGAACTGTAACTGTTCTATATACTTTTGCTTTTTCTGTATCTAATGTCCATTTAAAGAGATTTTTTGTTTTAGTTTTACCTTCTGGTAAAATACTTCCTTTGATTCTTATTTGTCCTACCATATCATTTGCACGGTCAAAAGCATGATCTTTTTCTGAATCAAGTTTCACTTCTACGCTATCAATTTCTTTATTTACTAGTTTAATTTCTTCTACTTCTGGTCCTTCAATAATTACTTCATATACTAACATCTTACATCCTCCTTAGTTTCTCTATATTTTTAAATTAATCTTCTATTACTTCAATTTGTAAAATTTCATCTTCTTTGCCAAACTTAATTGATAAAGCTTTTCTCTCTTCAATATAATCAATATCATCTTCTGCTTGTAAAATATTATTAGCAATGTCACCATAACGTTCAACGTTAGTCTCAGCTTTCCATTTCTTAACCTTAGTATCTAAAAATGTTCTAATTGACGCTGGTGTTACCTTACCCTCACTGTTTAAATAAAGACCTACAAAATCTTTAGTTAATGTTTTATAAATTGGTTTATAGACATCTGCATTACCTGAATCTTTTGCTAACGTTCTTGCATTAAATACATAAATATTATTAATAAGTTCATCTTTGAAGTACACTTTATTTGAGCAGAATGTAAATCCAAAACGATCTTTAATAATTTCTTGTTCAGCTTCTTTAGACCATTTAAGTGCTGTCTCACGATTGAGCTTTGTAAGTAATGTCTTACTATTTGTTTCTTCTTCTAAGTTAAAACGTACCCCTGGATTATTGTCTCTTGTTTTAAATCCTTTATTTTTTAGATATGAAGGTTGTTGATACGCTACTGTAAGTGCACAAGCTACATAAGCAGAATCTAAGTAAATACCTGGTAAGTTTAAGAATACTGCTTCTCCCCATTGATTTACACCAATTTGTGCTACTCCTTCTTTTTTAGGTAATAATGTGAAATTAGGATATGTAAATACTGCATATTCACTATTAATACCTTTTACTGCTGTCTTGTACTCTCTTACTTTCTCTGCTGTTAGATTTAAGAAACCTGTATTTTCATTTGCTTTGAAGTTAAAGAAAGTCATTACTTTTGCTTCTTTTAATACTTCTAATAATGCTTTAGCTGTTTGTAAGTGAATAAGCCCATTATTTTTGCTACCTGTATCTGATGACATATCTAAATCCATGTCTAAATCATCATCTAAAGATATATCCATCATATCTGCAACTTCTTCTTCATTACCTTGAATAGCTGGCAAAATAGCAAACCATACTCTTTTATCTTCATGTTCACTTAAATGCATAAGGTATTCTCTTAATTTTTCTTTAATTCCTGGTTGCACAAGTTGGTCTGCTTTACAGTTGGCAATAATTAATGGTGTTTCTAATTTGCCATTAGTTGATGCATGTTCAAAGAATACTTGTACTGCAAGTAATTTTTCTATTACTGCTGAAATTGCTTGAATAAGACTTTCTTGTGATTGTTTGTAGATTGCTTGATATGTACTTTTCTTAGCTTCTAATTCTTCAATGCTTTCTACTTTCATAACCTTTGCTTCAGCATAGTTTGATACAACTAAGTTTGCCATAAACTCAGAATTACGCATTGCTTCAGGTGCATTTTGATTAAAATCTTTACGTATATAATTAGCAAGTGCTAATGTTTGTTTTTCTTCTTTTTCTTGCTCCTCTATACTTACATCATGGCTTTCAATCCACATAATGTCCCCTTGATCATCATAAGCAATGCTGCCACCAATCATCTTTGGTGCTTCACTTACATTTTGAACACTATTATCTTTACCATTTGTTAATAAGTTTAACTTAACTTCTGTATCTGCTAACGCAAGTGGAATAAGTGCTAAAGGTCTTTCTTTATACTTCATTACAATTTGTTTTCTTAAGCTTTGAATGTTTTTTACATATTTAGCTTTTTCCATACTTGGTAAGCCTGTTTCTTCTAACTTAAGATACTCTTTGTAGTTATACTCTAAGTCTCTTCTCATTTGTTGTGCTGCACGCATTTCACTCTCTGGTGTTAGGAATCTTCTGATATCATCATAATTAAATTCATTATTACTTACACCACTTGCTCCCTTTTTAACATATAAGTCCATCATAGATTTATAAAAACTATGTTCTGTGATATCTACTTCTTGATACTGACAAAACTCTGGTTTTTCTAAAGTATATTTAACTTCAAATCCATTTTCACCTGGTACAAACATTTCATAAATAACAGGCTTAAACTTTTCTAAGAACTCTGCATAACTTCTTACTTCAAGTTCTTTAAGTTTTTCAGTGAATTCATCAGCTTTTTCTACGTCACCAAATTTTAAAAGTTGATAAAGATTAGCTGCTCCTTCAATTTTAAATTCTTCAAATAAAATAGTTTTATAAGTCTGTCCAAATCTACTTAATGGCATTTCTAACTCCTCCTAAATTAATATGAATAAAAAACAACACCTTCTAGATTTTGTTTTTCTAATATTTCTTTTAAATCCTTTGTAATATAAATTTCTTGATTGCTTACTCCTTGCAATTTGAAGATATGATAATTACCCACATTATTGCCATCTATCACAATCTCTTCAGCATAACCAAGTACTTCATTAACTATACTCTTATCATAATTGAGACAATTAATACGTGGCGGTAAAGCCAACCAATAAATTTCCCTTGCACCTGTTATTTCACAGGTAATATAAATCTTTTTATAAAATAGGTTATCTATTTGCAACTTATCTAGGACAGCTTTAAAGCGGTCAGATATTAATGGGATATGATTTTGATAAATAAAATCTGGGAACTCAATACCTCCTTCATCAACTACACCCACTTCTAAAGGCGCTTTATCTAAGAACTGAAACTCTGAATTTAAGCATCCCCTTTTAAGTTCCTGTATTGAATCATCTAGTGTGACATATTCCTCTGCATGATCCAAAGCTGCTAAAATATAAAATTCGTTTATGTTAATTCACCTCCCCAAGTCTCTTTTTAATAACTTGTATAGGGGAGTTATAGGTTACTTGTGACTCCCTTAAAAAAGCATAAATTGTATTTTTATTACTATATAAGTGGGACATGGTATCTGGAATTGCTTTAGGCATATAGATTACATTTTCTTCTGTGAAAGGTAATATCTCTTTTGGTTCTCCTTCACTACACATAATGAAATGTCTTACATTCCCACTCCATTTAATAAACTCGATAACTTCCTTTGGATTTTCAGGACTATAATTCATTTCTTTTGTAAGGTTAAACACAATAATCCCCTTTTTACGTTCTAATCTATATTGCTGTGCATAGGTACCATTTTCTAATCTCTCTAATGCTATAAACTTCATTGTTTCTGGAAGTCCAAATGCATAAGAAAGGGCTACTTCTGATACATAAAACGGCTTACTTTTTCTAGGATTTTCCTTAAATGCATCTAGTTTCTTTCTTACTGTCTTTTCTACTTCATGCATTAATGCAAAGAACTGTTCTTTGGCTTTTGGATTATAGCGGCACTGCTTTCTTTCATAAAGCTTCGTTTCTACTATAATGAGTTGTTCATTTAAGGCTTGGACATAATTTTTAAGCTCATGCTCACAGCTTTTTAAATAAGCTTTTCCTAGCCTATAGTCATGTCCCGCTACATGCCACTGCTTACCAGTTAAATCCATCACTTCATAAGCTGTCTTTACTTTATACACTGTTGTCTGCTCACTAAACTTAGGATTTTCAGTTCCTCTCGTACTTGGATTCATTGGTAAATAAATACCATTCTGAGCATTATTAATATCATAGCCATAGAAATTCGCAAGCTTAACTAGCTCCGTATGTCGGCGGAATACATTATTCCCCGAGATAATATGATGAGCGGCAATCCCATAATCATTGGATTCTAAAAGAGAATCCTCCAACATTCCTGCTGCTTTCATATTTCTACGCAGTTTACCAGAATCATTGTCTACATTACTATCTGCCATATGATAACCGCATGTATTTGCCTTATCACACATTGGACAAAAGCTATTTTTTGCTTCATTTATCTTTAAGGCTGCATCTTGTCTTAAAGATGTATCTGCTTTGTCAGCTCCCACTGCTTTTTCTTTGGTTTCGAACTTTCCTGATGGTGAAGCTTGCTTTATGAGTTTCTGACTACTGCTTTCTACTGCTCCTGTACTACTTGCCGCATTTGTAAAGCTGTTATCTATGCCTTTACTAACAACCACTTTAATTCCTACTGTAGTTGTTTTATCTACAGTGATTTTGCCGCCAAAACTCATACAATTAGTACAAGATGCTTCTGTTAACATGCTTTTCCCTTTGTACTTTACTTTTATTGATGTCTGTGTCCAAGGTCCTTGATTAGTCAAGATACAAGGCAGATATACTCCAGGCTGTGGCTGCTGCATTCGACACATATTGGGGCCCATATTAGCTAATTTTGTAGCTTCTGTAAGCACTACTTGACCATTAATTTTGACATTGCCCATACTTATAGCTTTTAAAGTAGCTGTAGGAATCACAAAATTACTACATTTAAATTTTGCATTAGTGTTTAAATACTTCATTTTCACATTCCTTTTTATGTAGTTTACGATATTTTATATATCGACCTTTTTCGTCATTCTTTCTAGTCTCTTATGATTAATTATAATATTTAAGATAGACAACTTTTGTCTACTTTGAAAGTAACTTAAAGATTACCACTATTTGTACGCACACAATCCTTAAGAGTTAAATTATTAAACATGTATTTACTAGCGGTTTCATATTTACTACCAGTATCGTATCCTAAACAATTATAAAATGCAGTATTAGACACATACTGTCTAATAGACGATTCCCCAATTATATAATCCATATAATTACTGCCTCTTTTATGCCACATACCACATTCCTTAAAAGTACAGTCTTGTATCATAACTTTTCTTTCATCTTTTGAAGTAGTTGTTCCCTTTTCATAAATCTGGTAAACACCACCATAACGGCTTGAGGCACTGCTTTCAGCTATATATATACATTCTTCAAATTGGCAATTCATTATATCCACCTCTATACAGCCCGCAGCTGTAAACACTCGATTTTCAAAGCCTTTAAACTTACAATTACGATATTCTATACAATTGCTTCCTTCAAAAAACATGCAATTGGTTTTTCCAATAAATTCACAGTTAATAAAACTTACCTTCTTATTGTTTTTAAAGTGCCACTTCAACTTCGATAAATCAATTTTCCAATTCACGAATTTAACTTCTTCCTGTTTATAAAC
>OOCW01000756.1_pt1 | contig 27960 bp, 42 predicted proteins | sample 1671201 | NCBI WGS metagenome assembly OOCW01 (sample SAMN06348132, study PRJEB24527) | human gut metagenome | biome: human gut; feature: ankylosing spondylitis patient; material: feces | host: Homo sapiens | place: China | collected 2015-10
CGATACAACTTACGTTGTTTCTATCAATCCTGAAACCTATCCGATGCCCGCTGGGGTTAAAGAGAAAATTCACGACTTGGACGCTTATTGTCATTCGACAACACCCGCTGAAGTCGGGAAGGGTCTTCAGACATTCGCTCGTTTGGGCGTCAATGTCAGCGCTATCGCTTCGAGCTATGTACCTGAATCACATCAGATTGCAACTCAGCCGAAACCCGCTGTAGAGAACGCTCAGACGGTTGTTTCTCAGCCCGTTGTAGCGCCGATTGCCCCGACTCAGGAAATCAAACCTGTACCTGTACAGCCCGTTGCAGAGCCGAAAATGCCGAGCATTGCTGACGACCTAGATTCGATGTTGGCAAGTCTTAACGCGCCCAACACAATCGACCCTGCCGATCTTCCGTAATTGAAATAGCAGACAAGGCGGCGAAATGCCGCCTTTTTCGACTATGCGAAACCTCGTACTCATTGACAAAAACAATCTTGGCAGACGAAGCAACGCTCAGTCTGTTCTAAAGACAAGCTCAGGTTTTCAGACTCAGGCGGTCTTCGGTTTTGTTCGTACTCTGATCTCTCTCAAGAAAGAATATCGAGACCGAGACTTCATTGTCTTAGACGATGGGAGAGCAGACTTCAGATTCAATCTTTATCCCGCTTACAAGGGCAATAGAAAGCCTTTGACACCCGCTAAACAAGCCGAATTAAACGCTTATACAGCTCAAAAGCCGTTTATTGATCAAGCGGTGTATCTGCTCGGTATCGCTCGTTTATGTGCGTCAAATTACGAAGCGGATGATCTTGCTGGACTGCTTTGTTCTAAGAGAGGAAATCGAGAAGTTACGTTAGTGAGCGGTGATAAAGACTGGCTACTGTTGATTGACAAGGGTGTTGAATGGTTTGACCCGAAGACAAAAGTTCATATCAACCATCTTAATTTTCAAGGAAAAACAGGAGTATTCACGCCCGAGCAATTCTTATTTAAGAAATGCTTGATGGGAGATACAAGCGACAACATCAACGGAGTTGGCGGTATTGGTGAAGAACGAGCAACTGATATGGCTCTGCATTATTCAAATTTCAATAATTTTCTTTTGAATAATCCCCGCAACCATTACGAACAAGCACTTTTTGACTCAAAGGAGAAACAAGAGACCTTCAAGAGAAATTTGCTCCTTATGAACATAAGGAACCCGCAAATTGACACTTCTAAAACCTATATGTCGAAAGGCAAGTTTGAAGGAGACGCGTTTTACAAGTTGTGTGAAAACCTCGAATTCAATTCGTTTCTTGCCCACTTTGACATCTTCGAGACATTGTTCTCTAAAGGAAATTAAATTGAATAAAGAAGACGCAATTGCATTATTGGACAAAAAGATTGGCCCAAATTCCGAGATCATCGGTTACGACAAGTTCATCAATACGAGCTATGAACCACTGAATAAAGTTATCAGCGGTAAGTATGACGGCGGTCTTCCTTACGGTCGCATTGTTGAAATAGTAGGCGAATCCAGCTCGGGAAAGACGTTAATGGCTACCAAGATGATGATCGAAACACAAGCTCTTGGCGGTGTTGCGATTTTCATTGACTGGGAACGTGCTTTCAGCATCGACTTAGCAAGAAACTTAGGGCTTAACACCGAACGTCCTTACTTCTTCTACTTCACACCTGAAACATGGGAAGACGGCAATAAGATTGCAATTCAAGTGTGCGAAACACTCAGGGACAATGCGATTATCGACGCAGACGCTCCGATAATGGCGGTCTTTGATTCGATTGCTAGTGCAGTCCCCGCTTCTTCAGCGGCCAAAGACATTGATGCGTACAACATGAACGACACAACGGCGTTGGCTCGTGTTGCTTCTACCACGCTCAAGGTTATGGCTCAGAAGGCGTGGAAAACGAACGCTACTTTCGTCTATCTCAATCAGGTCAGAACTGTTCCAGGAGCTTACGTCCCGACAACTAGCACGCCTGGAGGTAAAGCAATGGAATACTTCAGCTCTGTTCGTCTCTTTTTGAACAAGAAAAAGATTGTCGATAAAGACAAGAAGTATCTCGGTCAGAAAATCACGATAGAAGCACGCAAAAACAAGATCACAAAGCCGTTTGGGGTCTGCTCAGTGGATATGTATTACAACGCTGAGAACGTTCCTCAATTCGATTATGTAAGCTCTCTAATAGACCTGTTAGTCGAGACGAAAAAGCTCGAAGTATCAGGCGCTTACATTCAGTACGGTGATAAAAAATACTACAAGAGTCAGCTTGTTAAAAAGATCACCGATGAATGTGCTTACGACGAACTTAGCAATCTTTTAAAGGCGTAACAATGATTTCTGTCGAACAGATATTAGAAAAATCTAACTCTCTGTACGACCTTCGGATAGGAGAGCGTCCGTACGGTTACTACGGCGCTCTCGGCGAATCGTCTTACAAAAACGAACCGATAGTAGATTTTGCGGTCGAAACTCCATTAAGCAAAACGGATATTTGGAAGTTCGATATAGAGAATCAGACATGGAAAGCATCAGGTGGGAGAATTCTTGTTTTCGACAAGGACGAGGTAGTCACATCAAAAATTAAGCCAAAAAACGTCGCAGACTATTTTTTCAATAGAGAAAAATACAATTCGCTGGGAGCGAAGATAAAAATACCCTTTGTGCAGTATGGGACGGCTGGTTACATCACTTTTAGCGTTTTTAACGATGTTCAATTTTCTCCTGTCGTAAGGTTGTTGTGGTTTTTGGGCAAAACCAAAGACGAAATTGACGGCGGGTACTGCGGAGAATTCCCTTGGGCTTTCTACCTCTTCTACTTCGCTCTTACACGGTCAAGAAGAGACTTAGAGGTTTTAAAAAACGCACATTGGCAACCTTGGGGCGACAATAGAGTCAATATTGACTATCCGACATTTTCAAACTTTAAAAAGTTCTATTACGACCTCTATAGAAAGCTCACTAAAACTAAAGAAGACAGAGACAAGAGGTTGTTTTCTGAGCATCTTTGGTGCATCTACAGAGGTATGAGGGGCGATCATCCCGATGGTATTCCCTTGGGTGGAAAAAGGTTAAGAATCGGCGATGCTAAGAGCGCTCAAGAGGCTTGCGAATATCTCTACAACATCTATTGCATGAACGGTTTTGCTGAATCGCAAGCAACAGTCATAAAGAAAGAGAAAGCACTTGCTATTCATCCATTATGGGGGACTTGGTAAATGTCAATTTGTATTATTAGCGACACGCACTTGCACAACTGGACTCAGTTTGCAACCATCAACGAAAAGGGCGCTAATTCCCGTCTTGAAATCATTCTTAATGAGATGAAACGGGTAACCGCAAGGGCGAAAAAGCTCGGATGTAACACCTTAGTTCATTGCGGTGATCTTTTTCATGTTAAAGGAAAGATTGACACGAGCGTACTAGTTCCCTCTATTGAATGCTTGAAGGAAATCAGAAGTCAATTCGATCAAGCGTTTTTTGTCACGGGCAATCATGACCTCGCATTCGCAAATGGCGAACAGTATGGTAATTCGATGTTCATCAGTCAATGTAATGCAGATGTCATTACAGAGACTTATTCTCAACATAAGCTCGGCTTTATCCCGTGGCAAAGGAACATCGAACTGTGGAAGAGAGAATTTCAACGGTTAATCAAAAACCCGAACGTTAAATATGTCTTCACACACGCTCCGATAGATGGAGTTATTAAGGGTCTCCCCACTGGCGGTATCACTCAAGACTACATTGAATCAACGGGCTTTAAGGGGAAAATCTTTGCGGGTCATTATCACAATCACAAAGTAGTCAGCGAGCAACTGATCTCTGTTGGAGCATTGTGTCATCACACTTGGTCTGATGTCGGCTCTTTGTCTGGCTGTATTTTTCTTGACACCGTTACAGACCATTGGGCTTGGTTAGAAGGTGAAACGCCGAAGTTCGTTGACCTCGATCAAACTGCTCGGGATTACTCAGCAGAAGAATACGCTGAAATCTGCGCAGGTAACTATGTGAGATTGACCACAGATGAAGACCTGAAAACAGCCAAAGAGATTCACGACGAGCTGATCGAAACTCTTGGCGCTAAGAACGCTTTAGTCAATCTCAAAGCGAAGACTGCTGAGGTTAAACGAGAAACTACAGTTAAAGACATTGAGCATAACCCCTTAAGCACCTCTTTAATGAGCTATTTGGACGAAAAACTCAAAGATTCTTCGACTGAGTTTAGAGAAGAAGTTAAGAAAAAAGCGTTTGAAATCTATAACGAAATCGAGGGCTAAACCATGTACTTTGGCAAATTATTTATCAATAACTTTCTTGTTATCGGCGACGCCGAGGTTGATCTTCATAATTGTGGTCTAACTCTCATAGAAGGAAGAAACGAAGACGATGAAAGTGCAAACAGTAACGGCGCAGGTAAGTCCAGTCTTGTCGATGCGCTTTGCTGGTGTCTGTACGGTGTGACAGGCCGAGGTGTCTCGGGTGATGCTGTTATCAACAAGAAAGCAAAGAAGGAATGCCATGTCGGGGTGGAGGTTTGGACAGAGGGCTTGAACTGCTACTACATTGAAAGAGGACGAAAGAGTTCGAGAATAGGAAACAACTTGATTGTTCAGCACATCATTGTTGATGGAAATGATGTCGGGTCAGGTTGTGAATTGACCAAGACAACGGTGGCGGACACCCAAGCTCTTGTGAATGATCTGCTCGGTTGTTCTTATGAAATCTTTACTTCGTCCATTTACGCAGTGCAGGAAAAGATGCCTGATCTTCCTGCATTGACTGATAAGGCTTTGAAGACTCTGATTGAAGAAGCCGCTGGCATTGACAAACTTCAGAAAGCGAGTGTTATTGCAAAAGAAAATCTAAACGATAAACAAAACTCGTTGGATGTTCTCAACAGCAAAATAAGTTCTTGCGGAAACGAGATCAACAGTCTGAAGACAATCATCAAAAACACCGAAACAGAACGTGATTCTTGGAAGACCAAAGCAATTGCAAAACGAGACCAAATTAAAAGTGAATATGATGCTATCGCTTTAGAACGGGATGAAAAAACCAGCTTATTGTTGCCTGTCCCCGAGCTTGAGAAACTGGAAGCTGAATACAGACAAATCGAAGCTAAATTAAAAGAATATGGCATTGAAGAAGCGAATGTCAGAAAGCTCGAATTAAACGCTCAAAACAAGAAATCGGAATGCATAACCGAGAAGCGTCTTATTGATGTTGCTCAGAACAAAATCAATGAAATAGAGCAGAGTATTCAGAACATTCACAACAAGGTCGGTACGGCTTGTAAAGAATGCGGAAAGGTTTACAAGGAAGAAGACTTGACCGACGCTGTAAACGCACTGCAAAAAGATAAAGAAGAGCGACAGAAAGCTATCTTGAAATCTTTTGAAAACTTCAAAAAGTTAGTCGAAGAAGCGAAAACTGAAGCAATTAAGGCCTCAGAAGCACGTCGAAAACTCTCTTCTCCGACAGAACTTACCAAGAGACAGCTTGAAGTCGGTAACAAGATCAACTGCAATACAGAACGAAAGACCGAAGTCAGCAGACTCTCAAAAATGCTTGGCGAAAAAACCAAAGCATTGGTTGAGATTGAAGCAGAGCTTGCAGGGAAAAATCCCTTTGAGTCAATGCTGACCAAGTTAAATGATGATCTCAAAAGCAAGGATAATCATTGGGCAACTTTAGCCTCTGAAGCAGAAATGAAACAGATGGAAGTTTATGTCGCTGAAGAGGTCAACAATCTATACGGCGTTAAAGGCATTCGTGCTCATATTCTGGACACCATCACTCCATTCTTGAACGAAAGAACGGCTTTTTATCTCAACACCTTGTCTGATGGTGAAATTACCGCAACTTGGCAAACTTTAACTAAGACAGCAAAGGGAGACTTCAAAGAGAAGTTTTCTATTGATGTGCAAAGCGTCAAGGGCGCAAATTGCTTCGCTGGACTCAGTGGCGGAGAAAAGAGAAAAGTTCGTGTTGCAACTTCTATGGCACTGCAAGACCTCGTTGCTTCGAGAGCTAAAAAGCCGATTGATTTATATATTGCGGACGAAGTTGATCACGCCCTTGATGCCAGTGGTTTAGAGCGCATGATGTCAATATTAGAAGAGAAAGCAAAGCAATTCGGTACAGCTTTAGTTATCTCTCACAACTCGTTGCGAGATTGGATTGACAACTCGATTGTCGTCACGAAACGAGACGGTATCAGCACTGTTAGCAGAGAAGAATAATGGCAGAAGAAATTAACGAAAGCATTCTGTTTCCCATTGAAGAAAACGAGAATGTCAGCAAAGTACAGACAATTGATGTTCTTCAAGTGGTTACAAAAAAATGGAAGAACTATTTTATGACCGTCTTTGATCAGTACAGAACGGAAAGCGGGAGAGAAGTTAGACTGAAGTTTTTTGATTCTTCAAGCGACTTTTCTCGCTCTCCAACTCTTCTGAGTGAAGACTTGGAGAAGAAAAGAAAACTTCTTGTTGGCGAAGAGCTGTCTGTCAAACGCTTTAACTGCGGGGTTTTGAATTTTCAGCATAGCAGTGGAAAACTAACATTTAGAGTTCAGGTTTTCGGCTACATCACGGGCGTTACAACCGATGTTATCGACAAACTTGAATTGTGGCAGTTCACTTACGATCTTGTTGTTGATTTGAAAAACTTTATAGCGATCAAACGTGCAAATGTTTACTACGACAAGAAGAACGAAATTATTTTCGGCTGTCTTGACACCTCTCTTTTCACGACTAATACGAAATGGATTCAGGCCGTAATGGGCACGCTGAAGTACAAAGAGCCGAGCAGTAATGACAGAGTAATTATGGACAACTTCACAACGTGCTGCATTCTTCCCATTATTAGAAACGCTCTGCTGGAAGTCTTTAGACCGCAAAAAGAAGAAAAGCAGAAAGAGAACGAACTTTCCTATCACGTAAATTACGGAACTTGGTAAATGAAAAAAATAAAAATTATAGGTATCGACCCCTCCCTGAGAAACTTTGGTATTGCTATTGGCACGATTGATACCGACAGCAATGAATTTGACGTACACGACCTCAAATTGGTCTCTACAGAGAGTTCTAATGAGAAGAGAGTACGTAAGAACAGTCAAGACTTGGAACGCGCTAGAGCGCTTTTTAAGGGTGTCTGTGAGGTGATTAAGAAAGAATCTCCGACTTATGCTTTTGTAGAAGTACCGCACGGGTCTCAGAGCGCTCGATCAATGGCTAGTTATGGTATCTGCATCGGGCTTCTCGCAAGTCTGCCGATACCAATTATTCAAGTGACTGCTCAAGAAAACAAAGTCAAAGCGGTTAAGCACAAAACTGCTAGCAAAGAAGAGATGATTCTTTGGGCTTCTGGAAAGTTTCCGAATGCACCTTGGATTAAGCGAAAACTTAAGGGAGAAGAAGTCATGGTTGAGAAAAATGAACACTTAGCAGACGCTATCGGAGCCATAAATGCTGGGCTTCAAACAGATGAATGGCACAACATAGTGGGTTTGTTAAAAACTATCTAAGGAATTTCATTTATACGTATCGTAAGTAGTTAACTACTTACGATATAATTCTTTTAGTTAATTCGGAGATTAGCAATGAAATTCAAAAACATTAAGAAGATCATTAAACGACCTTCTTTGTGGTTCCCTGATGGGAAGTACAACAAGAAGGTTGATGATCTTATAAAAGACATGATTCGGAACCGAGACAAGATTCTGCTTCTTGATTGCTCTAGGTACGGCATTTGGCTTATCTACAACCAAAAAGTCTATTGGTTTCGCGGTTATTACTGGGTTACAGACTGCGATGTCGGGAGCATAACGCTTCCAGAACCTACATTACAGCTCTTTAAAAACGATCTGAATATAAAGCTACAGAGACAAGCTCGTAATCAACTGTATAGGGATTTACGTCCGAGCCGACTCACGATGCTGAAATTCATGAAGAAAATCTACGAGCCAGCTCAAAGAGTTTTGCATCGTTTCGGTTTTCGCTCAGTTTGTAAAGACGGTGAATTTTACGAAGACGGGGTGAACAAAGGAACTGCTCCGACCTCTGTAATTTTCAATCTTTCTTACTGCATGGCAAAGCTAGAAGCCGAAGACAGCAAGGTTTATCACTACCTTTACAACGAAAGGACAGAACTGAAATGACAATCTACAAAGAAATGAAATATCACGGTGGTCGTTGCCAGATTGAGACATTAGCTGAAGGACAAGTGGGCGAATATAAATGGACGGTCTTGTCACTAGGAACGCACCCTTGCGGTTATGTCGCTGTGCCAGAAAATCACCCGTTCTATGAGAAGGGGTATTGGGAAATAGACGATCAGATCGAAGTGCATGGTGGGTTGACTTTCGGAGGAAGAATTCAAGGCTCTAACGATTATTGTTTTGGGTGGGACTATGCACACGCTGGAGACTATACCGGTTACGCAACGTTTGGAACGAACGATGAAAAAAGATGGACGACGCAAGAAATTGTTGATGAATGTCTGAAGGTTATTAAGCAGTTTCAAAAATATGAAAAAGCAGAAGTTCAGTCAAATTTCAAGCTAACACATCAAGGAAAAATTCCCATTGACCAATACAAAGCAAGACAAGGTTTTATAGCAAAACCTTCGCCAGACGAAAGCTACCATCTTGTAAAGATCATAGGCGGTCAGTTGTATGACTTTTCTACTCGCGACTACGTAAACGACACACCTTGGTTCGCTTATGAACCGATAGAGATTGTTGTGGAAATAAAGAAGGGGAATAAATGAAGACCTTCTTTGACTTTCTCTATCACCTTGTCGGACTAATGGCGGGCGCTGGTGGTCTCATGGCTTTCGTCGTCGGCTTGATCGTCGCTTGGGGCAAGAACCATTACTTAGCTCTTTCCATTTTCTTAGTAGCCGTCATCTCAGCATTGGTTGTCACTATTTATTTTCAAAAATTATGAAGCGATGCCTTGTTTTTTTCGAATTATTTATTGATTTCATTGTCAAGGTCGGTGGTATTTATGCCTTTTTTTCGGCTATGAAAATCATTCGAGACAACCAACCAATTTCGGCAATTTTAATTTTTCTGTTGGTAATCATTTGGGTCTTAATCAAACTCTTTTTCTTGAAAAACCATGAGACAATATCTTGATTTAATGCAACAAATTCTCGATAAAGGAAATCATCGAGAAGACAGAACGGGCGTTGGCACGAGAGCAATCTTCGGCGCTCAAATGAGATTCGATCTCAAAGAGTCTTTCCCGCTTCTCACAACAAAGAAACTTCATTTGAAGTCCATCATTCACGAGCTGATTTGGTTCTTGAGCGGAGATACGAACATCAAGTATCTCAAAGACAATGGCGTCACTATTTGGGACGAATGGGCAGACAAATACGGAAATCTTGGCCCAGTCTATGGTCAACAATGGCGTCATTATTCAGCAGAAGGAACTTGCGCAACAATTGAGACGCCCTTCGGCATGATGGATGGAACTGTTGTTGATCCTGGGGATGCTTTTACTAAGCTCTACACGTCGTATGAAGATCAAATTGGCAAAGTTCTTTGGTATCTCAAAAAGTTCCCATTTTCAAGAAGACACATCGTTTGTGCTTGGAATCCGTTGCTGATTGACCAAATGGCTTTACCGCCTTGTCACTGTCTCTTTCAGTTCTTTGTAAGAGAAGAAAACGGCAAGAGATATCTGTCTTGTCAGCTTTATCAGAGAAGTTGTGACTTCTTCTTAGGTGTGCCGTTCAACATCGCAAGTTATTCCTTGCTAACACATATTTTTGCTGACTGTTTGGGTTACATCCCTGACGAATTTGTTTGGACGGGCGGTGATGTTCATCTCTATGACAATCACATTGAACAGGCAAAACTTCAACTTTCACGCACGCCATTACCCCCGAGCGCACAATTACATATAAGAAATCATCACGACTTACCTTGGGAATACAAGTTCGATGATTTTGAGATTACGGGTTATGAATCATATCCCGCTATTAAAGCACCGATTGCGGTTTAGAAATTGTGAAAAAGGAGAAAGCGAATGAATGAAGAATTGAAGAAGAAACAGATAGACGCTATCAAAAAAATTCGTGAACGCTTTGCAGATGATGCGTGGTTTCTTCTAGGAGATTGGATAGATGCTCTTGACGATGTGCCAAGTGAAGATGGATTGCCCGACGAGCCAGTTATGAAAGAACGAGCTCGAATCTTTCGTGCGCAGGAGCTTGTAGGTTTTGAAGAGGACTATGAGGAGAACGAATGAATCTCGACAAACTTAAAGAAGCCGAAGTAGTCGAGGTGAATCGTCTTGATCACCCCGATGATACCTATGGAGGCAGGGGCCTCTAATCCCAGAAGAAAGATTGAAGAAGCTCGTAAGAGAAGGAAGATATAAACCACCACGCTCACAAAAGGTAATTTTTATGATAACGATTAGTCTACATTTAGTCGCGCTTTTGGAAGAGGTCTCTTGGTCTCACGAAGCCGAAAACATCTCGTTCAGAATAGATAAAAGCTACAGCGGACGATTCATGTATGGCGAAACGTGCTTGGGCTTTTGTCTTGAGCGAAACGCCGACTGGCTCGACATCTTCGATATGTTCGAGAACGTCAATCCTTACCTGTTTGAAATAGTAAAAAGAGAACTCAGAGAACTCAAAGAATGTGCCCGCACTGACTCAATGGGCCTAGACAAGATTCTCTACTTTCCTGGACATCAATTCCCGAAAACTTTTACCGACAAAGAGGCTTAAATTATGGCAGTGAGCAAAATTGCAGAAGCAACATCAACAAACGCAAGGTTGATTGCAAAAGCACAAATTGGCAGTTCGACCGTGAAGTTCAAAGCGATTGATAAGCGGGATGAAAGCGAAATCGAACTCGAATTGACAGTCAGAGACTTTAAAGACTTCATCGCTCAGTTGATGGCAATGAAACCGTTCATTCGTGAAAATGTCATCGAAGCTGAATGAGATTCGTAAGACTCTGAAAATCCCAATCAAAAAGAAAATTAGACAAGACTGTCATAAGGAGTTTGACAAACTTTGGAAGTACGGGGGAATGACAAGAAAACAGGCTTATGCTTGGCTCGCAAGAGAACTCGGCATTGAGTTTGAAGAATGTCATTTCTCCACCTTGTCTTTAGCAGAACTTCAGAAAGCAAAGTTAATCATTCTGAAAAAACGCAAAGAATGGAAAGATAGAGGCAAGAGGTCTTTGACCCGCAGGCGACGGGCCAGTCTTTGCGGTTTTGGCAATACAGAAGATTGGGCTTCGGAGTTTTATGAAGAACAATAGGAAGTCGGTTCGCTGGGTTTAATTCTGCTGGACTCATTTAAAGAAATTTCGCCAAAAATGAGTCCATTACAATGTCTTGGAAATCAATCAGATCAAGAGGAATTGTAATGAGAGTGCAGATTGTTGGCCCGCAAATTTGTTCTGAAAAAGAAGCGTTCGCAGAAGAATTAGCCAAAAAACTCAACTGCAAGTATGTACATATCGAGGTTGATAAGTTGATCGACAAGAAGAAGTTCGCCAAGATGACAGATAACGGAGAGGCTTTTCTGAACTTTCACGAGCTGATGTTTAAGCGACTGAAGAAAATGATAGAAAATCTTCCCGATAACGTCGTGATCGACTTTTCCCCGATTGATATATACGTCACTGTTTTAGCAAATTGCTCATTCATCGTTCGCCCCGACGGGCTGACAGACGAGCAATTAGAAGCCCTGAACAAGCGTTTATTCGTTTTTGATGGGAATGTTGCTGAGTTGTCGCAGAGTTTCACTTGGTCGATTCATTTGCCCGCTAGAAAGAGTTTTGAAGCGTTTGATGGCACTTTAGAACAATGTGCATTGATGACCAACGGCTATATTGCAAAAACAGGTTTGAAAGCGTTAGCAGTCTCAAGAGACAGAACGCCAGACCCGATACCTTGCATCGACCCTGTGATTGAGGAGATGGAAAGTCTTGAACTCAAACAAGCAGAAAACGAACTCTCCAGACTTCGCAGTGAGAAGATAACTTTTATCAATTAACCTGAATCTCGTTGCAATCTTTGCCAATCGCATTGTTGCGACGGGATTTATCCTTAGAGCGCACGTATGAATAACATAGTTGGATTAGACCTCGAAACAACAGGTATTGGCGAAGACCACAAGATCATTGAGTATTGTGGATTGGTATTAAACGATAAGTTGTTGGAAGACGAGTCAAAAAGTATCCTACAGCGATTTAATCCACAGAGAGCCATAGACCCGAAAGCACAAGCCGTTCATCACATTTCATTGGCCGACTTAATGAGCGAGCCAATTTTTGAAACGAAAGCGGAAGCGATTCACGAGCAATTGAAAAATGCCACACTTATCGTGATTCATAACGCCGCCTTTGATACTTCTTTTCTAAATCGAGAATTTAAGCGTCTCGGTATGAGCGAGATTACGACTCCGACACTTTGCACCATGAGGTCAACCCGCTGGGCAACTTTTGATGGAAAAGTACCGAGATTAAAGGAATTGTGCTTTGCGCTTGGTGTCATATACAACGAAACAGAAGCTCACTCGGCTCGGTATGACGTTGAAGTAATGTTGGCGTGTTTCTGCAAGATGCTAAGAGGTGGAAATATCGACAAAAATTACATCTTTCCCTTCAATCAGATTAGCGAAGAGCTGTACCTGAAAGCTGATGGAATGTCTTTGATTTAAAAGAACATTCCATTATTCACCCCTGTAAACTGCAAACATGAATCGCACGAAAACGATTCTCAACAGTAACAAGGAGTTTAGAGTGAGAGTAGATAAACCGTATTTTGAACAGGCTTTGGTCAATTGGGCTTTGAGAGGGGAAAGAACAAAAACGTTCAGAATGACTGAATTAAAAAACGTGAGTTTTATTTGCACCAAAAACAAAAACATTGCCAGATGCAACGCCTACTATGTTTTCAACCATAAAGGTAGGAGTAGTGCTATTCGCATTGGAGATTTTTACAGCGAAGTAGTTGAACAAAAGACTGAAACTAATCCTGTAAAGTTCAAATTTAATCACCCTGTGTCCGTCAACGAAATTGTAGAAAACTTAAGAAGGGTTCAACTGCTTGGAAAAGATAAGCATTCGATATTGTCAGCATTAAAAGTAGCTTTTCCTCAGAAGACATTAAAAGAGATGTTGGACTTCAGAGAATCTACAACGACTCTTTCTTCGGCTACAAAATCTTCAAAACATTCGGTAGTTAAAAAGGTTGTAGCAGGAGCATCTAACGATACAACAAAGTTGGTTACTCCCATTGACCCGCTTAGGGAAGTTAAGCTCAAAAACTTGGAACAAGAACTTGAGCTGATTGACCTCAAAATCCGTAAGTGCGAGATTTTAAAAGAAATTTCAGCTCTTAAGAATGGCTAACTAACTACTTAATTCTATGTGGGCGCAACCCGCCTACATAGAGTAGAATACAATAATACTTAAGTAAGTAACTACTTAAGAGGTTAACAAGATGAATGGTCTTTCAAGAGTTGAATGCAAGGTTTACGGTGTTGAGAAGTTGGTCGAAGTTGGTAAAGATTCTGATGACCCGCTGACCCGTTATCTCGCTGAATGGTGCGAAGTTTTAACAGAACAAGAAGAGGCTTTTTGCGGAGCGCTTTCAGAACTTGACGAACTCAAACTCGTGATTCGTTCACTGGCTAAGAGGCACACTGACAACGTTAAAGGGGTTGCAAAAGCTCGGCTCATTAAAGACCGAAAAGAGATAGCAGAAAACGCAGAAGACGAATTCAACGAAACAATCGGCTATGCGCTTGAAAAGCTTAATTCCGCTTACAACATCATTGAAAACTATTTGATCGAAAAACAGCAGTAGGGGATATTTATGAACTTCATCATTAGCAATCGAGAAACGATTTTCGGCCGTTCTCCAAAATTCAGCGCTCTAATCGAATACGAGGGCAGAGAATTTAAAGTTTCGGTCACAAAAAAGACAATTACGGTCAAAAACAAACTTAATGTTCAACTGTTCACCGAGCCGAATCGCTACACCATCGATGAGCAGGGAGCTATGAAAGGGTTAAGAGACTACATCGTAACTCACGCCATCTAACACATTGACGGTATAGGTTTAGAACCTATGCCGTTTTCTCGTACTAAAAAATCTTGGAATAAAAATGACACATTTACAACGTGCTTACATCTTTGACATTGACGGCGTTTTGGCCGATTGCTCTCACCGTCTGCACTTTATCCAACAAGAACCAAAAGACTGGAAAAGGTTTTACGAAAATTCGGATAAAGACGAAGTTATTCTGTCGAACAAAAATACATTAAGACTGCTTAGAAACGCTTTGCACGGTTATCAGACTAGAGGAATCTTGTTTGTCACGGGAAGGTCTGAAGCCTATCGAGAATTAACCATGAATTGGCTAAAAAAGAAAGTTTGGGGATGTTTTGGAAACTTTTACGACGATATGTTGTTCATGCGTAAAGATGGAGATTTTCGCCCCGACTGGGAAGTCAAGAAGGAAATCTATGAGAACGAGATTAAATGTCAATATGAAATTTTGGGAGTTTTTGAAGACCGCACACGGGTTGTTCAAATGTGGCGGTCGCTTGAATTGACCTGTTATCAGGTCTGCGAAGGAAATTATTAGAAGAATGAAAACAGAAATAGAACACAAAGAAGCAATTGCGAAAATTGCCAACGCTCATACCGAAGAAGAACAACTCAGACAGATGGAGGAAGAAGCCGTTGAATGCGCCTTGGCTATCATCAAAATGCGCCGTCACGGTCACAATCCAATCACGCGAAAGGATTTAGTCACCGAGCTTGCAGACTGTCTGATAATGATTGAACAACTTGTTTGGCGTTTCGGTTATCAAGACGAAGTTGCCATTGAAATGGTCAATAAGATCAACCGAGAATTAACACGAACAGGTCAGACAGAATTCTTCACAACAGAAGTTTCCATCTAAAAGTCAGCCCCGAGTTTCGGGGCTTTTTCATGCTTGGAATGAAGATAAGGTGAGTCTCCCCGCCAATGTTCACACCTCTATAATAATCATATAGAAATTCTTTTGTAATCAAAGAGGTACAACATGAACGAGAAACAAATAGCTGAAGATTTAGATGAACTTATGAGCACATTGAACACTGAAGATGTCATCGTCATTGACGAACCTGTCGGTATCCCTGAAGTCGTTACCAAAGACTTCGTTGAACAAAAACTCATTGCTTTAGACAAGGTTGAAAAAGTCGAAAAGCAAGAAAAGACCGTAAAACCCGCTAAAGCGAAAAAAGTTGCAAAAGCTCCGAAAGAAAAGAAAGTCTCCGAACCCCGCGTCACTTACAAAGACGGTTACGGGAAGATGCTGGAACAGCGTATCAAGAATTCAAAAGATGTTCTTGCGCTTACCAAAGACATCGATGAAGAAGAACAGGTGAAAGAAGTGCGTGAGCTTGAAAAGCTCTTAGACGACAAGACGGTCTTCTCTCAGAAAAAGGTTTGCGAAAAGGTCATTCAGCTTTACACATTCCTGACGGGCGGTTGCAGTCTTAACACGGTACTCAAAATTGCTTTTGATACTTTCAAACAAGACGGTTTTCTTGACGGTGGTAAAAAGGGGAATCTTTATCAAGCACTGCTGAAGAAACCCTACAGTCCCGGAACCGCAAATGCTCAGTCGGCTCAGGTCATGAATATGCTCCCTAAGCTCGGTATCGCTGTCAAGGTTGGTCATCGTTTAACTCCTGACCCTGAATCGAACCTGCTCCCGCTGATCTATCAGAAGATGGGAATCTAAAGAAACGAAAAGCCCCGCAAAAGCGGGGCTGAATTTTTACTCTATTGTCAATAACTTCGGCTTGTAATCTAAGCTCTCTTGACCGTAATATCCAAACGAATTTTCAATCAACTTAACTCCGCCAATCTCAAGCTCGGCTTTGACATGGGTATGACCGAATACCCACGCTTTGATGTTTGACCGAGAAAGAAACATTCTTGTAAGGTCAGTACAGAAAGCACTTTGAAGCGGGCTATCACTGAACATTGGCGTTGTAGCAAAAGTTGGAGCATGATGAGTTAGAACAACAACTTTCTCATCTTTGTGTATTTCGAGCAGTCTATCAAGCTCAAGCAATTCTTTTGTGAATCTTTCTCGGTAGTCTTTTGCTGTTAAACCGTGAACATACCAAAAGTCATTGAGACGACGAACAATATCAAGCTCATAGGTTGGATCAAGGTCAGACCAGAGTGTTCCGCCAATGACTGTAGTGTCTTCAATTTTTACCGTGCTGGGAGCGTCGCTAAGACTAAGGAAATGAACATTTTTGTAGTCTGAATAGCGCTTACGGTACTTTGCGACAGGGCTAGATTCTTTGTCTAGGCCGAAGAGGTAATAGTCGTGATTTCCTAAGACACAAACGACGTTTTGATATTTATGTCTGACTAAGTTGAAAAAGTAGTCTGTATAAAACAAAGCGTGTTCGCTGTACCAGTTGCCAATATCTCCCGCTACCAAAAGATTGGGAGCAGTTGGCTTGAGAAATACGCTTTCCAAGAATTCTGTACCCGCTTCACCACTTCCTACGAAGTGATCAAAATGCAGGTCGGAGACTACATCAAACTTAGGCATGTTTAATTACCTGTAAGGATATTCGTCGTTATCCGTGTACTTTGCTTGAATCGGCAAAGAGACGTGCTGAGGTTCGTCATTGGCGTCTGAACGCTTCATTGCACGACGTTCAACAACTTCCATAATCGCATAGTTTGCAAGATCAAGCAGAGTGTCTTCAATGCTTTCATCTTTGACTTGACGGTCAGACTTGCGATAAAGGGACTTAATGCGCTCAAACTTATCAGACAAGCGAATCAAAATTGCTTCGGGGAACTCCGAGCGGGTTTTAGCGAAAGAATCTCCGTAGTCGGTATTTTTGGCGACGTAAGTCTGATGAAGATTCATGCAGATTTCATTGTGGATTTTGTATTTATCAATCATTTTTCTTCTTGGTTTGAAGTTGATCTTTGATGTACTCTTCCGCCCACTGAAGGGTGTTCTTGGAAATATTCTGAATGTTTTCGTTGTTGACAATAGCGGGAACAACAATCATGGCGGCCACAGTGCTTCGACTAGGAAGAAAGGCAACCCCCAAGAACGCGACAAACACTATTGGGCCTATTACTTTATTTGTTTTGTCGGTTACAAGTTTGACTTTGTTATATGTCTTAAGCTCGTAATGTGTACTAGAGTCACAGTAGGAGACCGCTTTAATAATGTTCATCACTACTAAAGAGATTCCTCCGAAAACTAAGATAAGACCACAGACGCCGTTAAACGCGTCAAGTTGACCAATGAAGTAGATGAGAAGAGGTGAGATTTCCATTATTATTCTTCCTCGTTTTCTTCGTCTTCGTATATATCGTCAGCAAGAGTGCTGACTTCTTCCATGTAATCCCAAAGATGTTCAAGAACATCGCCTTCTGAAAGAGCTTCGTCTTCCGAGATTTCGTTAATCTCCTTAAGATCGGATAGGTCTTTTTCCCATCTGTCTGCAAGTTGCTTGAGTTCAGACCAATACCCGTCTATACGTTTCTTGTGATCGCATTGAATTACTTTCACTGTCATATCTATTCGTCCTTTGCATTTTTAATTGCGTACGAAAGGTTGTCCATCAGTTCAAAAAGCGCATCAGTTGGGAAGGGAGGCGAACGCCGTTCAGGAGGAGTAAAAGCCTTTCTCCTTACTGATAGACGGTCAACAATTTTCAGTAGACACCGTAAAAGGTTTAGACAGGCTTCTGCGTCTTCAATCGCTAGTTCAACTTTCTTCATTCTTATTTCCAATGACCGTGATACCAGCGCTTAAAGATGCTTCCGCACCATTCCCAAAAAGCTAATCCAGCGGCAATAGGAAGAGGAGCCCAAATAGCCCATTCCTTAGGTACAAGGTGTGCGATTGTGTAGAGGGTTGCTCCTAACAACGTGAAGATAAGAACGATTTTGATGGTAAGGAAAAAGTAATCCCAAAAGACTTTGGTCATATTCGCTCTGATTTTTTCCATCAGATCGATTTTCTCTTGAGCTTTGTTTTCTTTGTTTACCAACTCTGCAATCTTTTCATCCAACTGAGTTTCGAGAGGAACTTCCATATCTCGTTCCCTACCGTCGGGACTATGAGGTGCATCCGCCAGTCTCTTAAACAACGGTAGAAGCTCTGAGCACTTCAATCTCTCATAGTCAGTTGCATTTGGGTCTTTGGCAATTTCTTGTAATTTCTTTGCAAGAAACCTGCATTCAAACCAGCTCAGTTTCATTTTCTTTACTCCACATATTTTTCAGGTAAAGCTCTAAAGGCGACGACTGTATAACAGACAGCGGTAGGGCCTTCCCACCATTTTTCGCACCCTTCGGGGCCATAAGAAGCATGAAATTCTTTGACACTGAATTCCCCATCCTTGTGTTGCACGAACCAGTCACCTTCGCTGGGAGGTGTGACGGAAGGGTAGGGATTCCAACCGTTAGGGTCGTAAGCCAGTTCAAACCGATCTAATCGCAATTCAAAAGTCACATCTTCGCTACCCGAAAACCACTTATGAAAACGAACATATCCCGACCCATCTTTAGATTGTTGACGGTAAAATTCGTCAATCTTTTCATCTGTAAAGAAACAACTAACTGCCTTTCTAAGTTCTTCGTCTTTAATCTTCCACATTACATAACCCTCTCAAAGCATTGAAACTTGAAGTCGAACGGTCGGTCTTCAGTTTTTGAATGTTCTTCAACCCAAACTAATTTCCATTCGTTTTCATCTAAAGCGTCAAAAGTCGCATCACCTTCAAAATCCGCATCGATCTCGGTAATCCAAGCTCTCTTTACATAGGGCAAAGCGTGCTTGTAAAGTTCAGCTCCGCCAATAATGAATACTGTTTCATCAGAATTGAGACGCTCTAAAACATCTTCTAAGGAGGAGCTGACAAAAGCGTTCTTAGCTTTGTAATCAGAATTGCTCGTTAAAACGATGTTGCTTCTTTCTGGCAGGGCTTTTTGACCGATGGATTCCCAAGTATGGCGTCCCATAACGACGTGATGACCGAGCGTTTTTGCTTTGAAAAACTTCAGGTCTTCAGGCAATCGCCAAGGTAATTTGCCGTCTTTGCCAATCACGCCGTTCCGACTGCGTGCAACAATGAGATTAACGAATGGTTTAATCACGATTAGAGACCTTTCGTATCCCAAAAGCCGCCGAAGTCATCATCTGTAGGCATAGCTCTAAAGAAGGTGGTTGTAGTAGGGGTTGGATAAATCCATTTTTCACCATTCCAATAAGCTACAAAACCTTCAGAAGGATAATCACGAATAGTGCAATTAGATATCAGATAACACCCACGCTTAGGCGGTTTCACTTTAGAGAAATCGTTCCAAGTTCTAGGGTCGTATTTTTCAACTTCCTCAAGCTCTTCTTTTTCAACTTCGAAACTGACTTGATTAAAACCAAGACAGTCATTCTTTCCGAAGAGAACGTAAGAAAATTCATCATCAATCTGCTTTTTGCAGATTGAATTAATTTCTTCTTGAGTAAAGAAAACGAGAATTTTCTTCTCGATTTCGGGATTCTTAATTTGCCACATTAAATAGATTCCTTATAAAAATTGTCGGAGGGTGGGACTCGAACCCACGACACCTCCCTAATTGTGGGATTGCTCTTTCCGACTGAGCTACCTCCGACCATTCGTACTTCCAATCAACTAAAGGCGCCCGTTGACGGTCGTACAGGTACGCCAGTGGCCAATCTAACGTACCCTTCACAAACTCGTTCGTCCTACGGTTTGCACACTGCAATGACTCGACGGCGTTGCGCTTTACTGCCGGACGAGGAAGCTATTGTCGAGGCTTTATATACCCGCTAGTGGAGCCGGACAGGAACTCTCTCATAGAGAGGGCACTGAATGTTCCATACAGCTTGTCGGCATATCTTTATAAAAACCTGCACGAACTCCAAACACAAGCCTTAAGACGTTATGTCTTGGATAGTGCAGGTCAACTCTGTTAAGGCTTTTCTTTCGCTTTAGCTAGTCAGCTTGAGGTTATGCCTTAGAACCCCTCGAAACTCCCTGAGACAACGTTCGCTGACACGCCCTCTCAGATCAACATTTAATCAGCACACCTGTTGCTGATTTTGGCAAATGCGGAAGGAATCAAACTCTCAGTAGTACATTCTTTAAACAACAACTGAAATATTGAGCTACGCACTTAACAAACTTGGAGCGGGTAGAGAGACTCGAACTCTCGTCAACGGCTTGGAAGGCCGTTGTTCTACCAGTTGAACCATACCCGCAAACTACTTGGTCGCAGGGGTTGGATTTGAACCAACGCGTCCCGTTTAGAGAAACGGATTTACAGTCCGCCGCTTTCAACCTCTCAGCCACCACTGCGATAAAACTTCAAAATCATCTGTTTACCAAATGACTTTGAGGCGGAGTCTGTCGATCTTTAACAGACCCCTTGTTATTTTTCCGCCACGACCCAGCGCTAGACCATGTTGAATTGGCTAACCACACCAAAGCCTTAATCAGAGTAAAAAGGCTTAAACTCCGCAAACGCTTTTGGATAGTTGCGATAACCTTCTTCGTTTAAGGGTCACCAAGAATAGAACCGCTACAGAAACCCTGGAGCACGGCATTCGTTGCTTGTAGATCAAACAAGCAAACTGAATTCGGTAACTCTCCGAGTTGGACTCGAACCAACGACCCACGGATTAACACTCCGTCTCTCTACCGACTGAGCTATCGGAGAATCATTTAAAAGATTGAAGCAGAACCCACAAGCTCAAAGGAATTCTTCGCATTGGCAGTGCGTACTCTCATTCGAGAACCCAGAGGGACGCCTTTCATCAGGTTCTGCTCAACCCCGTTCTAACTATCAAAAAAAAATATGCGATTTGGGAATAGAAGGGCGGAATTGCACCGCGTTCACTCAGGTTATGAATCTGAAAACCTTGAGGAAATCTTCAATCTCTAACAAGCGTCCGTTGTCAGAGCTTCTTATTTCCTACTACTTCTCGGTCACGCTTCTAAGCCATTAAGTACCAAGTCGCAGATTGTCTGACCTCTTGAAGTTGATCGACAATCCTTGTTTTACATAAGTAATCGCTTACATCCTATAAAAATGATGCGAGAGTCGGTTTGTTCCACAGATTTGAGATAATTTCGAGTGATAAAACCACCATAAAACCAACTCTCGCGTTATCAGCTAACTTTAAGGAGATCTATTTTTAAAAGAGCAATCTTTTTCTTATTTGTTTCTCATTATAAGCAATTATTAAGTAAATAACTACTTATAAATGGATTAAAGCATTGGGATTTACCCGAAGAACATTACGTCAACTAACGATTATTATTCTAACTAGTTGATTTTAAAGGATATTATTATTTTATTGACTTTTTCAAAAACACAGTCTTTGGCTACGATTTAAAGACCGCTCCCCGCCAATAACCACATCTCTAATATGTAGTTATCGAAACAACAAACACACGGGAGTTTGAAAATGAGATTACATCTTGTAGAACAGAGCGATCGCTCCGTCCTAGAAAAGGTTTTCAGCTTTGAAACCGAAGAAGAATTTACCGCTTGGGAAAACGAAAGAATTCGGACTTTTGGTAACGGTTGGTCTTTTGTAGAAGAAGCAATGCACGCAAACGAAGAAATTTGGGTTAACGCAAAACTTCAATTCAAATTCTTGAGATTTAAAACCCCTCGTGCTAGGTTTAATCGATTGGCAAATAAAGAATGGTGCAACTTCGTACTTAGACATAAACACGCGTTGTGTTTTTACGATGAATGCTCTTCCTTTACTATTCTGGGAGTCTCAGATTTATCAAAGATGTCTGATGAAGAAATTCTCGAACTGCACGCCAAAGACCCAGTGTATCGTGACGTCAACGGTATTAGAGATTTGGTAGTCCCGCTTGATGACAATTCTTGGGTTGATTTTATCGAAAGTAAAAAGCCCGACGGTTCTAAAGATTATTTCATTGAATTTTCTTGCTTTAATTGATGCTGATTCAATAAGTTAATTCTTGGTACCCTTATCAATGAGGGTACCAAATTCAGTTAATCTAACACGTTCCAAGGCTATTCCAACTAATCTAACACGTTGATTGGTTGGAATATGTTGATCTTCGTTCTTCCCGCCAGTAACCATCTCGGTACTATGTCTATATCGAAACAACTCAACAAGGGAGTTCACAAGTGAAACGCTTTACCAAATGTGCGTCAAAGTTGGATTTTGCGATAGATATTGACTACGCTTTGAACTATCTCAAGAAACACAAAAAGCTCGATCATCTTCTGTACTTAATAGACCTTGATAGTACATGCTTTGAATACCTTCGTAATTGGAGTGATGACTTTGATACTTATCTGGCGCTCAATAGGCTCACCGAATTTTCAATCGCTTGTCTGTTGCAAGAAAACTTTATGTACTTCGTTGTTCAAGAAGAATACGATTGTGATTTGGATGTCAGAAGCCCCGAATGCCCACCCAAACTAGAGGAATTTATCAAAGAAAGATTCAAACTCAATCCCGATGATCTTCTTTTTCAAGAGATGATGTTTTTGTACTTAAAGACCATCTTACCGTCGGTTTCTAAATTCATTAAACAGGCTATTAAAGACGGTAAAGTCTATCAATACGTAAAACGCTATACTTGGCGACAAATGCCCAATATCAAGGAAGTTAGAAGAGACAGTTGGTTTCTGAGAGAAAGAAGCGACTTCTATCGTGTAAAAAGAATCAACTATCATAACTTCACAATGAAGCACGACGGGTTTGATGCTTTAGATTATGAAGATGATTAAACTGATGTAGAAGGGCTGTAAACGAAGATAACGCACAGCTCTAACGAACTACCTTCGGCATAGGCAATCAACATACAGAGAGCGAATACGAGCCTAAGGAAGACGTACAGACGTAATACGTATATAGATAGGCAATCAATAGGTGTAAGGTAAAACAGAGGAGAGAGAGATACAACAGGATAAGGCAGAAATAGGGGGAGGGATTGATAACGCAAATTCATAAAATTCCCTCATTCATGCATTTTCCACATAATGAAATTCCAAGCAAACTTTGTAACAAACTCTCTTCCAAGGAAGTCTTTAAAATCAAGGCGTTACAGTCGTCATTGTCAAGACAACAGTCATTTGTTCATAGGCAACCTTCGGAGTCTTCTCTTCCTAGGCAGTTCTTTTCTTATAGGCACTAAAACTTCCTTATCCTTTGGTCATTGAATCCAAGGCAATGAGTTCTTAATTCCTAGGCGCTGACTTAGAAAATCTGAGAATCTCTCGGAATTTATTTATACAGTAATTTTACTGTATTTATACAGTAATCTTATCCCTTGAAAACTGAGCATCTTATAGAGGGTCTGACCAAGCTCTAAGTACCGCCATTATTGGGTTTCAGAAAATGATGATTTTAATAGTTTGGACAGTTTATTTATACAGTAACCTTTCAAAAAGTGATTGAAATATAATGAAACTATCAACTTTACGAGAGGTTACAGCAATGAAGATTGAGAAAATGCAGTTTGCAAGCGTTACGGTAGATGACAAATTTCAAAAAAGAGTAGCGGTTTATGCTTATGACGAGACTAACAAGCGCTATTTGCTGATTAGAAGCTGGCTGGAAGGCAGAATTGTTGATTCTGACGATCTCGAGCTCGTACAGGAATCAGTAGATGAAAAAACATTCATTGAAGTTAACGATTACATCAATGAAATCAACAGTGCCGTGTCAAAAGCGCTGAGAAGAGTCATTTAAAAGGGCGGTCTGACAAAGCAGTGAACGAAAATTTTTGGAAAAGACGAAAATGAAGAAGTCTTGAGGCTCTTGGAGAGTTGCTTGGTCAGACCCTCTATGAGATGAAGAAAATCATCTACGAAAAATTAACAGCAGGGATTTTTGGCTGAATAAAGCAGTGGAAAGAAGAAAGAGAAGGACATAACCGGACGAGATTTATTCTTGAAGCGTCATGTGAGGGCGCCTAGGAAGAAAGCAAACGCCTTGGCAGAGAAGAAATGGCGGAGAATTGAAGATTTGAAAGTTATTCCTTGGCGGGATTTATCCTTAGAGCAGAAGTACGTGTGCCTTGAAGGGAGAACAAACGAAAAGCCTGGAAAACACGTGGCTAAAATGAGAAGAAATATGTCCTTGGCGCAGATTTTGTAACAAAACGGGAAATTTTCCCATGCTCTCTAAGAGGACTATGGGAAAAATTATCATTATTCCTTGGCAAAACAGGAAAATATTTTACAATCATTGGAATCAAAACCCGGTAAACCACCCCGCCAATAACCAACCGCGTAAACTTTTAAGCATCGAAACAACGAACTACAAGGGAGTTCACACTATGAAGAGAATTGATGCTTACAACGTTTACGCTGTTAATCGTGACTTTCGCTATGTTGCTAATGCGCTCGGTTTTACTGGGTTTGATTATGATCATAAAGATGATGACTTCGAAGCAAAGTTAGAAAATGATGACGAGCTGAGTGACTTGCTCGAACAGTTTGAAGACATCGGGTCTTCTCAGTTTTTGATTTACACCTGCACAAAAACTAAATTTTACAACCGTCATGAGTACGACATTCTTGCTTATCTCAGAACTTACGGTTATGACGATAGCGATAATCTGCAAAGTATTGAAGATATTATGTGCAGTCGTGTAACGGCTTATGTAACTGGTGTTTTGTCTGAGTACGGTTACTAAAAGAGAAGGGCGGAATTAACCGCCCTTACTAAATCAATTCCTAGGAAATAAATTAAAACCAGAACTGACAAAACAGATTCCTAGGAATTAGAAAACTGTTTCCAATAAAACAGAAATAAATTCCTTGGCTCTGAGTTTGTAGAGCCGCAAACATAGGAATCGAATTAAAGAAATCTCCCCGCCTATGTTCGTAAGCGTAAACTGTGAATTGTCGAAACAAACACACTATGGGAGTTTAAAAATGACGAAACTTGAAAACGTTGCGAACATTCTTTCTGATTCAATCGGTGACTTAAGCGTTACCAAAACTTTCGGGTTTACCCGTGTTGAACTTCATGCCCCGTTCGGTGTGAATAAAGAAGATGAAGTTTGCGCAGAACATCTTCCCGTTGACCTGTACATTTATCACACCGACCCTGATACGAAAAAGGTTGGGAGCGCCGTTTCTTGGTACGCAGTCAAACTCTTCTCTGATGAAGAATGCAAGCGATTTGAGCCGATTTACTTCCCCGATAAGCGTATGACTTATAACTACTCAGAAGACGAAATCGGTGAAGAGGCCCTCGGTGAGCTACAGTATCTCATGTATCAGCCCGATTTCATCAGGTTCATTAAACCGCTCATCAATGAGTTCATTAAGAAACTTCAAACCGAAGTAGCTAAACTCTAACCGACAAGACAAGCCCCGCAGAAATGCGGGGTTATTTTTAAGCTGCTTTCATTGGAATTTTTATTTGAATTTATTTACAGCCTAGGAATTAAAAATTTATTTCCAACGATAAAAATAATTTAATTCCTAGGAAATAAATTAGTAGGTTTAAAACATTGGAATCGAAAACATTTACAGCTCCCGCCAATAATCAAAAGACTAATATATACATAACGAAACAACGAACTGAAAGGGAGTTCACAAATGCTAAACAGTAAAAACATTCGCAAGTTATTTAAAGAAGATGAATTTGCAAAACTGTTCGATTTCTTTGGTTGCGATAAAGATAGTTCAGAAGATGAATTGCAGTCTTTAGCCGAAATGCTCAATGAAACTTATGAGCACGGTTGCGCTTCGGGAGCTTGCGGGCCGCTGATTTATTACTCCGACACAAAAGAGTTTTATCATAAGTTTGAAGATCAGGTTAATGAATTTGTAGAAAATCTTTGTGCGGAACTGGGTTGGGCGGATTTTCAACAAACAATGAGACTTGAAATCTATGAAATCATTGAAAAAACAGACTGCGCAATTAACAATTACGTGTGGGCTTATGTCGAAGACTTGATCAGCAGAATGATTGATCGGGTCGAAGAATAACCATACCGAAGAGCGGGAGCAATCCCGCTCATTTTCAATCAATCAAACATAGGCAATAAATGTTATGAGTCTTTATTGCCAAGGCATTTAATTATTTAATTCCAATAAAACAAATCCAATAAACTAATTCCAATAGAAAAACAATTCTAAATCCTAGGCTATGACTTTCTAAATAATTGGAATTGAAAATAAATTAACTTCCCGCCAATAATCAACAGCGTAAACTTTAATCATCGAAACAAACTTAACGGGAGTTAAAAATGATTGTTATAACGATTGAAGCGACAGTTAATCTTCATGACTGTTGTAATAAACTTTTCAGATTAAAAAACGAAAGTGCTGAGAAAGTTTTCACAACTGAAGAACTTCTCAAAATTTGGGATAACGAAGAATTCAACCGCAAGATTCTTGCTTACATTGAAAATGAAGTGCTTGATAGCGGTCATCAATTTCTTTACGAAATCGGTTTGACTTTCAAAGACATTATCACGTGTACTGATAAAGCGAAAAGACTTTATACGGCGCTTTACCTTAACTGGTTAGTCGCTAAGTTGGTCGAAGATTCAGAACAGTAAGCGGGGGTGAATTATGAACTTAGATGATTACTTAATCGGTTATTTTCTCGAAGCTCACATGACCGCACTAATTAACAATGACTTTACGGGGCTTGATTATGATTATCCCGAAGAAGCCGAACAGGTGCGGGAATTCATGCGACACAATAACGTACTCACAACGGTTGACCCTGAAGATGAAGGGGAATTTTATCGTGATGACATCTTAGGTGTTTGGGGTAAGTGCTACAGGTGCTATTACAAACCGCTAGATTAACAAACAAAGAGACCCGCTAAAGAAGATTGGCGGGTTTGTTGTTACGTAATCAAATCCTAGGAATTAAAAACGATTCGTTGGCTGAAATTTATATCCAGAGCCGAATGTGCACGCATTGCCTTGGCATTGAGCAAACGAAATCCAATGAAAAAGAATAATCAATTCCTTGGCGCTACAAACTCGGAAGTGAAAACGCTACATTATTGGAACTAACTTCATTCATTCTCCCCGCCAATAACCATGCTAGTAATATGTACATATCGAAACAACGAACGAGGGAGTTCAAAAATGAAGACTTACGAATTACAACCTTCTGAATATGACGGTCACAAGAGTTTCTATCACAAAGCAAAGGTTCAAGAGCTTGAAAGCGGTCTCAAAATTTTGGTTTCTTACTCAACGAACGTCGCTTACATCAAAAATGGGACGCTTTATAAGATGTCATCGGCATGGTCTCGCACAACAGGGCGTCACATCAAATCATTCTCTGACCGCTATGCAACAAATAACCCGTACATCGGTAAGCACGATTGGGACATGAGAGAAATCCCAGCTTGTCTCTAAACAAAAGACCCGCAGAAGTGCGGGTCAAACGCTGACTGATTCAATTCCTTGGCACCGACTGTAATCAATCTCCCAATTCTGGAAATAAGTAAACGATTACTTAAATCCTAGGCGCTAAATCAGCAATTTCGCCCCATTTTCAAAACTTGATTGTCGGTATAAATTCAAATTACTTCTAAAACCTCGATAGCGGGCTTTTGAGCGACTTTTAAGCGTTTTGTGAGTAGTTTATCGTCTGACAAAAGAAAACCTCTCAGAAAGCGATTTTGGGCGTTTCTGAGAGGTTGGAATTTCATTGCTTAAGCATTAAGAAACGGATTGGGTTGTTTGTTCTCGTCCAAGAACTTTCTTGATTCCTTCAAACAATCTTCCACAAGCCTGATTCGCTCTGCTTCCAGCTCCTCAACCTTCTTGGGATACAGTCCTTGTTTGCGAATCTCCTTGATATGCTTGCCGACTTTATCCATAAGAGAACCAATCGCCTGTAAATTAACCCGTTTGTTCTTCATG
>OOCW01000761.1_pt1 | contig 27833 bp, 19 predicted proteins | sample 1671201 | NCBI WGS metagenome assembly OOCW01 (sample SAMN06348132, study PRJEB24527) | human gut metagenome | biome: human gut; feature: ankylosing spondylitis patient; material: feces | host: Homo sapiens | place: China | collected 2015-10
CCTGATCACTATGAATTAAAGCATCAGTATGAATATCATGTTTATGCTTTTCAAACAGTTGATTTATTGTTTTCAGTACGAAATCTTCTTCCAATGATGTTGATAATACATATGAGAGTATTTGTTTTGTAAAGCCATCTTTAACCACTGAAAGATAGGCTTTTGAACGTTTCGGACCATAAAACAAATAAGTGATATCTGTTTCCAATACATATCCAGGTCCATATTCATCAAAATGTCTGTTTAAAACATTATCTGCATAATTTGATGTTTTTATTGCCTTGGCCATTCTTCTTGCAGGATTGGCTTTTCTTATCGGATAAAATAACTTGTACTTTTTCATCAGCCTTGATATCTTCTTATGATTCATTAAAATTCCCATATGAAGAAGCCTCATATGAATACCACGTCTGCCTTTATCATATCCTTTAAAGTTATAAGCTTCTAAAATCAACTCAAAGTCTTTACGATCCTGTTCGTCTTTCTTATTGTAAAAAGATGATGGATCATTTTTTCTTTTCTTCCATGAATAGAATCCACTTCTTGAAACTCCAGCTGATTCACAAGGATATGAAACCGTTAATACATTTCTAGGTGAATTTAACGTTTTATCAATAAGCCCATATTTTTCTCCTACTGTTTGTTCTTCGATTTTTTTGTAATTTGTTTTCTGTTGATAAATCTCACTCTTTTTAAAAAATCATTCTCCTGTTGGAGAACTTCGTTCTTATGTTTCAGTCTTTCCAGCTGCACTTCTAAAGATAATTCTTTGGTTGATGGTCTACCACTGTTTTTACTTCTTGTATCCTTGAAACCATCTTCTCTTGCAGCCTGTTTTTTTAAACGATTTGTAAAATTATCTCGTCTTCTTGATCCCAAAGCGTACGGATCAAATCCGTATTTTTTAAATATCTCTATTGGTTGCATCCCATTTTGATAATCAATCCAATACAGTTCCTTAAATTCCTCTGAATAAGTTATACTTTTTTTAGATGCTTTTACCACATAAGGATTCTCTTCTAATAATCTAAGCTGTTCATCCGTAAAATAATTAACTCCCATAAATAATAACACCACCATTTTTCTAATAATCATGATACACAAAATAAAAGCCCTGTAAAACAGGACCAAGAACCTAAGTACTCTTTTTTTCTTGTGTCCGTTTTACAGGGTCCATTTTATAATCTATGACCTCGTTTTTTATTTTCCAATAATTTTGTATTTTTTTAAGTTCATCTATGCTGATTTTTAAAATATTATTTTTAATGCTATCAATGAAATTATCTCTTGAACGAATGCTACTAAAATATTGAGCACTACCTTGAATGTGTTGATCATCTAAAATTTCTATTAGCATTTTTGAATGTTCAACCCTATAAATCTTATTTGGGTAGTTATTATGGTCGCAATTTCTCATATCTTTAAAGTACATAGTTGATTCCATGATAAAATTTCACCTCATGAGATATATTATAGCAAGATTCAAATATAAAACTAGACTTGACATATTAATTATTTTATTTTGAAAAAAATTTAAAGAGTATGATAAATATTTTATAAAAAATGAGACATGATAATATAGCAATTAAATGTTATATATTTCTATATTTAAAGCAAATAATGGAATATTTGTATCTTATGATAAATTATTGCATTTTATGTAATAAATATAGGTATTATTTATAAAATTTAATATTCTATAATTGGAGAAGGGAATGATAATATGCAAGGTATTTTTTTAAACTGGTTATATTCAATTTATCAAATAATTATTCCATTGTTTTTTAGTATTATTTTACAATATCTAATTTGTAAAAGTTCTTTAAAATATGGATGGATTATACCAACTTTATCTGTTTTATTTTTTGTTTATAAAGTTTTTAAGATATTATATCCTTCTATGGCTATGAATTTGTATAAACTTAATCCTAATATCATTGTTCTACATATTGGAATATTGATTATTTATAGTACATTTTTCTTAACAACATTTTGTATTTATCTTATGAGCAAGAAAGAAGGGAAAAATCATGAAAAGAATTACTAAAATTATTGCAATTATTTTAACCGTATTATCAATAAACTGTACATCTGTATTTGCTATTGAAACATCTGTTTCAAGGTATGAAATAAAGCAAAAACTTTTAGAAGTAGGTGTAAATGAAAATAAAATAGATTCGTTGGTTACAAAAATACAAGATGGTGAAAAACTCGATTGTATGAAAGAAAAGTATAATAATATAAAACCAACAGTTAAATCATGGACTGATACGGGAGGATATGAAAAATATGTATATCCTGATGGATCGGTAAAGACATTGAGCGTTACACCAGCAATTGTTACTGGAAGTATAATTGATGGAACTCGTACAAGTGGGTCAAATTGGTATGAATGGACAAGCGCAAGAGTAATTGCATCTTGGGGAGTAGTTACTGCAAGTTTTTATGCAAATATATTTGGGGCTACTGGACAAGGTAAAATTAATAAAGTTTGGGGTAAAGGCGCAACTGTTGTTGGTGGAACATTTAGTGGTCTTGATTTAAAAACAGTAAGAGCAGAGACTACTAATAGTACACCGGCACAAGCAAGATTATATTTTATTGGAAAATGTACAGGTGATTTTGGACAATCAACATTCTATTTAAGACTTTATGTTCCGTATAATTCTGCCCCATATGCTAAATTTTCGATGCCTAATTAGTGATGGGATAGACGTATTATTACTTATTTAGTGAGGGCAATAGGAAGTAATTATTAGTTAAAATATTCTTATAGTAGAACAAGAAGGACTATATTATTTAAATTATTAGTTTTTGTCTTTAAAATTACTAAAAATAGCGGGTATAGTTATCTCGCTATTTTTTATAGAAATTTGACGTAGGTTCTATAAAATATATTTCGATTTACTTAGGTTTTAAATATTATAGAAAAAAACATTATTTTAATAAGTTGTATTTTATAGAAAACAAGGATAAGATATAAGAAAATTGTTATTAATACATAAAAATGATAATATTAAGCATAGATAATTGAATATTATCAGTATATTTTTCTCAAGGAGGATTAATTGTATGACAAATAATACAGAAACTATTGGAACTGATCCAAATATATATTCTTGTTTAAATGATAAATTAGGACAATATTTTGAAGATCAAATTTTTAATTTGATAACATTAGCATTAAAAAAATATTTTACTATTCCTGAAAAAAAAGTTGTTTTAAACCAAACACCAAGAAAAGGAGACAATGGTAAAGATATTATTATTACATCTACAGTTGATATAAATAATTTATTTTTTCATGATTTCCAGCTAAATGATAAAGATAAAATTAATATTTTTATCGAATGTAAAAGTACAGATAACAAAATTCTACGTTTTAATTCAATTATTCCAAATGTTACAAGATCAAAATATGATCGTGTCGACTACTTTGTATTAGTTACAAATTCTACCATTATTCCTGATAATTATGTACGTTTAAATAGAGAATTAGAAAGTAAAAATATAAAATTTATTCTGGTTGATCAGTATATTCTTTCTTTATATATTCATCAATTGAATTTTAAAGGGTTAAATTTACCATTATATGATAAAAAAGTAAATATATGTTTAAAATATCAGGTTTTACAAACTGAATTATTAGGGAAAGTAAGATATAAGGTTTTTATGTTATTTAGAAATTATACAGAAAAAATGCAATTAATCGATATAAAACTTCTTACTAATGAAAATTGGGTTATGAATGATGACTCAAATGTTAAAATTTTAATTTCTCCATATAATTCAGTGATAAAAGAGTATGATTTTCAACAAATATCATATGATGGATTAGATGATTTGAAAGTATTGATAGATAATGATGCTTATGACGGAAATCCAACTTTTTCAATAAAAGGTATTAATATCCAGCAAAATTTTACAACTCCTTTTTTAGGCAAAAAGCATGATAAAATTAAAACTTCCATAATAAAATCTGTACGTACATCCCCATCATTTATTTATATTTGGGGTGAAGCTGGTATAGGAAAAAGCAGAATAATAGAAGAAATTAATAAAGAACTATATGGAACTAATTTCGATTTGCAATATGAGGAATTAAAGAAAAATAATGATATAACTATTAAAAATTTTAAAAAAAAATTATTTAAAAATAATACTATAAAAAATAATATCGGTGATAATTTATTTGATATTTTAAAAAATAGTAAAAATGATTATAGACATGTAATAATTATTATTGATGATTTTCATAACGCTGATTTAAAAACAATAGCCCAAATTAAAGAACTTAATAAACTCTCTCTTGACATATCAGTTATTATTTGTGGTAGAAATGACTATAGTGAAGGAACAAGTGAGTATTATTCTTTTATACAATGGACATTAGAAAACAAAAAAGAAAGTACATATGAAGTAGAGTGTTTTAAATCAAGTGATACAAAAAATTTAATAAAAACATTGATTAGTAATGTACCTACTGCAGCATTGAACAAAATTTGTGTTAGTAGTAAAAATAATCCTCAATTCATTGTCCAATTTATAGAATATTTGCTAGAAACAAATATAGTAAAAATTGTAAATAGAAATACATTGGGCATTATTAATATTGATTCATTTAACTCTAAAAATTTTATTCCTAATGAGATTGAAACTCTATATACATGTAGATTAAATAATTTAAAAAAATCTTTTGATGATAATTATGTAAATTTATTGTTATTGATATCTGTCTTCGATGGGAAAATTTCATCAGATGTGTTAAGCCAATATTTTAAAAATTATGATACTATAATTCAAGAATTAACAAGAAGACGATATATAAAGTTTGGAGAAATGTATACTATCAAATTTACCCATGAAAGTCTATTGATTTATTTTACACATTTGTTAAATAAGAACAAAGAATATAAAAAAATAATTGCTAATATTATAATTGGTAATAGGAATATATTTTTTAATGACTTATCTAATGAAAAAAAAGGTAGATTGTATTTATGGAAAAAGGAATATGATTTAGCAAAACAATCATTTAATACTGTTATTCAACAAGTAAATAATATACCAAATATTTCTAATTTTAATATTGATACATCAATATATACATATTTATTCGATGTATATGAACTTTTTAAAAATGATAAAAAAAATATATTCTTACAAGAACATATTTTAAAAACAAGAATATATATAGCTTTACATCATTTAACACCATTTAAAGCAATAGAGGATTGTAGTAGATGTTATGATTTTATTAAAAAAAATAAAACTTTAAAAAATAATCCAAAATTCATTAATTCAATCAAATCATTACATGCACATGCGCTTTTAAATGCAGGTCATTTATCAGATGGTGAACTAATTCTTAAAGAACTTTTATCCACATGGTTGATTAATAAGAATGATTTTGAATCATATTCATTTTTTGATGTATTAGATAGACTTTCTGCTATATACATAAAATATAATTGTTTTGAATTAGCAGAAAATTATAATAGACTAGAAATAAAATACGCTACAGAACTTCAAGATGATTCTTTATTATCTATAGCATATAGAACAAGATCAAAACTATATTTTTACCAAAATGGAAATGAAACAAAAGAATGTTTAGAAAAAGTAAATAATTTATATAAAAATAGTTCTTCTGAAAGAATTCAGTTAAGTAATCAATTATCCATGCTTATTTATGAAATGCATTATAATGATAATTGCAATTGGCAAAAATTGAAAACAAAAGCAAAATCAATTAAAGAAATTGCATCAAAAAAATCATATGATATGGTTCTAATTAGAAGTTATATGATATTAGCTGTGTGCCATTTGAAATTATCTAAGAATAATAAAGACTTAAAAGTTGTAAAGAAATTAATTGATAATGGAATCAATGCTAGTATAAGATTGGGAATACCCGGATATATCTGGCAATTTTATAATTTATTAGCAATTGTTTTTTTGAAGTTAAAAAAAGACAATAATGAAATATTTAAAGTTTTTGAAACCATTCATTATTTATTATTTGAGCAAAATTTATTATATATCGGGCATAGATCGTTATGTTTTGGAAATATACTTGTAATAAGCAATATAGGATTTTTTTATCAAAGAATTTCTGAAAGGGATTTTAATGAAAAAATGTCAACTATAACATACGCTGGTAATTCACAATTACAAAAACAAAACAAAGAAAGTCTGGATAAAGGTATGATCAATAAAATAAATCAAGAATATTTGAAAAAACAATTCAAATTAGCTGAAAATAAAGATGTTCTCTTTGCAGATAAAACATCTTTATTAAGTAAAAATAAAAACTTCCATTTTTTAATAGATAATGAAACTCATTACTATATTGTTTTATCATGATTTAAAAATGATATAGTTTTCTAAAATTAATAAGTCAATATCTGTACATAGAAAAGTGTTTAATGCATCTAAAGGGCTTTCTACTATCGGTTGACCAGCTACATTAAATGATGTGTTTAAAAGTATAGGATATCCAGTTATTTTCTCCATTTCTTTTAAAAGTAAATGGAGAAAAGGATCTTTTTCTTTAGAAATTGCCTGTATTCTTGCTGTATTATCAACATGTGTTATTGCACATAAATCACTTCTAAATTCTTTTTTTACTGTTGTTGCAAACAACATGTACTCTGAAGGAACTTTTAAATCAAAATATTTAAACTGATCTTCGAATGATACTGTAGGAGCGAATGGTCTAAATTCTTCTCTATGTTTTACTCTATTGTTCAAAATATCTTTCATATTAGGATTAGTTGGATTTGCAAGAATACTTCTATGACATAATGCACGTGGACCAAATTCACTACGTCCTCTGACAAAAGCGATAATTTTATCGCTTTTTATATATTCAGCAATTTTTGAAGCTAATAATTGATCATTATCATATTTTATATATTTTAAATTTTTAGTTTTGATATCCTGTAAAATTTTATCATCACTATATGATAATCCAAGATAAGGTAAATTGATATTAAATTTTGTTTTACCAAACTGTTGCAAATATGCATAGTATGCACTTCCTAATGCTTGCCCATCATCACCAGATGCGGGTAATATAAATATATTTTCTAAATTGCAATTTTCAATTATTTTATGATTTGTTAAACAATTTAAGAATAATCCTCCAGATAGACAAAGATTTTTGCAAGGGTACAATTTTAGATAGTTTTTTATTATAGAGATTACAGCATTTTCTATATAGCTTTGTACTGTTTTAGCAATATCCGCTCTATTTTCTTTTATATAATCTTTATATCTTTTATTTGAGAGAAGCAGTAATGCGTTTAATTCTTTGATTATATCACTATATTTTGTAGAAAATGAAAGATTATTAAAATTTAAATTACTATAATTAATAATAGATTTACCATAAGAAGCTAATCCCATTGTTTTTCCTTCTTCGCCAGATTTAAACCCAAGTAAATGCGTGATTTGAGAATATTTACGAGCCAAACTCATTTCTAAATTTTGTACATATGTAGGCATAAAAGGATATAGATGGTTAATTGGATCTTTCATATGTCTTACAGCCATATTTTGTAATCTTTTATCTATTTTTTGTATGTTACCATCTTTTGCGATATAAATTGTTTCAGATTCTTGTTTTCCATCTATAAAATCTCCTCCTCCATCAGCAACAAATACTAAACTTTCATTAAATCCCGATGAGAAATACGAAGAATAAGCATGTGCATCATGGTGTGAAACAAAATAGAATGGTATATATTCACATTTATAATAATTAAAAAAATCTCTACAATGCATATTTTTAACAGCTTCTCCCTCAATTGCAACATGCGATAATCCAATACAAGAAATATCATTTATAGTTAAATTACAATATTTTAATAATGAATCTATTGTTTCAAATGGTATTTCTATGGATTGCGAATGTTTGATACGGTCAATACGTTCTTGAGATAATGCTGCTAATACTTTTCCATCCTTAATAATACAAACTCCTCTATCATGTCCAACATGTATACCTAATGCAATTTTCATTTATTTTTCCTCCTTAAATAAAATGTAATGATAATATTCAATTATCATTACTAGAATAGAGGAGCTTGTTTATAAAAAATAACAGTGATAGAATTATAAGATGAAATATAGAAGGTGATAAAAATGGATAGAAATAATAATGTAATAAGAACTAAACCTATAGGTATAACATCAGATGATAAATTTCCTGTTTCCTATCAAAGTGCAAATACTTTCTTTCATTTTGTAAATAAGTTTAATTATTTAAATGAAATGATAAGTGATAAAAAGATTTATCCTAGATATTGTAAAGAAAGTCTAGAATACTTAGATTTAGATATAAAAAATATTAGTGTTGTGATGAAATGTTTTTGTAATATTCCTTTACATATGGTTCAAGCGCACAAGAAAGAATATGGTACATATTGCATAGGTTTAACAAAAGAATGGGGAATAAGAAACAACCTACAACCCGTGATTTATTATAATCAAGAGTCTTCTTTTTATAATTCAATAAGAAAGTCATATAATGCTGCTATGCAATATTCATCTGATGATGACGTATTAGCAGATATAGGCGAAATGACAAATTATGTTTTTAAATATATGAAACCTGTAATTGGAAGGGATTTGAAAACAAAAAGAATAAAAGATTTTACAGACGAAAAAGAATGGCGATATGTACCTGAAATCAACGGATTAGATTTTGGAGAAATTATTGTAGAAGAAAACGTAATTAATCACCAAAATATTATAGAGTCATATAATAAAATAATCAAAGATAAAGGATATTATTTACAGTTTGATTATGAAGATATTAAATATATTTTTGTAAATAATGATAGTCAAAGAAAAAATATGATAAAGAGAATAAAAAAATTAGATTGTACACAAGAGGAAAAGGATTTATTAATAACAAAAATATGTATTTGGAAAGAAATGGAGGGTGATTTTTGATGGCAAATTTTATTAAAAATTTTAAAAATCAAAATTATAATGATGGTTTTCTACCACAATCTGTATTGGAAGAGTTATCTAAAAAATGGAATGGGAATTTGGAATATGTTTATAAAGAAAATGGGACATATATGTTAGAAGCAACAAATGGAAAGGTTGAATTAGGATTTAAAAATTTTGAAATTGAGAATCTAGATGAAATTAAAGATAAATGTCAAAAAGAAAAATTAACAATGGAGGATTTGATAGATTATTCTTATAACTCTCAAAGGCCATTAACTTTAAAACCTCTAAAGAATTTTCAACAATTTATTAATAATGAAAAAATCGATAATAATGAATTTATAATTTCTAAAGATATTATAGCAGATCCTATACCTGAAAAATTGGTGATTTTTCCAGAAAAAATGAATAAAAGTATTGAATTAAAAATAGGTAATGGAGAAAAATCATATGTTTATACATTTATTCAAAAACCTATTGATAGTTTAACTAAAAAAAGATTTGTAACTTCACCCGATTCGAAGCTCCTCATTAATTACGAGATAGATAATGAACGTATTAAATTTAATATAGAAATAAATAAACTGCAAAATACTACAATTAAAGAATATCTTGAAACATTAACTTTTATACAATCGTTATTTAATAATGGAATGTATATTAATGATACATATATTAAAGGTTCAAAAGGTAAAGATGAAAAATATGAAAAGCGAGAAAAATTAATAGATTTATGGAATAAGGTTTATCAAATAGAAAAAACACTGGGCTTAAGTTTTACAATTACTAATGACTTATTAGATAAGAATGATTTGGATAATATACTTTTGTTATATAAATCGTTTATAGAAAATAAAGCATTAAGGATTAATAAAAAAATAAATACATTATCTTTTTCGTATGAGAACATACCAGAATGGTTTATCAAAGATTTAAAAGAAAAAAAAGAAAGGAATTTATGTTTAGAATATTCTGAAAAATACAATTTTAATCTATTAGGGGAAAAAATAGATGTATTAAAATTAAAAAGTTATTTTAATTTGTTTATTGATGAGATTGAAAACTCTGAAGAAACGAAAAAAATTCATTTGATTTTAAAAGAAAACGATGAAAATAAAACATATGAAAGTGTACAATTATTTAAAAATGAACATGATCTTGAAAAATTTTTTAGCAAAAAGGATCATCTAACTGAGTTACAAAATGCTGAATATTCAATTCCTATCTATTATTAATTTATAAAGAAGCTTGACATACCAAATTATTAAATTATAAAAATATCTTTATTTTGTGTATTTTCCTTCAATATAATCTTAATTATATTGAAGGGAGAAACAAATATGAAAAAAGAAGAATTGGAAAAATATTTAGAAACTTATTATGAAGACTGTTTACTGCGAAAAAGATTAAGTGATAAAACGCTAAGAGCATATAAAATTGATTTAAAACAATATATTGATTTTATAGATGCTTCAACAGAAGTTACAAAAACAATAAAGGATTATATTCACTTTTTAAATAAAAAATATACTAAATGTAAAACCATAAAAAGAAAGATAGCGAGTGTTAAAGCGTTTTATTCTTACTTAGAATATATAGAAATAGTAGAATATTCACCATTTCAAAAAATAAGGACAAAAATAAAAGAACCAAAAGTGTTGCCTAAAACAATACATAAAGAGTATATTAGTAAAATTATTCAGTATTTGCTAGATGAGGTTGACAACTCAAAAACAAATTTTCAAAAGAAAATATCTTTTAGAAATATTACTATTATATGTTTATTATTTTCAACAGGAGTAAGAATATCTGAATTATGCAATATAAAATTAAAAGATATTAATTTACAAGAAAAATCATTAAAAATAGTTGGTAAAGGATCAAAAGAAAGAATTTTGTATGTAGGAAATACAGATGTTATTGAACTTTGTAAAACTTATATACAGCTTTATAGAGAAAATATAGATTGTGAATACCTTTTTTTGAATAAGTTTGATCAATCCTTGTCCGAACAGACCGTGAGAATATTATTAAATAAGTTAGAGAAAGAATTATCTTTACAAACTCATGTAACACCACACATGTTTAGACACACTTTTGCTACAACATTATTAGAAAAAGGAGTTGATATTAGATATATACAAAGTATTTTAGGACATAGCTCAATTTCAACAACACAAATTTATACACATGTTACATATTTCAAGCAAAAAGAAATAATGACAGAAAAAAATCCTATAAATGGTTTTATAATAAAAAATAAAACTAATTAGATAGATATTAATTTTTATGTGTGGAAAAGTAGATATATTTATAAAATAAATTTAAGTACAAAAAGAGTTGAAAAAATTTTTAATTGTACTGAATTAATAAATTATTGTAAAAAAATAAATAGAAATATTAACGAATTAAATGGTATAGCACATATAAAAGATAATCTTTTTTTAATATTAGGAAAAAATGGCCAAGAATTTTTTTAGTTCGACTAACGTAATTTTTTAGTATAAAGGACTATTTTAAATATAGAAATTTAAAATAGATAAATTGAAATGAATTTTGTTATTTGGAAAATGTAAGCAAATGACAAGATTCATTTTTTTATAAATATATTCTATAAAATTATTTAAAGATATAGTGGCATTACATACTTATAACTTATTTAATTATGTTTTCTATGATAAAAAAATGCATTCTATGATGAATAAGTCACAGTTTTTATAGATATTTTTTAAAATGTATAGTACATGGATGATTTATAAATTATTCATAATAAAAAATACATAATCATGTATTTAAGAGAAAGAGGGAGGATAAATTATGCGTTTTAAGAAATGGACGACAAGAAATATCATTGTTGGACTCATCGTATTTTTATCAGTTGTTGGTGTAAGTGGCGCTGTTTATTATCAGACAAGTCAGAAAACACAGGCAATTGAGGATAATGGCTATTATGAATGCAGTGGTAAATTTGACAGTAAAATGACACCTGTATCTAATATGCTTATTATTTTGAAAATAATAAACGGAAGTAATTTCTGTGACGATGGGTGGTATCAAGAAGTTCAGGAATGTCAGAGTATTTTAAATAAACAGATTCAGGAAAACTCTAACAGTAAAGATCCTTATGTCAGACAAATGATGGAGCTGCAACAGGCTATCGTAAAAAAGCTTCATTCATTTTCGACAAAGGCATGGGTCAATATGCTATGCGAAAAAGATGTAGATGATCTTCAAAAAGCATACAATGCCTATCATGATTATTATTATCAACATTATAGTAATGAGGAGGCTGTTTAGATGAAAGCTGGACTTAATAAAATAAAGATAGCCATCATTTCTATGATAGTTCTAGCTATGGCAATTGGTCAGCTTGAACTGTTTGGAAAAGTATATGCAGAAGAACTTGAAAAAATCAAGGAACAGGATCCATATGGAGAATATTATGATGAAAATATCAATAATGTTCATAAGACATCTGCACAAATAATAGAAAAAGGAAATCCTGATGTTATTACAAAAGAACCTTCGGTAGACGAAGAAGATACTTCAAGACAAAATGATCAGGAAATCATTAAATTAAGAACAGAAAACACAAAAACTTATAAACTGTCAAGTGGGGAATATGTGACAGATTTTTATTTCGAGCAGATACATAAAAAAGAAGATGGAAAATATGTTGAGATTGATAACGATATAGAAAAGAAAACATCGTTATTCAGATCAACCCCTTCTTATGAAAATAAAGATGGTCTTTATGACATCAACATTCAAAAAGGCGTATTAGAAATTACAGATCCTAAAGATAATGTACTTACAGTTATGCCTTCTGGAAGTCTTACAAATTATGCTATCAAAGAAAATGTTATTCTGTATTCAGAAGTAGAAAAAAATTTAGATTTAGAATATAGAATCAATTCAAATACGGTTTCACAAAATATCTATATCAATGGGGAACTTGATAAAGATACTTATTCATTTGAAGTTTACAAAGATGACTATAATGTCAGTAAAAATGATGCAGGATCTATTGTTTTTAAGAAAGATAAAAAAGAAGTCTTTGTATTAAATGCACCTTATCTTGTTGATAAGGATGGAAACAGAAATCAGGAAGTAGGATATGACTATAAGGAGCTTGATAATGGCAATATCAAAGTTACATTGTCATTAACAACATCTTGGTTAAGTGAAGAAGACAGAGTCTATCCTGTTGTTGCCAGATCAAATGTGGCAGTTGAAAATGTGGATGTTATTGATCTTGAATCAAGCTATATCCGTTCAGGAAGACCAAATATCCAAAGTCAATATTCAGATTTGTTTGTTGGATATGATGATAACTTCTACGGTGGTAAAAATAGCAATATTAAAATTGCTAGAACTTTTATCTATTTTGCAATGCCAAATATCGGTGAAAATCAAAGAGTTGAAAATGCTGTTTTGAAACTTTATAAGGAACAGGATCTGGATCGTGCCAATGAGTTAAATGATATCAATATCTATAACTCCAGCTATGTTGATCCCGGTAAGGTTACATGGAATACACAGCCGGCAGATAACCAAAAACAGTTTATTTCAAATACCAAGTTTTCTAAACCAAAAGGATTTAAAGAATTTGATATTACAAAGCACGTCCAAGAATTAAAGGATGGGCAAAAGAAAACATTGATTCTGCAAGTTACGGATGAATCGCCTAACTGGAAATGTAATGTTTTTAATTCAGAATCAACAGGAAATCTGCCAAAGGTTGAAATTTATCACTGTGATGATTTTGATGTCGATCCAAATCTGGACATCAACGAGTTTGACAATGAATTAAGAGTTTACAGTAAAGACGGTCAATATTTCGAAGCAATCAGCATGGATGGTATTGCTAAGCCAAACAGTGATATTGATTTTGATCTTTATGCCAAAACAAATGAAACAGATTTTGAACTTGTAAAATCACAACAGGCCAAAGAAAAAAGTTCACCTTATTTCATTGATCCAGTTTATATAACTGATCCAATTGATGGAACCCAAAAATATGAAAAGGGTGAAGTCAACTATACAACGAGCTATCTAAAAATTGGAGATATTCCAAAATACGATACGTTCTATGAATATCGAATGAAAGTTAAAAAGGATGGCACTGAGTCAGAAAAAGAACTGATTACAGACGGATTTATTATCTATAAGGTAAAACTTGGAGATAATCTTAAATCTATTGCATCACACTATGGCTTGAAGGTAGATGATATTAAAAAAGACAATAATACATCTACAAACAAGGTCAAAGAGGGAGATGTTCTTTTCTTAAGATTTGCAAAAGATAATCCAAAAGTACCTAAGGATGTCTACAGACCACCATTAAAGCTTTCATCTTTTGAGGCAAAATATGTTTACAGAGGGCCTGCATGCTACGGAAACTGTGCAGTTGCCGATCCAGTTAATACAAGTATTGGAAACTTCTATCATGAATCAAAAGATTTTACTTTAACAGATTTTGATGAATTAATCTTGACGCGTGTCTATAACTCTTATGGAGAAGATAATGCATCGATTTTTGGAAACAATTATTCATCAAATATTGAACAGTATATTTCCTATGATAAAGACGATAACATGATCTTTTACAGAGGAGATGGAAAGATCTTAAAAATTGAAAAGAAAGATGGAAAATATGTACCTAAACTTATTGATCGTCTTACTGTCAATGTTGATGGTGACTATGTTTCTATTAAAGATGATAAAGAAGATGTTACATATATCTTTGATGAATATGGAATTCTGACATCTATTAAAACGAAAACGGGATTTGAATCACGTATCAACTATGATGAATATGGATTTATTACAAATATTGATATGGGAAACAAACAAGTAACGTTTGAATACAATGATTATCATCTTGTCAGCAAAATCAACTTGCCAAATGGTACAAATGTACAATATCAATATAACGCAGACAGACAGCTTACAGTATTTATTGATGCCAATGGAAACAGTGAACAATACAGTTATGATAAAAATGGCAAGGTAAAAAGTATTACAGACAAAAATGGGAATACTTTGGCACAAAATACTTATAAGGATAACGGAGTTGTCGTTTCACAAACGGATGCCAATGGAAACAAGGTCTCTTTTGACTATAAGGGAAATACGACAAGTGTTACCTATAATGATAAGGAAACAGAAAAGTATGTTCTTGATGACAGCTATAAGGTAACAAAAATTACAAAGGCGGATGGATCATCGAAAAGTTACAGCTATAATGATGCTGGAAATATGATCAGTGAAACAGATGAAAAAGGTCAAAAGACAACATATGAGTACAATAAAAAAGGCTATCTGACATTGCAAAGCAATCCAGATGGAACAAGTGAAAAATATACCTATGATGAAAATGATAATGTAACATCAAAAACATCTGCGGATGGTACGAAAGAAACCTATAAATATGACAGCAACAGCAATCTGATTTATGAAAACAGTGAAGACAGAAAAGGTGTGACTTATGAATATAATGAACAGAACCTTCTTGTCAAAGAAACAGATGCTCTTGGTGTATGGAAAAGCTATGCCTACGATGGTAATCAGGTTGTAACAGTTACTCACAGCAATGGTCTGGTAGAAAACTACAGCTATGATGCCATGGGAAATATTGTTAATGAATCTGATTCAAACGGTCGTACAACAACGTATGTCTATGACAATCGCAATCAGATCATCAAGAAAACAGATTCCTATGGAAACAGTGAAGAATACAAATATGATGGAAATGGAAACGTTGTTGAATATATCGACAAGCTTGGAAGCAAAACAGTTACAGTATATGATAAAAATAACAACGCTATCCAAACTCAAAAGGGAAATCTAAAAACATCTAAGAAGTATGACAATCGTGATCGTATTATCAGTGAAACAGATGAACAAGGACTTACTAAAAAATATACGTATGACGCCAAAGGACAAATCGTAAAGGAAACAGATGCCTATGGTCAGGTTACAACGCATACTTATGATGCAGTCGGTCATGAAATCAAGACAGTTGATGGAAAAGGAAATACAACATCAAATGAATATGATGGAGATAATCTTGTAAAGACAACAGATGCAAGAGGAAATGTTACATCCTATGAATATGATGAGTTTAACAGAATTGTAAAAACAACTTTACCTAATGGAAAAACTGAAACAAAAGAATATGATAAAAATGGAAATATCATTAAGACAGTAGATCAAAGAGGACTTGCCAATACCAAAGAATATGATATTTTTGACAGGGTCATTAAAGAGGTCAATGAGCAAGGTGTTGCTATTTCAAATAAATATGATGTCTATGGTCAACTGATTAAAAAGACAGAAGATAAAAAGACAACAACATACAGCTATGATGTTTATGGAAACACTCTCAGTGAAACAGATACCTATGGAAATACAAAGACAAGTGAATATGATAAGCTCGACAGACTTGTTAAGGAAACGGATGAACTAGGCAATGTTACACAACATAAATATGATGCAATGGACAATGAAACAGAAACGATTGATGCTAAAGGAAACAGCGAAAGAAAAATTTATGACATCAACAGTATTCTGGTTCAGGATATTGATAAACTTGGAAATATTACAACTTATAAATACAATGACAAGGGTCAACAAGTCGAAACGGTTGATGCCTATAAAAATACAACGAAATTTGAATATGACAAGTTTGGTAATGTAACTAAGACAACAATCAATGATACACCGGTAGAAATCAAATCTTATGATGAATACGGGCGTGTTACAAAAACAAACAAGATCAGTGAGGTCACTGTTGAAGAATATGATAGTTTTGATCAGGTCATCAAGTCTACGAATCAGACAACAGGACTTGTTACAGAAACAGAATATGATAAAAATGGAAATGTAACCAAAACATCTGATAATGGTGGAAAAGTAACAACTCATGAATATGATGACTTCAGTCAGGAAGTCAGCTCAACAGATCCATATGGCAGAGTTTCAAGCAAGACATATGACAAGTATGGTCGTGTTGTTAAAGAAGTAAGCAATACAAATGAAGCAACAGATTATGAATACGACAAATATGGAAATGTAGTCAAGACGACGAATCATCTTGGTTCGGTAACTGATTCGACATATGATCTGTTAAACAGAAAAGTCAGTGATTCAACAGATGGCAAGAAAACATTAACATACAGTTATGATGCCAAAGGTCAGCTTGTTTCAACACACGATTCATTTACTGATAAAACAGATACGGTCAAATATGATGCTTTAGGACAGGCTGTTGAAAAGACAGACAAGCTTGGAAATGTAACCAAGACAGATTATGATGCCAAGGGTCAAGTCATCAAGGAAACAGATGCTGCTGGAAATGCAACTCTTAAAGAATATGATATCTATGGCAATGTTATTAAGGAAACGGATGCCCTTGGAAACAGTTCACAGACACATTACAATGCCTTCGGACTTGTTGAAAAAGAAGTTGACAAGAGAGGATTTGTAGTATCTTACGTTTACAATGACAAATTCCAGCTTACTGAAATGACAGACAAGCTTGGAAACAAAGCAACATTTGAATATAATGACCAAGGATTTGTATCAAAAGCAACAAACCAAAATGGATTTGTCAGCGAGTATGAATATGATATTTATGGTCAAAAGACAAAAGAAACAGATCCAAATAAAAATGTTACAGAAAATGAATACGATCTGCTTGGTCAGGTAGTAAAAACTGTTGAACCAAGAAAGACAACAGTCAATAAATATGATTCTCTTGGCAGAATTGTTTCTGTCAAAGAAAATGATAAGACAACAAAAGAAAATGAATATAATGATTTGAATCAAATCGTTAAATCAACAAATGCCTTAAAATATGTTTCAACTTATGAATATGACAAATATGGAAATAAGACAAAAGAAACCTATGAAGAACATGAAACAGTTAACAAATATGATGTCAATTCACAACTTATCAAGAAAACAGAAAATAAGGATAAGGTGACAACATACAGTTATGATGCTTTAGGAAGAGAAGTAAGTCAAAAACAAAACGACAAGGAAATCATTTCAAAAAAATATGATGCTGTAAGCAATGTTGTTGAAAAAACTGAAAAGGGTCTTACAACACAATATCGCTATGATGCTTTAAAACATCCAGTACAGTATCTTTACCCATCATTGGAAGATGGAAGCATGAAAGCAATTGTATCTGTTGATTATGATGAAGAAGGCAATGCTGTTCAATATAAAGATATCTATGATCATGTTATCAAAAGAGAATATGATGCCAACAGCAATATGATTGCAGAAACAAACAGCAATGGCTTTATTACAAGATATCAATACGACAGCTTAAATAACATGACAAAGGTACAAAGTCCTCTTGAAAGAGTGATGAAGTACGATTATGACGGAAACAACAATCTTGTTGAAAGAAGTTATAATGATAAAAAAGCAACTTATGAATATGATGAAGCTGATAATCTTATTAAAGAAGTAAGCGAATATGGACTTACTGAAACTTATCAGTATGATGATTTCGGTCAAATGACATCTTATACAAAAAACGATGGAACAACGATCGATTATTCATATGATGCATTGGGAAGAAAGCTTTCAGAAGGAACAAGACAGTTCAAATATGATGCCTATGACAACCTTTTAGAAGCAGACTATAACAATAAGAGTGTCAAGTATACCTATGACAAGTTCAACAATATTACAAAGGTTAAAGATGCCAACGACAATAATGTTGAATATAAATGGGATATCTATGGAAACAGAACTGAAATTAAGTATAATGATTATACAATAGGCTATACCTATAGTCAGTTTGATAAAATAGACAAGGTTTCTAAAAATGGCAAGGAATATGCATCTTACAGCTATGATGTAAGAGGAAATACAAAATCATTAGAAAGAAATGGTATTACTACAGATTACAGTTATGATGAACTGAATCGTAGAACAGCTTATGTCAATACTAAAGGTGACAAGATGCTGTCAGAATACAAATATGAGTATGACGGACAGGACAATGTTATTTCAGAAACAATCAATGGTGTCGTTAACAGCTATGACTACAATGAATCGGATGAATTGAAAGCTTCAACAAAAACGATTGATGGAAAAACAGTCATAACTGAATATAGCTATGATCTTTTTGGAAACAAAGTAGAGTCATCAAGTGATGGAACAAATAAAATCTATCGCTACAATGACAAAAATCAGTTGACAAGTATTAAATCAAAAGATGGACTTACTGATATCTATTATGATAAAAATGGAAATGTAAGAGACATCTACTATGCAGGTGGATACAAAGAATATTATCAATATGATGAATTTGGTCAATTGACTGCTTTAAAAACAAACAGAGACAGAACTTACAATTATGAATATGATGGTGAAGGTGATCGAATTCATGAAGAAAAGATCATCAACAGCCCATATGATTTAGATTACAAACAGGATACAGAAGAATGGTTCGACTATATGCAGTCATTACCATTTACTGAAGTAGAAGAACTGTTGGATGCGAAAAAATCAGATGAATCATTTGATGCAATGAGATATCAGCTTACATACAGAAGAAAAAATGGATTGTGTGCAAGTAATCTCATTAAGGATCCAAAATCCAATGAAAAATGTGAATACAAAGATTATCTTTTAGATAAGACAGCTGAAAATACACTTGTGCTTTCTGAAAATGATGATGTTCATATCTATGGAGAAGAACGAATCTCAACAGAAAGTGCAGATGGAACACAAACTTATCTAAGTGGAAACAATCAAAGTGTAATGGCTGAAATATCATCAAAAGGGACAATGTCACAGATTGAATATGATGACTTTGGAAAAACAGATGATAAAACAAGCGGTTATGGTTATGATGGAGAAAAGCTTGATACAACAGGAAACATCTATTTAAGAGCAAGATACTACAATCCAAGAATTGGACAGTTCGTACAGATAGATGATTATAAGGGAACACAAGATAACATTACAAGTCAAAACCGATACACATACTGTTTGAATAATCAATACAAGTATGTAGATCCTAGTGGACATTTTGGAATTACAACAATGGTTGTTTTAGGAATACTATCATATACTGGAATTGGTTTATTAGGCATAGGACTTGCTGCTAATGAAAAAAGAAAAAGAGAAGAAAAGGAAAAGGCTAATAAAGCAGCAAATAAAAAAACTAAGAAAAAGGAGAATGAAAAGAAGAAAACAAATCCAACTCCTAGTAAGGGAGGTGGAACTACTTCGTCAGTAACAAATGGTATTAATAAAGCAGTATCTGAAACAAGAAAAGTAGTCAATAAGGTTGTAAAGAAAATTACTAAAATTATTCAGAAAAAAATACCAGAGCCATGTTCACCTGAAAAGGTATTTAATGATACATTAGATAAAGAATTTAATAAACTCCAAAGTGATTATATTAAAAAATATGGAAATGATAATGGAGCAAAAAATGCAATTATTAAATCTATAAATAACTTGAGAAATCAAGCGTATAAGAGAAATGATATAGCTTATATAAAAGAACTATGTAAAGAAAGTAGAAGAAGTTTAAAAGTTGGACCATTTAAAACAGATGATGGTATTACTTATATAACAAACAGCTATTTTAGTTTGGATAGAAAGTCAATAGGAAGAGCGTTTTTCAAAGATTCTAGCTCATTAAGTTCAGATACTTTTGTTATGGGAATGTACGAGTACGTTGGAGCAAAGGGATCTATTGGCGTAACTGTTATCCAATTCTCTATATCAAGTAAATGTCCAATCAATAAAAAAATATTACATTTTTCTATTGGAGGAATAGGCCTTACTTTGACCGAAATAACTTATTCAGTGTCTTATAAATGGTATTCTCAAGTTATTGGTGTGGGTATAGGCTTTGCTTTAGAAGGAGGCGTAACATACGATGTTGCTAATACTAAGTTCATAGTTATTTGTAAATTAGGTGGAGGCGCATATTTTCTATTGAAAAGTGTATTTGATTTAAAGAAAATGGTTGTTGATGTATATTAATTTGTTAAATAGCTAATTACTGTGAAAAATGACAATTAATATTTAATATTAAAAAAGGAAAATTAAAAAAATGACAAAATCAGGATTTTATAAGTTTATACTACGTTTAATGATAATTATATTTAGTGCATTTGCTATTTTTTGTTCTGAAAATATTTTAAGTGTATTGATAGAGGCAGTGAGTGTTATATTTATTTATAAATTTATATTAAGCGTATTTGGTTTCATAATAAAAACATCATTATTTGATGAAAAGGGAGATTTTTATCGCTTTGAGATGAAAATAAAGAAAGTTTTTGCATCTATATTCTCGATATTGATTTTAGGAAACTTTACTTTTATGGAAATAACAGATATATTTGATTTTTTGAATCATAATATACACCATGATATAATTTATATAGTAATAAGAGCATTATTTATAAGTGTTGGATTAACATTATTGAATTTTGTTTGTCATGATAGTAATGAAATTCTTTAATCGAAATATAGTTATGAGAGAAACTACCCATTAATAACAGGGCATTGATATATGAATAGTGTATCAGTGCCTTGATTGCTTTATTGTGAAATAAATAAAAAATTACGAAATTAATATTATTTAATAATAAAATGTTATAGAAGTATTAGAAATGGAGATAATATTATGAAAATAAAAAGTTTTTACGTTAAAAATTATAAAGTATTAGATGATTTTAAAATTGAATTTGATGATGAAAATATCACAATTTTATTGGGAACGAATAATGTTGGAAAATCAACATTTTTAGAGGCATTAAATAAATTTATGCAAATAGATGGTCCAAAGGAAGAAGATTTTAATAAAAATAAAATAGGTTCTGATGAGAATTTTGAATTTGAAATGATAGCACTCAATAACAATGGTGAAGAGGTAACACTAAAATCTACGTATAATAGTACAGGTAAAAGACCTGCATATTATATAGATAATACATCTCAAACTAAAAAATATTTTGAAAAGTATATTGAAGATTTTATGACAAATCCTTTCTATGTTGCTCCTGATTCTAAAGCAGAAGATAATGAAAAAGAAATTTTGAAATTATTTCAAACAACAGCTCAAAATATAATTACTAATGATACAAAGAAAAATAATGAGTTTAATGCTATAGCAAAAAAAATAGATGAATTATTAGATGAAGCTAATAATGCACTTGAGCCATCAATTAAAGAATTGAGAAAAAATATTAGAGATGATTTAAATAGGATTTTTGGGGAAGAATTAGGTAGTTTAAATATAAAGTTTGAAACTAATGAGTTTGGATTAGATGATTATGCAAAATTAATTTCTAGTGAAATACAATTTAATAAGAATGGCAATGAATTCAAACTGTCATCTCAGGGAACTGGTGTTAGAAGAGCATCGTTTATTTCACTATTACAAAATGCAATGAAAGAAGAAAAGTTAATTTTCAAAAATAATCATTTATTATTAATTGATGAACCAGAGGTTTTCTTACATCCAATGGCTGTTAAAGAATTATCAAATATTTTATATGATATAGCCGGAGAAAAGTTACAAATTATAATTTCAACACATTCACCTATTTTTGTTGATCTATATAAAGGTTTAAATAAGACAATCCGAGTTTTAAAAATTGATAACAATGTAAAACAATTGTTTTCAACAACTAAAAATACTTTTGATGGTAATGAGGTGGCAAATATAAAAATGCTTACTTTAACAAATCCATATTTCAATGAGTTTTTCTTTGCTAAAAGAATTTTAATTATTGAAGGTGACTCAGAATACATATTATTTAATGAATGCATAAAAAAATATTTACTAGATGAGGGAAAAGGAAAACTTCCAACACATATAATTAATGCAAAAGGTAAATGGCCAATAGCAACGATTCAAAGAATACTAAATGAATTTAAAGCAAATTATTATATTTATCATGATTTAGATTTAGATAAAGCCACTGAAGATAATAATCTTATACAGGCAAATGAACGTATCAAAGGATTGGCTTTTGAAAATGAATATGCACATGTTATTGCTAATAAAAGTACATTAGAAGTAACATTATATGGTCAAAGATGTACTAATAGTCAAAAAACAAAAAAAGCCGTAGATTTAATTGATAAATTAAATAGTGGCGAAACATGTAAGGAATTGGAAGTTATTTTTAATATAATAAGATGGCTATACAATGAAAAAGTAACTCTAGATAAAGAAATAGAAATTATAAAACCTTAATTATATTTTAAAAGGACTCAATATCTTCCTTGATTTAAAAGGAAAATTATGAGTCCCTTTTGTTGAAGTAAATATTACGATATCAATATTTACATTTTAAGCAATACTTAATATTTTTCTAATCTATGGAAATTGAAAAAGTGCATCAGTTCTGTAACAAATAGAGCAGAAAACATACCTAAATTAAGAATTTTATTTTTAGAAATTATTAGAACTAAAGAAAAAATAATAATAAGAAGATATTTGTAGTAAATATTATAATTTTTCAAATGTAAAGTATTTTCTTCACAGGGCTTTATAATAAAAAGTAATATAATTAGGATAGGTGAAGCGATTTTTAATAAATTATGATAAAAGATTTCTTTACTTAGTATATTTGTTAGTGAGTATATAATAACCATTAAAGAGGTACATCCATATATTGTTTTACAATGAAAACCTCCCAATGTAATTCTCAATATACAAAAAGTAGGTATAAAATATAATCCAAATCCACAATTTTGAAATAAAATAGACAAAACGATTAAAATTAATATGGTAAATAAATTATAAATCAAAACTTCTAGTCCGTATTTTAAAATATCTTGATCATATGCTTTTGAATCAAATTGTGAACATAACTTATTGACAATATTTTTAAAGTTCATATCATAGCTCCTTTTTTTTATCCACATTATTAATTATAGACATTATTTTATTTTTTGATAATTCATCAAGATCAGTAATGTCGATAATCATTCTTTGGTTTCGCCCACATAAAAAATCTAATGTTACTTTATAATAATTGGCAAGTGATATTAAATTACTTACGCTTGGTTCTCTTTTTGCCAATTCATAAGCAGAAATTGTTGTTCTATCTATGCCTGTCATTTCTTCAGCTAATATTTGTGTAACATTTTTCTTATCTCGTAAATATTTTAAATTTTTACCAATTATTTCTTTGTACATATTTATCACCTAATAAAAAGATATACAAATTCTTGCGACTCTAGGTCGCAATGTTACAATTTGCCACATTTTTTGTTTTTTATGATAAAAGATTGCATAATATGATAAAAATGTACAAATATCATTAAATTATATTTAGATTATAGTAAGGAGGAGATAATTATGAAAGAACGTAGTAAAAATAGGGTAAAAAAAGCTGTATCGAAAAAAGCATGTGATTTTCTTAATTCACTTGCATATACATCTTGTTCATCATATTCTTTTGTAGGACCATATGAGCCAAAAAAACCAGAAAAATTAAAAAAACAAACTAATATTTAATATATCAAATATGATATAATGAAAGAAAAGAATTAAGTTACTTAATGACTTAATTCTTTGCTTTTTTGGAGGTTTTTATAATGAATATTGTTTTAGTTGATGATGATATTGAATTTTCTAATAAATTAAAAGTAGATGTTAAGTTGTATTTTAAACAGCTAGATGAAAATATCAATTTTATTGTTTTAAATGATTCGTTTGATACAATAAAGGACATTGATCAAATTGACCTCATTTTTTTAGATGTTGATTTGAATTTTGAAATGAATGGGATTGATATAGGAGCTTATTTGAAATCTAAGTTTCCTAAGATAATTATTGTATTTGTATCAATGCATGAGGATTTTGTTTTTCCTGCATTATCTATTGGTTTTTTTCAATTTATAAGAAAAACAAAATATGATTTTGATATTGTAAAAGTATTGAAACAAATAGAGGATTATTTAAAAGAAAATTTAAAAAAGATATGCATTAAAATGGATGGAAGAAGTTATGTTGTTAGATTGAACGATATAAAATATATTATGTCCATAGGTCATGATTTATATATTAATACATATCAGAAGGAATATTTGATATATTCATCTTTAAAAAAATTTATGGATCAAATATCTTTTGATGAACTAGTTCAAATTGAAAGAAGTTTAGTAGTTAATCTTAGTTTTATTAAAAGAATGGATAAAACAAGTGTTATAACATTAAATGATGAAGAATATTTTGTTGGTCGGAAATATCAAGATGAGCTTGTAAGAAAGTATGAGGAGTTTCTTTTAAGATGATTTTTTTTGATATTATTATGACATTGATTGAAGATTTCATTCTTGCTTATTTTGATTTTAAAACATTAAATATTATTAATAACAAGTTGGTCATTTTTTTAACACTGGTCTGTACAATAGTTACTTTTATATTTAATAATTTGCTATTAAATAATTATTGGTTAATGATTATTTTGATTGTAATTTTTACTTTTATATCTTCTTTTTATGATAAAAAAAGAAATTTAATATATTTTATTGTACCGGCAATATTGATAATAATTCTACTTTTTTCTAATACAGTGTCTATTATTTTGGTTTCCACAATATTTTTCATAAATCCAATGCAAATTTCTTCTAATAATATTTACATTATTTTCTTGTCTCTTTTATCAAGAATTGTATTTTTAGCTTTAGCTTATTTATTTAGATATTATGACAATAAATATAGATTGAATAAAAATAGATTATTAGTAGGTAATTACTGGTGGTCATTTTGTTTATTTATTTTATCATTTTTAGGAGTATATACATTGTTGTTTGAAATGATTTTTTATCATATAGTAAATTCTACTAATATGTATAAATTATTATTTCAATTAATTGTCATGTGTTGTTCTTTTTTTATATTTTATTTTAATATTCAAAAAGAATATCAAAACAATCTCATTCTAAATGAAGAATTGGTAAAAAGTAAGTATGCAACAGAAACTTATGAAAAGATTAATAAGCTTTCTTATCAAATGCTACAAGAAAAACACATGATGTGTTATATTTTGATGTCCTTTAAGCATTATTTAGATACGAATGATTATGATGCAATTGAAAGACTTATAGAAACACAATTAAATAAATTTGATTTTTATAAATTCTCTAATTTTACAGGTGTCAAATTATTTGATGAAGAAATTATTAAATACTTTATTTCATTAGAAAATGATGGATTTTCAATAAAGAAGGTTATCACGATAAATAATACAAGAATTTTAGAAAATGAAAATTTTGTTAAAGAGATAAAGTCAATTCTAAAACAAATTGCTGAATTTTGTTTGGATAATAAAACTTTTGAATTTTATTTATATGAGGTCAATGAATTTGTAGTTTTAAAGATTTTAACATTATGTACAGATAAAGTATTTAAATTTAATGATAGCTATGATGAATGTATTGTAAAAAAAAGAAAGCTTCAAATAAAAAATGATAATATAGAGATAAAAGTACTTTTTAAAATAGATTAATAAATATTCTATTTTATTTCCTCAAAATTATATTTTATAAAGAAAAATTAGATATGAATTTTGAATGTGGGTTTAATTAAAAAACTGTTTAGTACATATTGTATATAAAAGTAATTCACTTATTTTTTTACTTTAAGTGAGTTGCTTTTTTTTGGTTAAATTAGAGCAATACCTTCTATAAAATGGACCCTGTAAAACGGACACAAGAAAAAAAGTACTTTGGTGCTTAGTCCTGTTTTACAGGGCTTTTATTTTGTGTATTATGATAATTGAAGGAATAGTGGTGTGTTTATGGGGGTTAATTATTTTACAGAAGAACAGGTCAGAGAACTTGAAAAGAATCCATATGTAAAGAAAGTTTCTAATAAAAGTATAACTTATGCAGAAGAATTCAAAGAACTTTACTGGATTGATTATCAAAATGGGATGCAGCTAATAGAAATATTTAAAAAATATGGATTTGATCCAAATGTATTAGGAGCTAAACGAAGAAATACTTTTACCGAGCGTTTAAAAAAACAAACTCAACGAGTAGAAGGATTTAAAGATACAAGAAAAGATAATTCAGGTAGACCATCTACCAAAGAGCTATCTTTAGAAGAACAGATCGAAAGATTGAAACATAAGAACAAGGTTCTCCAGCAGGAGAATGATTTTTTAAAAAGAGTGAGATTTATCAACAGAAAGCAAATTTCAAAACAATCGAAGAACAAACAGTAAGAGAAAAATATGAACTTATCGATAGAACTTTAAACTCAAAAAATAATGTATTAACAGTTTCGTATCTTTGTGAAAATGCCGAAGTATCAAGAAGTGGATTCTATTCATGGAAAAAAAGAAAAAACGATTTATCATCAACATATAACAAGAAAGAAGAACAGGACCGTAAAGACTTCGAATTGATTTTAGAGGCCTACAATTTTAAAGGTTATGATAAAGGCAGACGTGGTATTCATATGCGTCTTCTTCATATGGGAGTCTTGATGAATCATAAGAAAATAACAAGATTGATAAAAAAATTTAATTTATTTTGTCCTATAAGGAAAGCAAATCCTGCAAGAAGAATGGCTAAAGCATTGAAGACATCAAATTATGCGGATAATATTTTAAAAAGGCATTTTGATGAATATGGACCTGGATATGTGTTAGAAACAGATATTACCTATCTATTTTATGGTCAAAAACGTTCAAAAGCTTATCTTTCTGTGGTAAAAGATGGTTTTACAAAACAAATTCTTTCATATGTATTGTCATCTTCATTGGAAGAGGATTTTGTATTAGAAACAATAAATCAGCTATTTGAAAAGCATAAACATGATATTCATACTGATGCTTTAATTCATAGTGATCAGG
>OOCW01000764.1_pt1 | contig 27716 bp, 27 predicted proteins | sample 1671201 | NCBI WGS metagenome assembly OOCW01 (sample SAMN06348132, study PRJEB24527) | human gut metagenome | biome: human gut; feature: ankylosing spondylitis patient; material: feces | host: Homo sapiens | place: China | collected 2015-10
TTGTATTTATTTCTTTACCACGCTTTCTTGATTCCCTTGGCATAGTAAAATTAGAGCTTTTACTATGATTACCTTTATAGCTAAGGGCAAAGTAAGTCTCATCAAGTTCTATAACCCCTTCAAGAGAACCATAGCCAACAAACTTTCTAATTGCATCTATAATTTTATGCCTCCAAAAAAAAGCTGTTGCAATATTAATTTCAACGATTTTAGCACATTGCCTAATGGTATTGCCGTTTACCATACATTGGGCATATAGTAGCTATTTATCTAATCCCTTTTTACTACTTGAAACTGGAGATTTAGAAAAATCATTAAAAGTTTTTTTGCACTCTGGATTTTGGCATTTATACCTTTGTTTAACACCGTTCTTACCATGATATTTCCCATACTTAGATATTTTATCATGATTACAAAAAGGGCAACACTTCCCCTTGTTAAATCTATTTTTAGCGATTTCTTCATCTATAGAGTTAGTTATTCCATTTGACATCAATACAGTCTTTAAAAATTCAAATACCTTCCCTTGCTCATATGTATTTAATTGTGAAACTTGCTGAATAACATTATTAACTCTTGGCATAAAAAAACCTCCTAAATAGTAGTTATATTATATATTATAACTACTATTTATAGAGGTTAATCAAATTTCAACAGTTTATTAAAACAAAGCCTATTATTTAGCTGTAACTACAAGAAAGTAATTTTTATCATTAATATTTTCATTAACTACTGTATTAACTCTTAATATAGCATCATTATAAATATATTCCTTTATAGGATCCTCTAAATAAGTTAACTCTTGAATTCCAACTTCTTCTTTGGAATATAGATATAAATTATATTCTTTACTATTTTCTATATAATTAAATTGTTCTAATATAGATAAAACTATTTTACCTATACTTTCACTACTATCAAGTAAAATAGTATTTTTTTGCTTATTTAAATTTAAACTATAAAGTATTTCCTTATTCTTTAGCATTATCACTAATAATTTTAAGTCTATTGTATTTTCTTTTTTTAATTTATTTATTATTATCACATTATTTAACTTATTAAATTCTTCTTTTATCTTTTCATTTAATATATTAACTTCACCAATTGCAACTATTATATTATAGTTACTTTCTATTTTCTTAATTATTTCTATATTCTTCTCATTTAAAGATTTTACTAGTACTAAAATTCTATCTGAATTACTATTTAAATTATAATTATTAATATCTTCTTTTTCTGTTAAATAGTAAACTTCAACTATATTTTTTTCAACTTTATAATATTTAACCTTATTTTTAAAATTATTATTATCTAACACTTCAAGTTTTGATGAAATATTATCAAATCTAATAGCCTTTTCATCTTCTAAAGAAATTATTTTTATTTTCATTAGTATTACCCCATTTTTAATGATATGTTAATTATATCACAAATAAAGGTAATATTAATAAACTTTTCACAATCACTAAGGATGATATTTATATAATATCTCCCCAATGATATACATATGCTACAAATTTTTTCTATCCTACTTTAGGTACTTCACTATTAATATTCTTTTTACTTCTTATTGTTGATACAGTACTAATCTTCTTGGTAAAAGATGCATTTAAAATCTCATCTGTCACACTTCTATATTCCTTTGTACTCTTGCATTTTGGATCATACATAGATACTGGTAATCCATTTGTTTGACTTTTCACTATTATACTACTTTGATGTATTTCTGTTTCAAATACTTTATATGAATAAGACTCTTTTATCTCTTTTCTAAAATTTTCACTAAGCTTTGTTCTTGAATCTACTCTTGTTAATAATATTCCTTCAACCTTTAATTTCTTATTAAAAGTTTTTTGAATTAACTTTATTGTCTTTGATAGATTTTTAAGACCTTGCATATTAAATAAAGATGGTTCCATTGGTATTATTATACTGTCACTTGCTACTAATGCATTAATAGTAGTAATGGATTGACTTGGTGGGCAATCTATTAATATAAAATCATAATCATCTTTTAAATTTTCTTCTTCTATCAATTTACTTAATATTCTTTTACAATTTCTCATCTTTATTAAAGCTAAATCAGCATTACTAACTTCTGAATTATTAGGAATAATATCTAATCCATCTAAGGTTGCACATTTCTTTATTGTTTTTCTTAAAGATTTTTTTCCTCTAAGACAGTTAACTAGTGACTCTTTATCAGGCTTAAAACCTACACTAGTTGTTAAGTTGGCTTGATAATCATTATCTATTATCAAAACTCTGTAACCTGAATTAACTAATTCTGCTGCTATATTTACTACAGTTGTAGTCTTAGCACATCCCCCTTTGTGATTACATACACTAATAACCTTCATAATTTTTCTCCCCTAACTCTCATACCATTCAGTTTCTTTCTTATTTTTCTTATCATAGTTCCCTAATCTACAATATTTCAATAAATTAACTATATATTAATTATATTATAATACATTCTAAGAATAATTGTAATATTTTTACAAATTTTATTTCTATAATAAAATTTAACTTATCTAAAAACAAATATGATATAATCAATATTATTTATATAAATTTAACTAAGGAAGAGGTATTAATAATGAAAGAATTAAAAATTTATTTTACATCTGATCTTCATGGTTATGTTTATCCAACAGACTATGTAGAAAGAAATGAAAAAAATATTGGTTTACTTAATATAATTAATCATTTCAATAAGGATGGAAACACATTAATAATTGATGGCGGAGATACTATTCAAGGTTCACCATTTACAAATTACTTAAGTAATTCAGAGTTTGATATACATCCAATGGCAACTATTATGAATGCTGGTGGATATGACTTTATCACTTTTGGTAATCATGATTTTAATTATGGAAAAGAATACCTAAAAAAATACTTAGATAACCTAAATGCTAATTGTCTTTGTACTAATGTTATAGATAAAACTAATGAATTACCAATCCTTCCATACAAAATAAAAACAATGGAAAACGGATTAAAAGTTGGAGTAATGGGATTTACTACTGATTTTATTACTAGATGGGAACGTCCTGAAAATATAGAAAATATAGATATCATTGATACTTTTGATTCAATAAAAAAGCATTATGATACTGTAAAAGAACAATGCGATGTAATTATAGGTGTTTATCATGGTGGATTTGAATATGATTTAGAATCTCACAAACAATTAAGTACTACAAAAGAAAATATAGCTTATAAGATATGTAAAGAATTTGATTTTGATATACTTCTTACTGGACATCAACATTTACCTATTGCTAATACGAACCTTCATGGAACTCATATAGCTCAAACTCCACATAATGGTAGTAAATTCTTAGAATTAAAACTTACTAGAGATGATAATGGTTTAATTAACATTACTTCATCATTAGAAAGTATAGAATTAAATCCTAATAAAGAAATGTACAATAAATTCTTACCATTAGAAAATAAAGTTCAACAATGGTTAGATACTCCTGTTGGTGTTTTAGATACTGAGCTTCAACCTACAACTCATTTAGATATGGCTTTAAATGGTTCAAATTTAGCTAACTTTATAAATCAAATCCAACTTGAAAGTAGTAATGCTGATATATCATGTACTGCTTTTGCAAATGTAATAAAAGGCTTTGGTAAAAATGTTACTGTAAGAGATATTTTATCTACTTATCCATACCCAAATACTTTAGTTGTTCTTGAAGTTAATAAAGAAATACTAAAGTTAGCTTTAGAAAGAGCTGCTAGTTACTTTGAAAATAATAATGGTAATATAACTATATCTGAAAGATTCTTAAAACCTAAAGTTGAGCACTATAATTATGATTATTTTACAAATATTAATTATACTTTTGATTTAAATAAAGAAGTTGGAAATAGAGTTACATCTATTAAATATAAAGGTGAAGAATTATCAGATGATCAAACTTTAACTTTAGTTATGAATAACTATAGAGCAAGTGGTGCTGGTGGATATGAATTCTATGAAAATTGTAAGGTTGTTAAGGAAATTTTAATTGAAATGCCTGAGATAATTATTAACTACTTTAAAAATAACCCAAAAGTAGTTGTAGATACAGCTAGATACTATACTACTTTAATATAATAAAAACAAAAAAACTAAAAGAAGATACATCTATAAGATGAACTCTTTTAGTTTTTTATATTAAATACTAATTTTACCCTCTAGCAAGTTTAGTTCTTATCTTAGTTGAAACTATTTCTACTACTAATACTAAAACTATTAATCCACAAAGAATAGCACCAACTTCATCCCAGTTAAATGCATTCATTGCAAATATTAATGGTGCTCCTATTCCCCCTGCACCAACTAATCCTAGTACAGATGCATCTTTTATATTTATTTCAAATCTATATATAACTGTAGAAACGAAATCTGTAAATAATTGTGGTAATATTCCATATCTTATTTTTTCAAAAGTATTACATCCTGCAGCATCTAAAGACTCTAATATTCTAGTATCTAAATCTTCTATTGATTCAATAAATAATTTAGCTATCATACCTATAGATATTACTGATACTGTAAGAACCCCTGCAAAAGCACCTGGTCCAGTTACACGAATAAACATTAATCCATAAACGAATGCTGGGAATGTTCTAAGTGCTGCTATAATAAATAATCCTATAGCGCTTACCCATTTAGGCATTATGTTAGTAGAAGATATAAAAGCTAATGGTACTGCTAATACTGCTCCAATTAAAGTACCAATTAAAGCTATACAAATAGTTTCTAATAATAATGCTGGAACTTCAGTTAATAGCATTTCTACATCAGGATGTATAATTCCTGATAATACATTTTTAGCAATATCAACTCCATTTGATTTAATTCCACTAAAATTAATTCCCTTTGAAGCCCATACTATTAAAAGTACTACAAATAATGCAGTTAGGGCTTTACTTATCCATGTATTTGGTTGTTTTTCTAATTGTTTTTTTACTGATAATTCCATACTACCCTAACCTTTCTCTTATATACTTACTTCCATTTTCTATAATTAAGACTGTGATGAATAACATAACAAGAATCATACCAACTCTATCATATTCTCTCCAACCAATCTTTTCATTTAATATAAGACCTATACCACCAGCTCCTACATATCCAAGTATTGCTGCTGCTCTTACATTTATCTCTAAACTATAAAGGCAAATTGATAAATATGAAGGCATTATTTGTGGCATTATTGCTCCAACAAAGGCCCTTACTCTTGTAGCACCAACAGCTTCCATAGCTTCAAAAGGTCCCATATCAACAGTTTCAATTTTCTCATATAACATTTTAGTTACTATACCAAAAGTAAATATTGATATTGCCACAGTACCTGCAAAAGTACCTAATCCAAAAATATAAGTTGATATTAAGGCAATAATTAATGTTGGTAATGTTCTTGTAATACTCATTACAACTCTAACTAAATTTAAAACAATTTTAGATTTATTAATATTAACAGAACATAACATAGCAAAAGGAATTGCTATAAAACTTCCAATTAAAGAACCTAAAACAGATATTTTTATAGTTTCTATAAGTGGTGCAATAACTGTTTTCATATAACTAAAATCAGGTGGAAACATATCTTTTAATATTACAAAGAACTGATTTCCTCTCTTTATTATTGTTTCAAAATTAAATCCTGTTACATTTCCTGCAACTATTAAAGCTAAAAGTAGTCCAATTATTACAAAAGGTGCAACTGAAGCTTTAGGTTGAATTTCTTTACCATTACTTAAAACAATCTTTTCAGGCTTAAATATATTTTTTATTTTTCCTAACATAATTAAGCCCCCATTACTTCATCAGCAGCTAATTCACGGCCATATATTTGCTTTAATACTTCACTATCTACTTTTGCAGATGGTCCATCATATACTATTTCTCCTGCCTTTATTCCAATAACTCTATCAGCATATTTTAATGCTAAATCTACATGGTGAATATTAATTAATACTGACATATTTAATTCTTTATTAATCTTTTTAAAATCATCCATAACTTGTTTTGCAGTTATTGGGTCAAGTGCTGCAACTGGCTCATCGGCAAGAATTATTTCTGGCTTTTGTGCTAATGTTCTTGCTAAAGCAACTCTTTGTTGTTGTCCTCCAGAAAGTTGATCAGCTCTAACATAAGCCTTATCTAATATTCCTACTTTATCTAATGCTTCTAAAGCTATAACTTTATCTTCTTTAGAATATAAACCTATTATAGATTTCCATAATGGCATATCTGGTACTCTTGAAGTTAATACATTGTTTATTACTGTAGTTCTAGTTACTAAATTAAAAGATTGGAATACCATTCCTACTTTACGTCTAAACTTTCTTAAATCTTTTCCTGCTAAATCATTTACTTCTTGTCCATTTACAGTTAATGATCCTTCGCTAATATCGTGCATTCTATTAATAGTTCTTAACAATGTAGACTTACCAGCTCCTGATAAACCTATTATTGCTACAAACTCACCTTGATTTATTTCAAGTGATATATTTTTTAGTGCATGTAATCCATTTGGATAAATCTTATTTACCTTATCAAACTTAATCACGAGTTTCCCTCACATTCTAACTTTATCTTTTTTATGAATATTTTGTATATTACTCCTTTATATACAAAAGGAGTCCATGTTAAACATGAACTCATTTTTATAGTTACTAAAATAAAAAATATTTTATTTTAAAATTATTGCATAGATTTAATTAATTGTTGTGCTTCTCTTTCTGCATCGTAGTCAGAGTTATTTCCAATTTCATAACCTTTGTGGCTGTATATTGAAATAATTTCTAGACCTTCTTCTGTATTACCTATGTTAATGAAAGCTTGTTGTATAGCTTCCTTTAATTCTGGAGTCATTGATGAATCCTTAGTAACAGATATTGTATCATTATAAACACCGTCAGTTACACCAATAACATTTGTTTCATCCCATATAGAAGCTGTTCTTCCAAAGTTAGAATTCCATTGTTCAGCATAGTCTAAACGTGCATCAGCATAAGTTACCATTACATCGATTTGACCACTTGCTAATTGAGATAATGATGTTGCATAGTTATCTAAAGCAACTTTGTTCTTAAGATCTGTTATTGATATTCCAAAGTTTTCTTTTAACCAAAGGCTTGGATAAATATATCCTGCTGGTGAAGTTGTGTTTGATGAAACTCCCCATGTAGCGCTTTGAATATCTTCTAAAGTTAACTCTTCTCCATTGTTAATCTTTGCAGCTAATTCTTGTCCTTTTTCACTTGGACCAGCAATTACTAATGATCTGTAGTATTTAACTTTGTTATCTGTATTTTCTGTTGGAGCTGTATTCCAATCTGCTGGATTTTCTGAATCATGGTTTAATCCAAATCTAGTTGCTGTTAATGCAACATCTACACCATCATCATATAATACATAAGTTCCTCCTGGAATAAATCCAACTTGAGCTGTTCCTGAAGATAATGCTTCACCAACTGCTTCGAAGCTTGTACCAACTTCAATTTTTACGTTTTCAAAATCATAACCTAAATTTGATAATTCAGCCTTTAACATTTCTGATAATGGCTTAGTTGCTTCTTGGATCTCTGCTGGATCTCTTGATGGCACGAAGTATACAACTAATTCATCATTAGATGCTGATTTTGAACCGCATCCAACTAACATTGACATACTTAGTACTAAAACTGAAAGTAATGCTAAAAATCTTTTCATTTGTCCTCTCCATCCTTTAATGTTTTATCTATTGTTCACTTATGTATTATAACATAATGTTCGACATATTTATATATATTTTTTTGATTTTTTTCATATTTGTGTATACTTTTTATTTAATTGTATATATTATATATTTTTTCCCATACATCTGCTTGAAACTTTTTTAGTTTTGTAGTATAAATTTTAAACATTTTACATTTTTATGCACTTCTTCTAGGTTAAAGGAAAATTCTAATTTTAGCCTTTTTATTTTTTTCTTATTCTCTGCTCTTATCCACTTTAATAACTATACATATAAACTCTTTGCAAATACTTTTATATTTTCTTCATTAATTTTACTTATATCAGTCTTACCATCAACCTTCCCTAAACTCTTATCTTTTTTAGCAATGATTTTAATAATAGTCTTTTCAAAAAAGTTCATTTTAGAAAATTTAAATTCTCCTCGAAAGTTTGAAAATAATTTTCCCACTTTAATTAATACCTCTAGGGTAGACCCAATAAATGGCTCTACCCTAGAGGTATTTAAATAAAAATATCCTTAAGATTAATTTTTAAATCATTAAATACAACGCTAGTATAAACATCATTACCTTCAAATACCTTTGGAGTTCCATAATGTCCATTAATTAATCTATACTGAGTTATAGATCCACTAGGTTCAACTATATTGTACTCTAGTACTCCAAACTTTTGATATATTCTAGCTTTTATAAAATAATCATTATCAGAATACTCTTCAGATACAACTTCAAAAACAATTTTAGGAGTTGATATAAAGCTTTCCCTTAAAGTTTTAGCATAATCACACATTACAAAAACATCTGGGAGACTATCGATAAATTTGTGTAAATGATTTTATATATTAAAAAATATTACTGGAAATTTTGATTTCCAGTAATATTTTTTTATTAACCAGAAATACTAATACTGTGATTTTATGTTTACTTATAGTATCTAACAAAAGTTTCAAAGTATACATAAAATTTTTAAAAAGTACAAGCTCTTAAGCTAATTCATCTCTAAGTTGCTCTTCGAAATATAATGATAGCTCCGCCAACGTAGTTCCCCAGTTATGAATAGGTTGAGTCCATTTTTCCATTATTTCCATTGTCGCTAGATAAACGCATTTATTCAATGATTCATCAGTTGGAAAAATAGTTCTTACTTTAGTGAACTTTCTAACCTGTCTGTTAAAGCCTTCTAGGACATTAGTAGTATATATAAGTTTTCGTATTTGAGGTGAAAATTTAAAGAAAGTATCGAGATTATTCCAATTATTATACCAAGAATCTATTACCATTCCATAATTACTTCCCCATTTTTCCTTTAGGTTATCTAGCTGCGCTAACGCAAGTTCCTCTGTAGTAGCCTTGTATACCTCTTTTAAATCTTTCATAAAAGCTTTTTTGTCTTTTGATGCTATGTATTTTATTGAATTTCTTATTTGATGAACTATACATGTTTGTATATCAACTGTTGGAAATACTGTTTTAATAGCTTGGGGTAATCCTTTTAATCCATCCATACATGCAATAAGTATCTTCTTTACTCCACGATTTTTTAAGTCATTACATATACTTAACCAGAACTTAGCACCTTCTGCTTCATCTACCCATATGCCAAGAATATCTTTATATCCTTCAAGTGTATAACCTAGACATATATATACAGCTTTATTAACTATTTTCCCATTACTTCTAACTTTAAAGTACATAGCATCTAAATATACTATTGGATATATTTCATCTAACATTCTGTTTTGCCATTCGGTAGCGGTAGCTATGACCTTGTCAGTTATTTTTGAAATCATTGATGGTGATAGTGTTATACCATATAAATCTTCAACTTCAGCTTGAATATCACGTGTACTCATACCTTTTGCATACAAAGATATAATCTTTTTATCTAATTCATTACATACAGTTTCATATTTCTTTATAATTTGTGGTTCAAATTCTGCTTTTCGATCTCGTGGTACGTCGAGATCGACGTCACCAAATGAACTTCTTAGTGTTTTCTTGCTATAACCATTTCTATAATTTCTATCATCTTGATCTATATCAGTTTGACGATCGTATTTGTCACGGCCTAAATGCTCGCCCATTTCAACTTCTAATATATTTTCCAATACATCTTTAATTAATCTCTGAACTAATCCATCTTTTCCAATAACATCATCGATTGTTTTACATTTTTTCACTTCTTCATTGTAATCAAAGTTAATATCATCTTTTTTTGTCATAAAAATTCCTCCTACAAATTTTTAAGTATATTATTCCATTTCTACCAACTAATCATACAAAAAGGACTGTTGATAGAATTGATATTACACAATTCTTTCAACAGTCCCGAAATATAAGCCTCCATTTTATTTTTTGAAATATCTACTTTAATATCTTTAGAAAGCTTATCATTAGGTAAAAACTCTATTTCATCACTTTCCTTTACCTTAGTAGCTTCATAAATCACTTTACCATTTATAGTCAGAATTCCCTTACTTGATGGAGTTATAGTTGGATATTTTCCTTCACCAACTGGATTAATAACTATAATTTTACCTAAAACTACTTTTATTTTTCCATTCTTCACCGTTTTCCTCCACTTTTATTATATTCACCATTATTGTTTAAATTATATCATAATCCAAATTAAAATAAAATTATATTTGTATCAATTTAATTATTTTTTTAATATTATTTAAGTTATTTTTGTTAAAAAAATAAGGCATATCAACTTTTCATTGATATGCCTTATTTTCTCTATTCATATTTATTGTTTTATTTCCACTTTAATATTTCTATTTCATGTTTCTTTTTATAATTTATTAAATACGGATTCCCTACAAGATCTAACAGTGGCTTATCCGATAAGGAATCAGAGAACATATAAGAATTTTTAAAGTCAGCTTCTATATTCTTTTCCTTCAATACTGTTTTCAACCTACGAACTTTTTCCTCACCTTTACAATTTTTCCCATCCATACTTCTTATAAATTTACCATTTTCAAACTTAAATCTTGTGCCAATGATTAAATCCACTTCATCTATTGCGTAAAATTCCTTGATATAAAATTCTGGTGATGCTGAAATTAAAATTACCATATATCCTTCATTTTTTAATTTTTTTATCATATCTACAGCATCTTTATATAAAATTTTGCTTAATCTATCATGATAAAATTCCTTTGTTAAAATAGCTAATTCCTTTTCTTCTATATTTTCAATAAACTTTAAAAACGACTCCTTAACCCTTTTCTCATCATATATTCCAACACCATACATGGCACCTGAATATAATGCTCTAGGTAAAAATTTAATATTTTTTATATCTCTACTTACTATATATTTATAAAACTCCATTAGTGTTTCTTTTTTTGTTATAGTATAATCTATATCAAATAAAGCTAATTTCTCCATTTCTTCTACCTTTCTCTAATGTACATTAGAAAAAACCGCGGTTAAAAATCCGCAGTTTTTTATTTAAGCTTGCCTAAAAAAGATTTAATTCTATCCAATCCTTCTTCTATAACTTCCATAGATGTAGCATAAGATAATCTTATAAAATTTTCTAAACCAAAAGCTGCTCCAGGAATTACAGCTACTTTTTCTTCTTCTAATAATATTTTTGCAAATTCAATAGAATTATTTATCTTAATACCATTGATACTCTTACCAATAAAGTACGTTATATCAACCATAATATAAAAAGCTCCTTGAGGTTTGATAAAGCTCACTTCATCTATTCCTTCTAGCTTCTTCATCATAAAATTTCTTCTCTCTTCAAAAGCATTTTTCATCATATTAATACTATCTTGTGGTCCAGTTAAAGCTTCTAATGCTGCATATTGTGATATTGAACACACATTAGAAGTCATATGACTTTGAACACTGCTCATAACCTTAGCTAATTTAGTGGATGACGCCGTATAGCCCACTCTCCATCCTGTCATGGCATAAGTTTTTGATAAACCATTAATAACAATTGTTCTTTCATATGCATCTTCTGATAAACTTGCTATACTTACATGTTCTTCTCCATCATATATGAGTTTTTCATAAATTTCATCTGAGATTATTATAAGATTATACTTTTTAGCTATTTGTGCTATTTCTTCAAGTTCATTTTTGTTATAAACAATTCCCGTTGGATTATGAGGAGAGTTTAATAATATTGCTTTTGTTTTACTTGTTACTGCTTTTTCAATATTCTTTGCTGAAAGCTTATATCCATCATTTTCATCACAATTAACTATTACTGGTACCCCATCTGCTAATTTAATTAACTCAGTATAACTTACCCAACAAGGATTTTGTAAAATAACTTCATCTCCCTTATTCAAAATAGCTAAAAAAGTATTAGCTAAACATTGCTTTGCCCCTGTAGAAACAACAATTTGCTCCTCACTATAATTAAGATTATTTTCCTGATGCAATTTTTTACATATAGCTTTTCTAAGTTCAACTATTCCTGATGTTTTTGTATACTTTGTATATCCATCATCCATTGCTTTAATTGCAGCTTCTATTATATTCTTTGGAGTATTAAAGTCTGGTTCTCCTGCAGCAAAACTCATCACATTAACGCCTTGAGCTTTAAGTTCATTTGCTTTCCCAGTAATCTCCAAAGTTATTGATGGTGAAATACTATTTGCTTTTTTTGATAAATTCATTGTCAATCCCCCATATACACTACTTAAAACTTTTCATAAACTTATCTAGCATTATTTTATCTAGACCGCAACTACCTATATTATTCTCCCTGAAGGCGCTTCCACCATGAAAATCACTTCCTCCAGTAATTGCTAGTTTATACTTTTTTGCTAAATTGTAAAATTCATTACTATCCCTCTTATCATGACTAGGATGGTAAACTTCAACTCCACTAAGCCCAAAGCACTTTAATTCTTTTAGGATTTTTTCCACTTCCATACGCTTATAAATCTGCCCTGGATGAGCAAGAACAGCCACACCACCGGCACTTTTTATTATATCAATGGCTTCTTTATATGACAATCTAAAGCCTCTTTCATAACCAGGCTTTCCCTTGATTAAAAAGCTTTGAAACGCTTGTTTATAATTGGAAAAATACCCTTTCTCAACCATAGCATTAGCTATATGACTTCGACCCAAAGTTTCGTTATTATTTTTATACAGTTCATCAATTCCTAACTGTATATCATATTCTCTTAAGTTAGTTATTATTTTTTGCACTCTATCTAACCTTTTATCATTGAGCATCTTAACACTTTCTCTTAACCGTTCATTATTTACATCAATACAATACCCCAAAATATGTAGTTCCATCTCATTATATTCAGCACTGAGCTCAATTCCAGAAATAATCTCAATATCTTCTACCTCTTTGCCATTAATATATTGGCCACCAATAGAATCATGATCAGTTATAGATATATATTTAACTCCATTTTTCTTGGCAATATCTATTATTTCTTCAGGAGTATATGCACCATCAGAATAACTTGAATGAATATGTAAATCTGCATACTTCATTTTATACACCTTTTTTCTTTCGTTAAAGTAACCTTTATATATTATAAGATAACTTATATTTTCAATTAATCATAGTTAAAATATATCATTCTGGTATAAAAAAGTAAATGTATTAATATGAAAAAGTACCCATTAAGGGTACTTTAAATTATTGATCTGCTAATACTTCTTCGTAGTACTTAGAAACTTTATCAAATTCAGCTTCTTCTGGTACTGTTAATTCACCATTTTCTGATGATTTAAATAAGTATACTGAGTTATCTTCTGGATTTTGAGCTAAAACATATTCAGCTTCTTCATATTCAAAAGCATCAACGATTGGACATGAAATTATATTTCCGTTATCGTCTTCTAAATCTATTACAAAGTGTTCATGTTCGTGTTCTCCACATCCACATCCACATGCATCATGTCCGTGGTTATCTCCACATCCACAGTTATCTCCACATCCACATTTATCTAATTCTTTTTCGCTCATTTTTCTTCCTCCTAATATTAGTAGTCTTTATCATTGTACCCCCAAAATCAAAAAAATAAAAGTTAAATTATTCTTTTTTCAAAATAATTTAACTTTTATTTTTTAATTAACGCTTCGCTAATTAAATGCTCCGCAAATTAAACGTCATATAGCTTCGCAATATCTAATTAACTTTTTAAATCACAAGTGATTAAAAAATAACTAAAGGTTAATAATTTATATGGAGGTTACACAATGAAAGAAAACATAGTACTCAAAAAAAGTGAATCTTTTTCCTTACAAGTAATTTCTACATATAAGCTCTTATTAAACTCTAAAGAATATGTCATGTCAACACAACTACTGAAATCTGCGACTTCAATAGGTGCCAATATTTCAGAGGCTCGCTTTGCACAAAGTAAAAAGGACTTTCTCTCTAAAATTCAAATTGCACTTAAAGAAGCTAATGAAACAAAATACTGGCTCAAACTTCTTTATTTATCAAATTACATCCCAGATGATACTTTTACAACTTTAAGTACATCTTGTTCTGAACTTATATTACTTCTGTCAAAAATCACTAAAACAACCAAGCTTAATCTATCCTCATAAAAGCAAAATATATTAATCTCAATTAGCGAAGCGTTAATTAACGTAGTGTTTAATTAGCATCAGCGTTAATTAGCGAAGCGTTTAATTAAAAAAGAGACTTAAAAAGTCTCTTTTTTAAGTCTCTTTTTTACTATTCTTGATTTGCAAGTCTCTTGTAGTTGTTTAATCTTTCAATAGCATCAGCATGTGTCTTTTCAAATAATTGATCAGCCACTTCTGGGAATGCTTTAGCAAGAGATGCATATCTTACTTCACCCATTAAGAATTCTTTAAAGTCACCTTTAGGTTCTTTAGAATCTAAGGTAAATGGATTCTTTCCTTCAGCTTTTAAGCTAGGGTTATATCTATATAATGACCAATATCCACAGTCAACAGCTTTCTTAGCTTCTGCTTGTGAATTTGTCATACCAGCTTTAATACCATGGTTAATACATGGAGCATAAGCTATTATTAATGATGGTCCATCATAGCTTTCAGCTTCTGCAATGGCTTTAAGTGTTTGATTCTTATCAGCACCCATACAGATTTGAGCTACATATACATAACCATAGCTCATTGCCATCATACCTAAATCTTTCTTCTTAGTTCTCTTTCCTGATGCAGCAAACTTAGCTATTGCAGCAGTTGGAGTAGCTTTTGAAGATTGTCCACCTGTATTGGAATAAACTTCTGTATCGAATACAAATACATTTACATTTTCTCCTGAAGCTAAAACATGGTCAACTCCACCGTATCCGATATCATAAGCCCAACCGTCTCCTCCAAAGATCCATTGAGATCTCTTAACGAAGTATTCTTTGTCTTTTAATATTTCTTGTGCTATTGGAGCGTCGCATCCTTCTAAAGCAGCAACCATATCCTTTGCTCTTTCTCTAGTTCCTTCAGAATTATTCATGCCTTCAAGCCATGCACTTAATACTTCCTTTACATCTTCAGATATTTCTTCTTCTAAAGCATTTTTAACATTTTCAGCAATTCTGTTTCTTATTGCTTCAACACCTAAGAACATACCTAAACCATATTCAGCATTATCTTCAAATAAAGAGTTAGCCCATGCTGGTCCATGTCCTTCTTGATTTACAGTGTATGGTGTTGCTGGAGCAGAACCACCCCAAATTGAAGAACATCCTGTAGCGTTAGCTACCATCATTCTATCACCAAATAATTGAGTTATAAGTTTAGCATATGGAGTTTCTCCACAACCTGCACATGAACCTGAGAACTCAAGTAATGGTTGTTCAAATTGACTTCCCTTAACTGTATTCTTGTTCATTGGATTCTTCTTATTTTTAACCTTTGATACTGCATAATCCCAAGCTTCTATTTGATCATGTTCAGAATCTTGTGGTTTCATTACTAATGCTTTTCCTGGAGCTGGACATACTTCAGCACAGTTTCCGCATCCTGTACAATCAAGAGGAGATACTCCTAATGAATAAATATATGGTGTTTCACTCTTTAATGCTTTAGCAGCAACCATCTTCATACTTTCTGGTGCATTAGCCTTTTCTTCTTCAGTTAATAAGAAAGGTCTAATTGCAGCATGAGGACAAACAAATGCACATTGATTACATTGAATACATTTATCTTCTTGCCATTCTGGAACATTAATAGCTATTCCTCTCTTTTCATATGCAGCAGTACCTGCCATAAAAGTACCATCTTCCATTCCATTTTTAATGAATGTTGAAACTGGAATAGTATCACCTTGTTGTCTATTCATTGGTTCAACTATTTCTTTAATAAATTCTGGAAGGTCAGTTGTAGCTGCTGCTTCATCATTTGAAGTAGCTGTAGCCCATGAAGCTGGTACATCTATCTTAACTATAGCTTGTACACCTGCATCTATAGCAGCATTATTCATGTTTACAACTTTTTCACCTTTCTTACCATAAGAAGTTACAACTGCTTGTTTTAAGTATTTAATTGCATCTTCTACAGGAATTATATCTGCTATCTTAAAGAAAGCAGCTTGCATTATCATGTTAATTCTTCCACCAAGACCAATTTCTTGTGCAATCTTAACTGCATTTAAAGTGTAGAATGAAATATTATTTTCAGCAATGAATTTCTTCATAGAAGCTGGTAATTTTTCTTCCACTTCTTCTGGAGTCCAAATAGTATTTAATAAGAAGCTTCCGTTCTTCTTTAATCCTTCTAATACATCATATTTATATACATAAGATTGATTATGACATGCTACAAAATCAGCCTTATTGATTAAATATGGTGATTTAATTGGCTTCTTACCGAATCTTAAGTGAGATACTGTAATACCACCTGATTTTTTAGAGTCATATGAGAAATAACCTTGAGCATACATATCTGTATGGTCACCTATTATCTTAATAGCACTCTTATTAGCACCTACAGTACCGTCAGATCCTAATCCCCAGAACTTACATGCTTTTGTTCCTTCTGGTGTAGCATCAATATCATCTGTAGCTACTAATGATGTATTGGTAACATCATCTACTATTCCAATAGTGAATCCATTTTTAGGTTCATCAGCATTTAAGTTTGCATAAACTGCTGCTATATGAGATGGATTTGGGTCTTTAGAACCTAAACCAAATCTTCCTCCAACTATCATTGGAGCATTTTCTTTTCCATAGAATGCTCTTACAACATCTAAGTATAAAGGTTCTCCAATTGATCCTGGTTCCTTAGTCTTATCTAATACAGCAATTTTCTTAACTGTATCTGGAATAGTGTTTAATAATCTTTCTATTGAGAATGGTCTGTAAAGTCTTACTTTAACTAAACCAACCTTTTCTCCTTTAGAATTTAAATAATCAACAGTTTCTTCAACAACATCTATTACTGATCCCATTGCAACAATTACTCTATCAGCATCTTTTGCTCCATAGTAATCGAAACAATGATATTCTCTTCCTGTTAATTTAGTGATTTCAGCCATGTAGTCTTCTACTACAGCTGGAATATCATCATAATATTTATTTACTGCTTCTCTAGTTTGGAAGTAGATATCAGGGTTTTGTGCTGTACCTCTTGTAACTGGATGATCTGGATTCATTGCTGTCTTTCTAAAGCTTTCTACAGCTTCCATATCAACTAATGGTGCTAATTCTTCCTGATCTAAAACTTCAATTTTTTGAATTTCATGTGATGTTCTAAATCCATCAAAGAAGTTTAAGAATGGCATTCTTGTCTTTATAGCAGTTAAATGTGCAACTGCTGCTAAATCCATAACTTCTTGTACTGATCCTTCAGCAAGCATAGCAAAACCTGTTTGTCTTGCAGCCATAACATCTTGATGATCTCCGAATATATTTAATGATGATGTAGCTAATGCTCTAGCAGATACATGGAAAACACCTGGTAATCTTTCACCTGCTATTTTATACATATTTGGTATCATTAATAGTAAACCTTGAGATGCAGTATAAGTTGTAGTATATGCACCTGCTTGTAATGAACCATGAACTGCTCCAGCTGCCCCTGCTTCTGATTGCATTTCCATTACTTTAACTGGTCTTCCAAAAATATTTTTTCTTCCTTGTGCAACCCATTCATCAACATGTTCTGCCATTGGTGATGATGGTGTTATTGGATAGATTGCAGTAACTTCTGTAAACATATATGATATATGTGCAGCTGCAGTATTACCATCCATAGTTTTCATCTTTCTCATAATATCCCATTCTCCCCTTTAACTTTTCTATAAAATTGATGGAAGATATTCTTTTATGAATATCTTCCTCCTTAAGTATATATTAATACCCTTGCTTTTTAGCAAGACTGATTAACCTTATTAGCTAAAGTGCTACCTAAATCTTCAGCAAACTTAATTTCCTCTTTCGTAAGTGATTCTTTTATTGCCAATTTACCAATTACATCAAATCCTGCTTCCTTCATAACAGACGACCATTTGTGTATAAATTTATCATCTCTCCATCCACAAGATCCAAATAATACTACGGGCTTATTTTTTATATTAAGCTTACTTAGTTTATTTATAAATGGCTTCATATCAATCCTTTCAATATCATCCTCTACCATTGCTGGACTTCCTAAAGCGACTGCTCCAGCTTCTAGTACTTCATCTACAGATGAGTCATTTACATGTTTTATATCAACTTCTACATTGCTCATCTTAACGCCTTCCGCTATGGAATTAGCTAACTTTTCTACATTTCCACCATTACTCCAATAAATAATTGAAACTTTACTCATAATAGCACCTCATCAAAGATTGTTAATTATTTGTCGCTCTATCTTTATTATATATCACCACAAATAATTTTCAAGATATGTTTTCCTTATTTTCTATTTTTTAACAAATGCTTTTCATTATTATATCTATTATTGCATCTACTCCATTTTTTGCAGTACTTTTTTCCATATTCATTATTAATTCACTTTTCTTACTCTTTAATTCTTCTAGCTTATTCATTAATAAATCTTTTTCCATCATTTCATCTTCATCTAATACTAAAGAATAACCTTCTTTTTCAAAAGAAGCAGCATTTAAAATTTGATCTCCTCTACTTACCTTCTTTGATAACGGAATTAATAATGTAGGCTTTTTAAGTGCTAGAAGCTCAAATATTCCATTAGCTCCCGCTCTAGAGATAACATAATCACACGCTTTAAGCATATGTGGTAGCTCTTCCTTAACATATTCATATTGCTTATAACCTAAAGTTCCTTCTAAACTAGCATCTAAGTTTCCTTTTCCACATATATGAATAACATTAAACTCCTTTAAGATATTTGTTAAATTTTTTCTTACTTCATCATTTATGCTTTTTGCACCTAAGCTTCCACCTATTACTAATAATATTTCCTTTTCATCTTTAAACCCACAGATTTCCTTACCTTTAATTCTGCTTCCTTGTAGTATTTCTTCCCTAATAGGTGTTCCTGTAAGCACTCCCTTACCTTCATTTATATATTTTAAGCTTTCTCTAAATGTTACACATAATTTATTACAAAATGGTGCTGCTAACTTATTAGCAAGACCTGGTGTTAAATCAGATTCATGAGCTATTACTGGTATTTTCTTAATTGAAGCTGCCATGACTACTGGTACAGCCACAAAGCCACCTTTTGAAAATACTACATCTGGTTTTTCCTTAGATAATATACTTAATGCCTGGCAAATACCTTTCATAACTTTAAAAGGATCTGTAAAATTTTTAACATCAAAATATCTTCTTAATTTTCCTGAAGAAATAGGATAATATTCTATGGCTGCATCAGTTATTATTTCTTTTTCTATACCATTGTAACTGCCTATGTATTTTATTTCAAAACCCTTTTCTCTAAGCTTTGGAGCTAAAGCTAAATTTGGAGTAACATGTCCTGCTGTGCCTCCACCAGTCATTATTATCTTATATTTACTCATTATATTGCACCCCTATAATTATTTATTTCATTACCATTTTACCACTTCAATATTTTTTTTCCACCATTTCCTTAAATTAAATAAAATAGTGTTTTAATATTAGGGCAAGATATTACTGTCAAAGGAAAAGGAGATGAATAATTAATGTCAAAATCAAATTCAAAGTCACAAACATTAGTACCTGAAGCAAGAGGCGGATTAGAAAAATTTAAAAACCAAGTATCTAGCGAAATGGGAGTACCATTTAGTGATTACAATGGCGATTTAACTTCTAAGCAATGTGGTAGCGTTGGCGGAGAAATGGTTAAACGTATGGTAGAACAATACGAACAAGGCTTAAAATAAAATTTCACAAATCCTTTGATTTATAAAAAAAAGGAGCTATTTTAAATAATAGCTCCTCTACTTTTATAATATTCTTCTAGCTGCATAGAAGTTAGTAACAGGTGTAACTCTTATAGTTGAACCTGGATATGTAGCATTAATATACATTCCACTTCCCACATAAATTCCAACATGTTCATTGTCATAAGTAAATACCAAATCACCTGGTTGCATATTATTATATGAAACTGGAACTCCTACATTAATTTGAGTGTATGTAGTTCTTGTTATTTCTATACCTGCACAATGTCTATATACATAACTTGTAAATCCTGAACAATCAAAAGTATCAGGTCCAACTGCTCCCCACACATATGGACGACCTAAGAAATTATATGCATAATTAACTATAGTACAAAAGGGATATGTTCCTTCTAATGAACATATCCCTTTTTAATCAAATACTATTTTACTTAGTTTTTATTATTATGTCTATACTTTATATTAACACAATTTATATTTTATTTATTTTTATAATTATTGTGATACTCTAAAATTATTTATCACCATCTGAACCTTTTTATTGCCCATATATTCATTAATTTCTGGATAGTAAACAAAATCCATTTTTATAGTTCTTGCATTACCATCTAAAAGCTTCATATATTCCATTTCACCATAGTTATTTTTAACTTCTTCCTCGAAAGCTTCAATATTGCCAAAATATATTCCATCAATAAACATACTGCCATCTGTTAAATTTAATTTTAAAACATTTTTATCTTTACCTAATATCCTAGCTCCTCTGACAATTAAATTTTTCACTGCAAAATTTGGCTTGGAATTTCCTTTACCATAAGGTTCTAGCATAGATATTTCATCAATAAGTCCATAATTTATCTCACTTAATTTAAGCGCCATATCAATGGATACCTTAGGAATTACATCTTCATCAGTTAACACTGTAAGTTCATTAAGCCTTTTTCTAAACTCATCTATATTTTCCCTAGGAATAGACATTCCTGCTGCCATAGGATGGCCACCGAACTTTCCTAGAATATCTTTACATTTTATTAATTCTTCATACATATTATATTCTTCTATGGAACGCCCTGATCCCTTAGCTCCATCATGTGCCTTTGTAAGCACAATAGCTGGTAGATTATATCTTTCCCTAATCCTTCCTGCAATTATCCCTGCTATACTTTCATGAACATCTTCTAGATATACCACCAAAACTTTATCTTTATCCATATTGTTGCTCTCAATTATTTCAATGGCTTTTTCCAAACCTTCCTTTGTTAGTTCTTGTCTATCTTTATTTAATTCATGAAGCTTGTCAGCTAATTCTTCTGCCAACTCTTTATTTTCTTCCATTAATAATTTCAATGCCCATATGGCTTGCTCCAATCTTCCAGAAGCATTAATGCTAGGTCCTATAACAAAGCCTAAGGAATAAACATTAATAGTTTTTCCTTCTAAACCAGTTGCCTTAAACAATGCCCTTAAGCCAATGTTGTTTGTATTATTAATAAGTTCCAATCCTTTTTTAAGCATTATTCTATTTTCATCTACCAAATCCACTACATCACAAACAACAGCTATAGCAACATATTGTAGTAATTCAATAGCTTCACTTTCTGGTATATTAAATTCCCTATAAAGTTCTTCAATAAACTTAAAAGCAACCCCAGCTCCACATAAGCTTTTAAATGGATAGTTGCAATCTTTTCTCTTAGGATTAACTACACAATCTCCCTTAGGAATTATATATTCCCTACTACCATCCTCTTTTTCTATAAAAGGAATATCATGATGATCTGTTACTATAACCTTTAAGCCTAATTCTTTAGCTAAACGTATTTGATCTATAGCAGATATTCCATTATCACAAGTAATAATTATATCTACATTATCCTCAGCAGCTTTTCTAATTATACTTTCGTTTATTCCATAACCTTCTTTTATTCTATCTGGTATATGAAAACTTACATTAGCATTACATCTAGTCAACGCCTTATTTAGAATATAAGTACTTATAACGCCGTATATCGATAGGTAAGACTTTGATACTATCTCCATCTTTTCCCCCGATTCACACCGTGCATGAGAGTTTCCCGCTCACACGGCGTTCCATCAAAATTAAGTTATTATTTTATAGAAAATATAGTTTTACCAATTTATAGCTTTGTTTCCGCTCTTAGTTCTCAGCGTGTTTAGTTTTGCAAGTTTCTTTTTATCCAGACTAAGTTTTCCTAATAACTTCGCTATAACTTCTTCATCAACTGCATGTATCAGAGTATGTACCTCTCTTTCAACTATAACAAGGTTATTATACTCATCCGTTCCTCCCATTTTTCTTGGAATTTTATGATGACAGTGCATGTTGTAAAAATCTATTATTTCTAGAAGGTTCGTGAACTTTTGGTTCTTCAAACTTTTGGCATATAAATCATCAAATACATACGTCATATCGTAGTATTCCGTATTTCGAATTTTTGTTACTTTTAACACTTTATTGGTTATAGTCATCACCTCCAAAGATTAACTATACTTTGGATTTGATTCTCTTATTCACATTAGAACCTATTATTAACTATATTACTTAAACAATTTCCAAATATTGACTGATACCCGTCCCTCCGCAGCTTATTATCACTGTTTCACTGGTACCATGGCATCACTTTCATTTGATTAAACGAATTTACTAAATCAACTTTAGTGAAATACTAAAGAATCTTATTTATATTTCGACCGCTTCTTTGATTAGCTAAAATCTCCACGTACCAAACTTCCGACGTTCCGTTTGAGTTATCCATTCTATCTGCCCTTAGATGCTCTCTATGGTCCTGAACACTGGACGGTGCCTTTAACACCGTAAGGTATTTCATAACGTCAGATTTTTACTTTACCTCATGTTCACTCCTCTTGGAGCCCCTTATGTTTCCATAAGGTCTACGTATAGTCCCGTACATTCGAGAGTTCGTCAGTAGGCCTTACCCCACCATTCTCATCATAGACAGTTTATAGGACGACCGGCATATCATATTCCATATACTTTCATAACCTTTTTGGGCAGGTGGACTCTGACCGCTTTTAACCAACCTTACTTTAGTCACTTCTATACTTAGGAATACTTTTGCCGACTTCACCGAGCTTCTTACGATTTTTATTTAGCTTTCAAACCGCAAGTCGGAGTATCATCGAAAATGTTTCAAGGCGTTACCCAATCATTCCATTTCTCACTCAAACAGTTCTCTACAGATTTACGTCTGCATGCCTAACCTTTTCAGTTAGGAACGTCTCGCACCTACATCATAATCTCCTACTATAAGTACTTTCTTATTGTTTTCTATACTCTCTTTCATTAAAGCTACTGCTTTAGATAAATCCTTCATACTCTTTCCATCATGAAAATTATCTATAGTTGAATTTAAAAAAGCCTTTGCTTCATTTAATTCATATATACCTCTATTAACCATAAGCTTTGCCACAACGGGGCTAACTCCTAATGCTTTTGCAAAGCCTACAGTATTAAATTTTACATTTCTAATGGTCCACTTTTCCATATTTTCTCCTCACTAAATAAAATGCACGCATTTTATAAATTATGAATGATGAGTGATGAATTTTGGAATAAACTCTCTGAGTTTCATCCTTAATTCATCATCTAAGTCATCATTAATTAAAAAGCATTGCTTTTTTTATTTCTTCTACTTTCTCTGGTGCTATTTGTTTTAATATTTCAAAAGCAAAAGGTATGGCAGCAGCTGGTCCTCTTCCTGTAATTATATTGCCATCAACAACCACTAATTCTTTTTGATAATTGCAATTACCTAATTGATCTTCAAATCCTGGATAACATGTTACATTTTTACCTTCACTTAAACCTGCTTTACCTAAAGATATTGGTCCTGCACAAATAGCCGCAATTATTTTGTTCTCATTGTTAAATTCCTTTAATAACTGGATAACTCTTTCGTCATCTCTTAAATTTACTGATCCTGGCATTCCACCTGGTAATACTACCATATCATATTCTTTAATTTCTTCATTGAAAACTTTATCTGCCTTTAATGTTATATGATGAGATGTTGTTACTTCTTGATTTTTTGTAGCAAATGTATGACATTCTACACCTGCTCTTCTTAATATATCTACTGTTGTTAATGCTTCTATAGTTTCAAATCCTTCTGCTAATAATACAGCTACCTTCATATCTATCTCTCCTTATTAAATTATATTTCTATGTTATATTTTATCACTAAATCCTTATTTTTATATAAAAAAATGAGGTATATAATTTATACCTCATTTTTTCATTTTTAATTTTTCATTCTTAATTCTTAAAAGTTTGCTTCTACAACTTCATCATCAAGACCAGTTACCATAACTACAGTTCCTCTTCCAGCCCTATTTTGTAGCTTGATATCCATAGCCTTAATATCTTTCTTTTCCTTATTCTTAGATATTAATGTTATTGTATCATCATTTATTATACCTAAGTCTTCATAGTTTTCTTTTACTTTTGCAGCAATTGCTTCATCGCCATCTTTTAAACTAATTCCAGTAACACCTGACGCTATTCTTCCCATTGGATTTACATTTTCACTGGAGAATTTAATAGCCATTCCACCTTTAGTTACTATAATAACATCACTTAAAACATCATCAGCCATTCCCACAGCAATTATCTCATCATTTTCATACTTGAATTTATAACCTTGCTGAACCAAATATTCTCCACCATACTCACTTAAGGCAGTCTTTTTAACCATCCCCTTCTTAGTGAAGAAGTACAACATCTTTTCTATACTAAAATCTTTTATAGAGTAAACATCTATAATTCTTTCACCTTTACTAAATCCATCTACTAAACTTGTTAATGGTATTTCTTTTTCATTGATCTTTGTAAGTAAGAATCCCTTAACCTTATATACATTACCCTTATTACTAAATAATATTAAATCACTTAAATTATCAGTATTCACCTTTAATCTATGGTTTTTCTTAGCTTTGGCAAAAGCTTTGAAATTATTCTTCGCCGTAAGTCCTACAGAGAATTCACAGTATTCAAACTCATTAGTATAAGTTACTTCAATCACTTCATCGTCTGCTGTTAGATTAAATAGTTGCTGTCCTAAAACATTTCTTTGCATATCTTCAAGCACAGGTACCTGTAACTTGAATTCTAAACCTAGTTTTGATTTTACTTCTAAGAATTGTCCATCAAATTCACTATCTACAAGTACACAGCTTACAACAAATTCTTTTTCTCTAAGCTTTAAAGCTTGTAGCTTGCTATAATTTGTTACAAACTTATCTAATGTACTTCTCTTTACAGTACCTTTATTAGTAATAAACTGAATGCTTCTCTCTGCATCAAATATATTTATTGACATTGCAGATACAATATTTTCTTCTTCTAGGTTTAATGATTTGATAATAGAATCAATTCTTTCACCTTTTTCTTTCCATTTACATTCAGGAATATTTATACCTTTAGTTTGATACATATTCCCTTTATCAGTAAATACTAAGACATTCTCTGCTGTATTTGATTTAAATAGATATTTAAGTTCATCACCATCTCTATAATCTATATCATCAGCATTAGAATTAGATCTTGTGTAGCTTCTTACTGGTAGTCTCTTAATAAATCCATCCTTTGATAAAGTTACCATTACATCTTCAACTACAATAAGCTCTTCCACATCTATCTTAGCTTCGCTATCATTTTCCACCACCATGGTTCTTCTTGGATTTCTATATTTATCAGTGATTTCTTTTAATTCTGTCTTAACAACCTTTAAAAGTTCTCTTTCACTGGCTAAAATTTTCTTTAATTTTTTAATTTTCTTTTCCAGCTCAGCATATTCCTTTTGGAATACTGTTATTTCAAGACCAGTCAATCTATAAAGCATAAGCTCTAGGATTGCTTCTGCCTGCTCTTCTGTAAATCCAAATTTGGCAACAAGGTTTATTCCTGCATCCTTTTTAGACTTTGAAGATCTTATAGTAGCAATAACTTCATCTAATATATTAATTGCCTTAATAAAACCTTCAACTATATGGAATCTCTTTTCTGCTATTGCTAACTCCCTTATAGTTCTTCTTGTGATAATTTCCTTTTGATGTTCAATATAATGCATTAATATAGTTTTAAGCCCCATTGTTTTTGGTTTTCCATTGGCTAAAGCAACCATATTAAAACTTAAGTTACATTGTAAATCAGTCTTCTTAAATAAATATTTAAGAACCTTATCTACTGATTCTCTTGTGGCAGCTTTTTTGAACTCTATTACAGCTCTTACTCCGCTTCTATCTGATTCATCTCTAATATCAACTATACTTTCAAGAACCTTTTGATGCTTTTTATCACCAGTCATTTCAGATATTGTTTGTAATAATTTTGCTTTACATCTTCTGTATGGGAATTCTGTTATTACAATTCCCAGTCTACCATTTTCCAATGTCTCTATAGAGGTTTTAGCTCTTAAGGTAACTTTTCCTTCTCCTGTTTCATAAGCAGAAAGTAAAGATTTTTTACCTATAAGTATTCCTCCTGTTGGTAAGTCTGGAGCTTTTATATATTCCATTAACTGTTCTGTAGTTATTTCTGGATTATCTATACATGCTAGTACTCCATCTGTTACTTCTCCTAAATTATGTGGAGGTATATTTGTTGCTAATCCTACTGCAATACCAAATGTCCCATTTACTAAAAGGTTAGGATATCTTGCTGGAAGCACTTTAGGTTCAAAATCACTATCTGAATAGTTTGGAACCATATCCACTGTGTCCTTATCAATATCCCTTAACATTTCCATAGCTATACTTGAAAGCCTTGCCTCAGTATAACGCATTGCTGCTGCACTATCTCCATCCATTGATCCAAAATTCCCATGCCCATCAAATAAAGGCTCTCTTGTTGAGAAATCTTGTGCCATAATAACCATTGCTTCATAAACTGATGAATCACCATGAGGATGGAACTTACCTAGTACATCCCCAACAATTCTTGCTGATTTATAATATGGTCTGTCTGGAAAAGCTTTTAACAGATATGATCCATAAAGAATCCTTCTATGAACCGGTTTTAATCCATCTCTAACATCTGGAAGTGCTCTTTCCTTGGCAACTTCAACTGCATATGGAAGATAATTATCTGGCATAGCTTCTTCTATTGGCACTGTCATGATGTTCCTATCTCTAGGAATATTAATCTCTTTCTTTGCCATCCTTAATTCTCCTCTCCTCCACTTTAAAACTCTGCGTATTTATACATATAATTTTTTCTCGGCTCCACTACATCCCCCATGAGAAGTGATACCATTTTTTCTGCTTTTGCAGCATCCTCTATGGTAACTTTATAAAGAGTTCTTGTTTCTGGATTTAATGTTGTATCCCAAAGCTGCTCTGGATTCATTTCTCCAAGCCCTTTATATCTTTGTATTAAGAAGCCCTTTCCAATTTCTTTTTTAACTTCTTCCAGCTCATCATCACTAAAAGCATATTTAAACACTTCTTTACCTTTTACAGTTTTATAAACTTTATATAAAGGTGGCTGTGCTAAATATAAGTGTCCATTAGTTATTAATGGTCTCATATATCTATAAATATAAGTCATCCATAATGTTCTGAATAGCGATAGGTAATCCTTTGATATTATCTCCAAATTTTCCCCCGCTCCACACCGTGCGTGCGACTTTC
>OOCW01000768.1_pt1 | contig 27562 bp, 30 predicted proteins | sample 1671201 | NCBI WGS metagenome assembly OOCW01 (sample SAMN06348132, study PRJEB24527) | human gut metagenome | biome: human gut; feature: ankylosing spondylitis patient; material: feces | host: Homo sapiens | place: China | collected 2015-10
TGCATTTAGAGCCTGAAATGATAGAACACCTTAGAACACTTGATGAAGGGCAAGTATCAACGCCATTAAAAGTAGAAAATAATTATTATTTCTTTAGAGTACAAAATATCGTAGAAGCAGAAATTATTTCTAGAGAAGAAGCTATGGAAGAAATAAGTAAGAAACTTACTGAAGAGAAAAAAAGAACTTACTATGAAGCTAAATTAAAGAAATGGATAGATGAAGCTAGAATTGAAAAATATTAATAGTATCTATAATTTGAGAAAGGTAAAAAAGTTGGTCATAGAAAGATTAAAAAGTGACTATACTAAATATAACCTTTCATATAAATTATGAAAGGTATACTCTAATAAGACGCCTTAATCCTGCTATAAATCTAATGAGATGATTAATAAAAGTGGGAAAATGATTATGGGAGAGCAATCTGCCATATATAATATGTATAGTCTATGAGAAGTACCTACAAATAATTAAAATGCCGAGCAAAGAAATGGAAAAAAGTACAAATTCAATTGATTGTTGACAAAACGAAAGAAAGATGATATCATACTAGATGTTGAAGGCGGCAAGCCTAACAAGTAGAAGCTATTACTTCTCACCTTACAACGTTAGTTGTTCGTAAGGTCATACTAATTTGAATTTAATTAACTTAGTTTAGTATGATATAGAGAGGTGGGTAGTTTCGGCTATCCACCTTATTATTTATGTAAGCGTGTCACTACGCAAAAAGGTGAAAAATAATTATATTTAGGCAAACAAATTTAGGAGGTGCCCATTATTAACGATTTAATGATCAACGAACAAATTCGTGACAAAGAAGTAAGACTTATAGGAGCAGATGGCGAGCAAATCGGTATTGTTTCAGCTAAAGAAGCACAACGTATGGCTTCAGAAAAAAATCTTGATTTAGTTAAAATCGCTCCACAAGGAAAACCACCAGTATGTAAAATTATGGACTATGGTAAGTACAAGTTTGATGCAGCTAAGAAAGAAAAAGAAGCGCGTAAAAAACAAAAAACTATCAGCGTTAAAGAAGTTAGACTCTCAGCTAGTATTGAAAAGCATGACTTTGAAACGAAAATGAGAAATGCAGCAAAATTCCTTAAAGCAGGGGATAAAGTTAAAATTTCTGTTGTGTTCCGTGGGCGTGAAATGATGCATACTCATAGAGGAAACGAACTTCTTGAACAAGCTATGGCTTTAGTAGAAGAAGTTGGAGTAGCAGAACAAAAACCTAAATTAGAAGGCAGAGCAATGGTTATCGTGGTAACACCAAAATAAGTTACTTATTGATAAATAAATATAAGGTATAAAAGGAGGACTTCTCACAATGGCTAAATTAAAATTAAAAACTAATAGAGCAGCAGCAAAACGTTTCAAAGTAACAGGAACAGGAAAGTTAAAAAGAAGCAAAGCTTACAAAAGACACATTTTAACAAAAAAATCAACTAAAACAAAACGTAACTTAAGAAAAGCTACATTAGTTGATGCTACAAACGAAAAACAAATGAAGAGAATTTTACCATATTTATAAGAAATAGACGATAGGAGGTCAAGCAAATGGCAAGAGTTAAAGGCGGAATGTCTACTAAAAAAAGACGTAATAGAGTATTAAAATTAGCTAAAGGTTATAGAGGAGCTAAATCTAAACAATTTAGAACAGCTAAACAAGCTGTAATGAAATCATTAAGCTACGCATACGTAGGTCGTAAATTAAGAAAAAGAGAATTCAGAACTTTATGGATCGCTCGTATCAACGCTGCAGCTCGTTTAAACGGTTTATCATACAGCCGTTTCATGAACGGATTAAAAAATGCTAACGTTAACATCAACAGAAAAATGTTATCAGAATTAGCAATCACAAACCCAGCTGCTTTCACACAATTAGTAGAAACAGCTAAAGCTAACTTAAAATAATTAACAATCTTTGATTGTTTGAAGGACACCCTTAGGGGTGTCCTTTTTTGCGTTATAATAATGCTATTAATTTAGATGGATATAAGTAAATAGGATACTTAATAAAATAGATAGACTGCAGCAACTTATAGCAATTAATAAATGTAAAAGATTTCTGCTAAATAAATAAACAATGAGTACTAAAATAGCGAAGGATAAGAAAAAGAGAGATATAAAATTAGCCACAGGAAGTAAAAAGTTAAGTGTAATGAAGAGCAGAAATAAAGTGACAGCTAGTAATAAAACTGCGTAAATACGATTATAATTGGTTACGTTACTTTTTTTATTACGTAGCATAGTAATCTCCTCTCATACTATGTAAAAACACTTTTATTATATATTATGAGAGCTTGTTTGAAATATAACAGAAAGGTAACAAAATTGTAAGATTCATATCAAATGAATTGATTGACTATTCTAAAATGTTATAATATAATTCAAAATGACTAGTAAGTCAAAAGGATAGGGGATTATGAATAGAAAATTTTTAAACTTGAGTAAGAGTAAGCAGGAGAATATTTTAAATGCAGCTATTAGTGAGTTTGCTAATGTAGGCTATGATAGGGCTTCTACGGATAATATAGTGGCAAAAGCTGGCATATCTAAGGGGAGCTTATTCAATTATTTTTCAAATAAGCAGAAGCTTTATGAAGATGTTGTAGACTATATTATGGCAAAGGAACAAAGGGAGGTTAGAGGATACTTAGAAAATATTGAAGGAGAAGACTTTTATATACGCTTAAAGAAGTTATTGGTTACTAAGTACTACTACACTAGTGAGCATCCTTTAGAAATGAAGCTAATTAGAGACTATAGGAATAAAAATAGTGAGCTTAAAAATGAAAAAATAAAACAGTATAAGAAAATGGAGATAGAGTGGTTACAAGAGTATTTGATGGCTTATCTTAATGAGGATTCTATTAGGGTAGAATTAAAGATAGAAGATATTATATTTGTAACGAATACACTTTTAGAAGCTGTATTTAGAAGGCATGATGAAATGACATATTTAAGTAAAGAGACTAGAAGTGCAGGGCGTTTAGAGAGAGAATTAGACAAGTACATTAATATACTGGAATATGGAATTTATAAGCAAAGTAATTAAATTTTAGATGAGTGGTATGGGAGGATATTATGAAAGGAAAAAAGATATTAATCATTGTAGCGGTCATAGCAGTTGTAGGGGCTTTAATTGTAGCTGCTATCAATAACAAACCTAAAGAAGATGACACAATTGGGGGAGATAAAACAGGAAGGCGTGTACAAATAGAAAAGGTAAAGACAGATAGTATTCAAACTAAGATTTCTTCTAGTGGAAAACTTGAGGCAATAGATTCGCAAACAGTTTATTTAGATGCAAACAATAAGATTATTGCAGTAGCTAAGAAAGCAGGAGATATTGTAAAAAAAGGTGATGTAATTATTGTTTTAGACCAAGAAACACAACTTTCAACACAAAAGAATTTAGAGGTGCTTAATGCACAACTTGCTGCTGCAAATGAAGCATTAAATGATTTAATGGGAGCTTCTTCAAAGGGTGATATTTTAAAAGCACAACAAAGCATTGCAGCATTACAAGATAGCAAAAAGAAAGCACAAAATGAAATCGAAAATGCAAAAACAGAAATTAATAATTTAAAAACTGATTTAAATGAAGCTGAAAAGCAACTTAAATTAGATGAAGAACTTTTAAGTGAAGGACTGATATCTCAAAACACTGTAGACAATGAAAAAGATAAAATTGCTACAATGAAACAAAAGATTAATCAATCTAATAATACAATAGCCCTTAATACAGAAAGCTTAAAGACAGTTGATTTACAAATTACTTCAGCACAATATGAATTAGATGTACTTTTAAACAAAGAGGAGAGTACATCTAAGAAAGAATTAATAACAGCTAAAAAGACAGAGATTAAGCAATTTGAAAAACAAATTTATGATGCACAAACCAGTTTAAATAAGGCAACTACAAAGGTAGTAGCACCTATTAGTGGTGTCATTACTAAATTAGATGTTGAAGAAGGCATGAGCGTCGCAGCTGGTACAGCTTTATTTACAATAGTAGATCCAAGTAAATTAAAGGTAAAATGTAATATATCACCTTACTATGCAGCAGATTTAAAAACAGGTTTAGATGCGACTGTAAAATATACAGGTTCTAAAACAATAGAAGTTCCAGGAACAGTAAGTAAGGTATCAGCAGTAGCTACAGTAGAGACAACTACTAAAGGGGAAACAACTTCATTACCTATCGATGTAGAGATTGCTAAGCCAGGAGAAGTATTAAAACCAGGTTTTTCAGTAGATGTTAAGGTTATTACAAATACAAGAGAAAATGTATGTGTTGTACCTCTTCTTGCAGTGTTAGAAGAAGATGAAAATGAGTTTTATGTATATGTTGTAAAAGAAGATGGTTCATTAGAGAAGAGAACAGTTACACAAGGTCTTAGTAATGGACTTTACATAGAAGTAGAAGGTGTTAATGAAGGGGAAATGGTTGTAAGTAATCCATCTGATGACCTTACAGAAGATATAAAAGTTTCTTATGAAAAGATAGGTGATAAGCAGTGATAGATATTCAAAATGTCAATAAAATTTATCGCAATGGGAGACTAGAGTTACAGGCATTGTTCGATATTAATTTCAGGGTAAAGAAAGAAGAATTTGTTTCAATCATGGGGGCATCTGGCTCTGGAAAATCTACATTTTTACAAATACTAGGTTGCTTAGACCATGCTACAAGCGGAACATATATATTAGATGGCATTAATATTTCAGAGGCTAATGATAAAGATTTCTCTAAGATTCGAAATCAAAAAATAGGATTCGTATTTCAAGCATTCAACTTACTACCTAAGCTAACTATTACAGAAAATGTAGAACTACCAATGATGTATGCAGGCGTTAAACCTAAAGAGCGAAGAGAAAGAGCGGTAGATGCCCTTATTAAAGTAGGGCTTGGAAATCGTATTAAACATACACCAAATGAGATTTCAGGTGGTCAAAGACAAAGGGTGGCAATCGCCAGGGCACTTGTAAATAACCCAGCTATTATATTGGCTGATGAACCTACAGGAAACCTGGATAGTAAATCTAGCGTAGAGATTATGAATATCTTTCAAGGTCTTAATAATGAAGGAGTAACCATTGTTATGGTTACACATGAACCGGATATTGCAGAGTTTACAAAACGTAAGGTTGTCTTTAGAGATGGTATTATCATTGATGATGCATTAATTCAAAATAGACGAGGTATATAACTTTACAAAGGTTAAGCTACTAGAAAGGAGGTTAATATGAATATTCGGGAAACAATTAAAATGGCCTTGAAACAGCTTTTAGGTAATAAAGGAAGAACATTTCTAACAATGATGGGAATGTTTATAGGGATAGGTTCAGTTATTGCAATTTTAGCCTTAGGAACTGGATTTCAAGATTTTATCAGAGATCAGTTTGTAGATCTTGGGTTAGGTGTATTTTATGTAGAAGCGAAAGAGGAGGATATTGAATACTTAATTACCCCAGAAGATATAGAAGTTGTAAGAAATCTAGAAGAAGTTGAAAGTGCAGTACGTGGAATGGGGGAAGAGTGTAAGATAAGAAATGCTAAGGGAGAAGAGTTTGATGCAACAATAACCGGTGCAGAAGAGGGGTTTACAACGATTATCAAGCCAGTAACATTACGGGCTGGGAGAAATATTAGCACACGTGATCAAGAAGCAGGAAGTCAAGTATTATTGATTTCGGATATAGTTGGTAAAGCCTACTACGGAAATATTTCTTATGAAGAAATGATAGGTAATAATATGGAGATTGTGATTAATAATCAACCAACAAGTTTTCAAATTATAGGTATTTATAAAACTGAAAATAATGTTAATCAACCACAAAAGGACTTAGAGAAAAGTTATCAGCGTTCAAGCTATTATACTTCTTTTAAAGCACTTAAAAATATTACAGGATCAGGAGAAGAAGTATCGACTATTGCAGGAATTATAAAGGATGAGTATGATCAATCAGCGGTAGCCACAAGGGTAGGACAAATCCTAAATCGTAGACATCATTTAAAAGATGGTTAATTATAGATATTGTGAATTCAATAATGGGAGTTGTTACAATGTTTGTTAGTGCCCTAGCAAGTATTTCTCTTATAGTAGGTGGCGTTGGAATTATGAATATTATGCTTGTAACGGTAAAGGAACGTACAAGGGAAATTGGTATTCGAAAAGCTTTGGGCGCCTCTAATAAACTTATATTAAGACAATTTGTTATTGAAGCCTTGCTGTTAACTATCATAGCAGGATTTATTGGTATGATAATAGGATATGTTGGCGCAATTACCATCGGTGCAAATTTCAATATACAAGCTAAGTTTACAGCAGGTATGATGATATTCTCTACAGTAACTTCTATATGTATTGGCTTGATATTTGGTGTATATCCAGCTTATCAAGCTGCTAGATTAGATCCTGTTGAAGCATTAAGAGCAGAATAAGGAGGGAAAAGGATGAAGGAGATACTCAAAAATGCCTTTAGCCAGCTTAAGGGTAATAAGCTTCGAACTTTCCTGACAATGCTAGGCATGCTAATTGGGATAGGTGCAGTTATTATCATATTAAGTTTGGGTGAAGGCGTAAAAGGTTATATGACTGAACAATTTAGCACGATAGGAAAAGGGGCTATACAGCTAGAAGCATATAATGAGAAAGAATTAATTACATCAGATGATTTAGAAACGATTAATGAAATTCCAGAAGTAAAACTTTCAATGCTAGTACATAATGGGTATGGTGAAAGTGCCATTGATTATAAAAATGAAGAAAAATTTGTGATACTTTATGGGATTCCATATAACTATGAGCAAGTACAAAACTTAAATCTTAGATATGGACGAACATTTATTGAACAAGATGAAAGTATTAAATCTAATGTCATTATTGTTGAAGACAATTTTGCGGAAATAATGTACAATTTAAAGGACCCTAAGGCCGCATTAGGTAGAAAAATAGAAATTAATATAGGTGACGAAAAACAGGAATTTGAAATTGTAGGTGTTGTTAAGAGTCAATATCCTTCAGCAGCTCCTAAAAGTATGATTAATCCAATCATTTATGTGCCATTTGAAACGCTCGATCAATATGTTATGGATGGAGAGAGAAAGTCATATTCTGCAATTGTCGTTATAAAGGATGAATATGAAGCTTCTGACTTTAGCAATCCAATTGCTAAACTATTAGATAAAAGACATGGCATCGAGGATGGATTTAATGCCACATCTGTAACTGAAATGGGTGATTCATATAACAGTATGTTGAATAAGTTAAATCTATTTACAAGTGTTGTAGCGGCTATCTCCCTGTTAGTAGGGGGGATAGGGATTATGAATATTATGCTTGTAACGGTAAAAGAACGTACAAGAGAAATAGGTATTCGAAAAGCTTTGGGTGCTACAGATAAGCAAATATTGAATCAATTTCTTGTGGAAGCTTTAATCTTAACATTACTAGGTGGATTATCAGGACTTATTTTAGGGTATACAGGTGGATTTTTAATAGGTGCAGCGATGAAGATAACAGCTAAAATGACAGTGGGAATGGTGGTATTTTCAGTGGGAACATCTAGTGTTATTGGTATCATTTTTGGGGTATACCCAGCATATAAAGCTGCAAAGCTTGACCCTATTGAAGCACTTAGGGAAGAATAAAATAAAAATGTATAGGAGGAGATTGTATGAAATTAGGACATATGTTAAAAGCAGCAACAGTACTTATGGCAAGTGTGGCATTATTAGCGACACCTACATGGGCAGCTGAGGAAGCAAAACCAGTGTTAGAGATTCAAAAAGCCATAGACATGGCAATTGGTAAAGACGATATATTGGGGCAATATAGCAGAAATATCGAAGTATATAAAGAACAAACAGAAGAAATGCGTGACATATCTTCTTTGGCTTACAGTACAAAACAACTTGATACAAGAGAAGCGGAGCAAAAGAAAACATTTAGAAAAGATACAATTGCTAATGAAGTAGAAAATGATTATAACAATATGTTTTTACTTGAAAAGAGAATTAGTCTTTTAGACGAACAAATTAATTTAGGTGAGAAACAAATCAAACAAGCAAAGATTAAAAAAGATAGAGGTTACTGTGATGCATTAACTTATGAAAAAATAGTACAAGAAGTTGAAAATAAGAAAGTAAGTAAGATGCAACTTGAAAAGAATTTAGAAGATGCTAAGAAAGATTTCTTAAATCTTACAAACTTAGATGTAGATAAATACGTTTTAGTTGCTGATGAAACTTATCAACCATTCGTACTTGAGAAATCATTAAGCGCTTACTCAAGTGATATGGCTAACGAGCTTACCAAATATGCAGATCAAAAAGCTACATTAAACGTAGATAACTTCTGGGATACAATTTATAAATCAGGAGATGGTGGTACAGGCCCTACATATACACAATATCTTGAAGGAAAAGCTAATGTAGAAACAGCTAAAGAACAAGTTAAAGCAAGTTATGATAATTATAAATTATTGATCGAAACTAAATACACAGCATTGGCACCACAACTTGATACAATTAAAAATAAAAAGGATAATTACAACACAAGTGTAAAAGACATGAAAGTTGCAGAAATCAAGTATAAATCAGGTTATTTAAGTGCGATTGATTATGAAACACAAAAGGTGCAATTAGATGCCCTTCAAGTAGAATATTTAGAAGAAGTATTTAAATACAAAGAACTCAAAAAACAAGTAGAAAAACCTTGGGTAATGCAAGGAAAATAATACAACTTGGAACTATTAGAAGACATAATATATAAAAAAGAGCATTTGAAAATAAAAAACAGTGATTTTCAAATGCTCTTTTTTATTTTAAAACACATATTTAGACGATGTTAATCGTATAGATTATAAGGCATACTATAACTAAACTTTTGTTTTAGAGATATGATTTATGTTTAAATGTATTATTTTTAGAGAAATACATATGCTAATAGGTAATAAAGCTAGTAAAATCAATAAGGATATGAAATTTAATACTAAACAAAATGTTTGATAGCTATAAATTTTTAGCACAAAAAATATTGACCTTTTCTGTATAAATATGTATAATCTTTTAGTATGTGTTTAATGTCTGTAAACAAAAAGTTTATTTATATACATAGTACACATGAAATTTAATGGTAGAAATAATTAATGTATTTACATAAAAATAGTCAAGAAGGAGGCAATAAAATGGATATTGGTGCAAAGATTAACCAATTGCGTAAGAAAAATGCGTTAACTCAAGAAGAACTCGCTGATCGTTGTGAACTTTCAAAAGGGTTTATTTCACAAGTTGAGCGCGGGCTCACATCTCCCTCAATAGCAACGCTTATTGATATCCTTGAATGTTTAGGAACTAATCTTAAAGATTTCTTTAATGAATCTAGCCAAGAAAAGATTGTGTTTACTAAACAAGATGTGTTTGAAAAAGAAGATAAAGACTCAGGAAATATGATTACATGGCTCATTCCAAATGCGCAAAAGAACGATATGGAACCAATTCTTATAAATATTGAACCAGGTGGAAAGTCTAGTTTGCAAGCACCACATGAAGGTGAAGAATTCGGCTATGTACTTGCTGGAAGCATTTATGTGCATTTAGGAAATAAAAAGTTTAAAGCTAAAAAGGGTGATAGTTTTTACTTTAGGCCAACAGGTGATCACTATTTACAAAATACAGGTAAGACGAGAGCAACAGTGCTTTGGGTTGCTACCCCACCAAGTTTTTAAAGGAGTAGGCGAAAATGGCAGAAAACAAATTAGAAAATGATTATATTATAGATCTTAAAAATATTAGTAAATCTTTTGGAGATACAATTATCCTTGACCAAATTAATATGTACATTAGACGTAATGAGTTTTTAACATTATTAGGTCCTAGTGGTTGTGGTAAAACAACACTTTTACGTATCATTGGTGGATTTGAAGAAGCTTCAAATGGTGAAGTACTTTTTGAAGGTGAGAATATTGGTAAATTACCACCTTATAAAAGAAAGATTAATACAGTATTTCAAAAGTATGCGTTATTCCCACATATGACGGTAGGTGAGAATATTGCCTTTGGACTTAATATCAAAAAAATGGATAAAAAGATTATCAAAGAAAAAGTTGAAGAAATGCTTGAACTTGTAGGACTTAAAGGATTTGAAAATAGAAAAATTGATTCTTTAAGTGGGGGGCAACAACAACGTATTGCAATTGCAAGAGCCCTTGTTAATGAACCAGAAGTATTACTTTTAGATGAACCACTTGGTGCGCTTGACCTTAAACTTAGAAAAGGCATGCAAACAGAGCTTAAACGTATTCAACAAAAAGTTGGTATTACATTTATTTATGTAACACATGACCAAGAAGAAGCGCTTACTATGTCTGATACAATTGCCATTATGAATGCAGGTAAAGTACAACAAATCGGGACACCAGTAGATATTTATAACGAGCCTAAAAATGCCTTCGTAGCTGATTTCATCGGTGAAAGTAACATTTTACACGGTACAATGATTGATGATTATCGTGTTAACTTCCATAGTACAGAATTCAAATGCGTGGATGCAGGATTTGGTACAAATACACCAATCGATGTTGTTGTAAGACCAGAAGATATTCGTATTATTGAAGTAGAAAAGGGTATGATAAAAGGTGTAGTAGAGTCAGTAACATTCAAAGGTGTACACTATGAAATGGTTGTTGCAACTGATGAATACAAATGGCTTGTACATTCAACAGTGATGTCACCAGTAGGCGAAAACGTAGGTATGGTGATTACACCAGAAGATATTCACATTATGAGAAGGAGATAGACGATGAATAAAAAGTCATTAGCGTATCCATATGTAATATGGGCAGGTATTTTTATCATCGTGCCTTTATTACTTATTGTATACTTTAGTTTCTTTGTAGACGGACAGTTTACTTTCCAAAACTACACAAAGTTTATGGAAGATTATTATATTAAGGCAATGGGTAAATCAATTAGTCTTGCCTTTATTAGCACAACAATTTGTTTACTTCTTGCTTATCCATTAGCAATGGTTTTAAATGGCAAGGATATATCAAATCGCGGCGTGATTTTATTACTTATTATTTTACCAATGTGGATGAACTCATTACTTAGAACATATGCATGGGCAAACTTACTTGAAAATAATGGTGTAATTAATAACATGCTTGCAGCATTTAATTTACCAACAGTGAAATTCCTTTATGGAGATGGTGGGGTAATCTTTGGGATGGTATATAATTTCTTCCCATTTATGGTATTACCTATTTATAATGCACTTGCAAAGATTGATAAAGGTCTTATCGAAGCAGCACATGACCTTGGTGCAAATAGTATCACAACATTTAGAACAGTTATTTTACCACTTAGTATGCCAGGAGTTGTAACGGGGATTATCATGGTATTTATGCCAGCACTTACAACATTCCTTATTACACGTTTATTAGGTGGTGGAAAAGTAATGCTCATTGGTAACATTATTGAAGAGCAATTCACAAGAACAGGAGACTTAGGATTTGGTTCTGCAGTTTCTATGATTCTGATGATTATTGTACTTATAACATTAGCCTTTATGTCACGTAAAGGTACTTTAGACGAAGAGGGAGGCTTATTCTAATGATTAAATTTATTAAGCGTTTCTATGTCGCCTTAATTTTACTTGTAATGTACGCACCAGTTGCTGTACTTATGGTATTTTCATTTAATGATTCTAAGCTTCCTATCTGGAAAGGATTTACTTTTAGATGGTATGAAAGCTTAGCAAATGATACAACTATTCAACAAAGTTTCATGTATACAATTATTATTGCAGTAGTATCTTCAGTTATTGCAACAGTCATTGGTACATTTGCAGCTATGGGAATTCATCAAATGAAGGGGTATAAACGTAATTTAATGCTCAATATTACTTATATTCCACTTCTTAGCCCGGATATTGTAATTGGTATTTCATTAATGATGCTCTTTAATGTGCTTCATATTCCTTTTGGATTACCAACATTAATCATTTCACATATTACTTTTAGTATTCCATATGTGATTTTATCAATTATGCCAAAGCTTAAGCAAATGAATTTCAATGTTTATGAAGCAGCTTTAGATTTAGGAGCAACACCATGGTATGCTTTTAAAAAGGTTATTTTACCAGAAATTATGCCAGGTGTAGTAGCTGGATTATTTATTGCTTTTACATTATCAATTGATGACTTCGTAGTAAGTTTCTTCAATACAGGAGCGGGTGTAGATACACTTCCAATTAAGATTTATGCGATGGCAAGAAAAGGTGTTAACCCAACAATCAATGCCATTTCAACAATTATGTTTGCGACAATTATTATTGTATTACTTGTAAGTAATATTAGAGCAAGTCGTAAAGAGAAAGAAATAGGAATATAATCTTTATGCATAGCAGTTTTTGCTATGCATAAAGTGCTGTATAAGAAAGGAATTAGCCATGAAAAAATTAGCGAAAAAGATTTTAAGTGTAGGCCTCGTAGGGATGATGACATTAGCTGTGGCAGGATGTGGAAATTCAGCGCCAAATGGTCAAGTTGTTGTATATAACTGGGGAGAATTTATCGACCCAGCAGTAAATAAAATGTTTACAGAAGAAACAGGAATTAAAGTTGTTTACTCTGAATATGCAAACAATGAAGAAATGTATGCAAAAGTAGAACCAGGTAATGTATCATATGATGTTATTTTCCCATCAGATTATATGGTTGAGAAAATGATTAATAAGGATCTTTTAGAAAAACTTGATTTCTCTAAAATACCTAACTATGAAAATATTGATGAGAGATTTAAAAACTTACAATATGACCCAAATAATGAGTACTCAATTCCTTATATGTGGGGAACAGTAGGAATCGTATACAATAAAAAAATGGTAAATGAACCAGTAGATAGCTGGGACATTTTATGGGATGCAAAATACAAAGATCAAATCGTAATGTATGATAGTGAAAGAGATTCACTTATGGTAGCACTTAAAAAGCTTGGTTATTCTATGAATACAAGAGATGAAAAACAATTAGAAGAAGCTAAGAATCTCCTCATTGAGCAAGCACCACTTGTACTTTCTTACGTAGGTGATGAAGGTAAAAATAAAATGGTAAGTGAAGAAGCAGCACTTATGGTTGCTTATGCAGGGGATGCAATGGTTATGGTACAAGAAAATCCAGACCTTGAATTTGTAATCCCTAAAGAAGGTTCTAACTTCTATGTAGATACAATGGTTATGCCAAAGAATGCTACAAACAAAGATAATGCATATGCTTATATGAATTTCTTATGCAGACCAGAAATCGCAGCAATGAATGCTGCAGAAATTGGGTACTCTACACCAATTAGTGCAGCAAGAGAGCAATTAGATGATGAAATTAAAAACAATCCGATAGCTTATCCAAGTGAAGAAGTTACAAATGGTGAAAAAATGGAAATGTTCAATGACCCATCAGATGTTATTGGAACATATAGTAGTATTTGGACACAGGTTAAGGCGTCAAATAACTAGTAAGAGATATGGGCTCTAGCGTAAGTGCTAGAGCCTTTTTTTGTGGGTGCGTGGATATTGTGGATAAGTGGCATATCTAATTTTCCTATGCACTCACTTCGTTCGAATGCAAGATAAAATTAGATATGCCACTTATCCACACTTACTACTGGGAGAAAAAAGGCTCGTAGTGAATGCACTTAGGGGAGAGATATCTCATGGGACGAAGGGAGAGGAAAGATTACTAATGGAGATTGGGCAAGCACTTCGTTCGAATGCAAGATAAAATTATTAGGGGTGTATGTTTTAGGGGGGATAAAGGGAAGAATAGAAGATGTATAAATATTGTGGGGAATATAGATAGATAATTGGATGGAAATGGGATATACTATTGTTATTAAACATAATTTCATTATTTAATTTATGTATAATTTTATTTGTGAACTGAGTATATCAATATATATTAAGAATACGTAAGATGGAGGTGCGTTCTATGAGAAATAGAGATAGAGAGATTATGAGTGAGGAATTGTTAGATCAAAGCACGTTGGCAGCTTGTTTGGATGATGATTTATTAGAAGAAGAGGAAATTGCCACACAAGGGAAGATTTATATTCGTAAGAAAAAGAATCCTGGGGCATGGCCTTCATTAATTTTGGGGATTTTTGGCTCTATAGGTTGGATTGTGCCTGTGATTGGGCTTCCTATTACTGTAGTAGGTACTGTACTTGGTGCTATGGGGATGGGAAAAAAGAGAGAATATAGAGGCGTGTCTATTGCCGGATTTGTAGTGAATTTAGTCTTTTTAATGGCTGCTATTGCTAAGGGCATTGTAGATATCGTAATTTATTTCAAAAAGAAACATTAATTTATCTTAGCACCTAAAATTCGTAGTCCGCATATATTAATATTAAGGAGCGACTATTGAAGGAGGAGACAAGGTGTATAAGGAAGTTATTGTTATTAATAGTGATACACTTGGCCAGGGGGATAGTGAGGTTGGTAGAACTTTATTAGGAACATTTCTTAGAAAAGTTTTAGCAAGTTTAGATAAGCCTGATGCTATTATATTTTACAATTCTGGTGTAAAGCTTGTGACAAGAGAATCTCATTTTAGAGATATCTTAGAAGGCCTTGAAACAAGTGGTGTAGAACTTTTAGCTTGTGGCACTTGTGTTTATAGTGTATGTGGTAAACGTTCATTAGCAGTAGGACGTATCACTAATATGGAAGAGATTGCAGACATATTGTTAGATGCAAAAAAAGTTATTACTTTATAAAATAGCCTTTGCAAAGAGAGGATAGTCTAAATCAATATAGAAGCTCTAAAAAAGGAGGGTTCTTTTAAAGAACTCTCCTTTTTTATGTCTTAACATGTAATTTTTAAATGGTTTATATGCTTGTAAAACTCTTAGTAGTCGTCTCTGGCTTCAAGGATAGAAGCACTGAGTTCACGGATAACAGATAGTATTTGAGGTACATCGCTATCTTCAATGTAGTCAACTGAACCATTAATGTAGTATTGTGCAAAATCAGTTGATAAAGAACGCATTGAATTTTGAGATCTACTCCAGTTACTATATGGACTAGCTTTAGAAGTAATAATACGAAGTGGAATATTACCAATAGTGCCTTCGTCTAAAATGAGTTGAGCATTTTCTGGAACTTTAAGCTTTTCAGCAATAATATTGCGGTTCCATATTTTTTCTAAATTAATACCCCTACTAAGTAGTTTAACTTGGTCAGGAAGTTGTTTATTCATGCAAAGTAAATTACTTACATAGTCAGTATTTTGTATAAGTCTTAAGAGGCCTACGTTACGTGCCCCATTAATCATAAATGATTCAATAATCATGATGTTATTAAATTCAGCACCAAAACTAGGTGAAGCACCATCTATAAGTACAATACCGGCTACATCTTCAGGATAGAGCTGAGCATAGCGTAATGCTTCGAATGAGCCCATGCCATGGGCTACATAAATAAATGGTTTTGCAAGTTCAGATTCATCAATTAGAGTGTGAATTTCATTTACAATTGTATCAATATCGCGTGGGGCAGAAGTGAAATCACTCCAACCGTATCCAGGTTTATCATATACAGCAACACTAGTTTCATTAGCAAGTGTACTATGAAGCGCATAGGTATCGGCATAAGGCATGGTTTGCCCTATAGTAGAGGTAAATACAACAGGTAAATCTCCTGTACCAGTTGTGTAAAGATGCATATTGACATCATTTACAGTGATAAGTGAACCTACTCTTCCAAGCTTATCAGCATTATTATAGATACCTAATTTTTGATAAATAATTCCCAATAAACATAGCGAGGCTACAATAATGTAAACTAAACGTTGTCTAATTTTTTCATGTCTACGGCTATATCTTTTTACAACCATTTTTTTACGTCTTATCATGGCGTAATCTCCTATTTCTACTCCTTATAGGTTTATATTGTTCATTATACCACAATCGGCATATATGCCCAAAGGGTTAAATAAAAATTTTAACAAGATTAGAATAAAAAAATTGTGTAAAAAGCTTAACTCTAGCGCTATAGGGAAAAATAGTATAGTATGAATGTAAGAAATAAATATTAGGAGAGATATAAAGATGAAAATTTTGCATACTTCCGATTGGCATTTGGGAAGAAGTTTAGGAGGTTTTTCATTACTAGAAGACCAAAAATATATACTCGAACAGATTTTAGAGATCATAGAACGTGAAAAAGTAGATGTACTTATTATTGCTGGGGATATTTATGATAAAAGTATTCCAAGTGAAGGCGCAGTAGAGCTCTTTAATGACTTTTTAAGTAAGGTTGTATTAGAACATAAGATTTATACAATCGCTATAGCTGGTAATCATGATAGTGAGGAACGTATTGATTTTGGTAGTAAGCTTTTTGAAAGTCAAAATCTTTATATTGTAGGGAAAAGCCCTAAAGGTTATGAGAAACTACAAGTTACAGTGGGCGAAGAATGTATTGATGTATTTTTAGTACCTTATATAGAGCCATCTAAAGTAAGGGAGATTGCAGGGGATGAAACGATTAAAAGACATGACGATGCCATGGCTTATTTAGTAGGTGAAATGAAAAAAGAGCAAACAGGAAATCCTAGTATTGTGGTGGCCCATGCCTTTGTAACAGGAGGTGAAGTTTCTGATTCAGAAAGAAGACTAAGTGTAGTAGGAGGGGCTGAACTTGTAAGTGCAGAGCATTTTAAAGACTTTACTTATACAGCTTTAGGACACCTTCATAAAAGACAAGCTATGGGAAGAGACTATATCCGTTATAGTGGTTCATTACTGAAGTATTCTATTTCGGAAGCAAATCAGCCTAAAGGGTATGTGCTTTTAGATATTCATCAAAGTGGTGATATAGAGACCCACGAAAAAAGCTTTAAGGTACTTCGCGATGTACGTGTATTAAAAGGAAGTGTGGAGGAAATTATTGCACTTTCTGAGAAGGATGCACATAAGGAGGATTATGTATATGCCAAGTTAACTGGAAACTATGTACAAGATGTCACAGCGAGACTAAGACATATTTATCCACATATTTTAGGGAGCGAATGGACTCTGGAAGAAGGAAAAGGTAGTAGTGATACACAAGAGGATGCGCAGTCTAATACAGACTTCTTAAAGACTAAGGAGCGTACAATTACAGAAGTCTTTATGGAATTTTTAAATTTCATAGGTGAGACAGACTTTGAAGCAGATGAAATTGAAATGATAGAAGAAATTGTTAAAGAAATAGAGGAGGGTAAAGATGAGGCCTAAATTACTTAAGATGACTGCTTTTGGTCCTTATGGTGGTGAGCAAATTATAGACTTTACGCAGTTAGAAGATGCCAATATGTTTCTTATTTATGGACCTACAGGTGGTGGAAAGACAACGATTTTAGATGCCATATGTTATGCCCTTTATGGTGAAACCAATGGAGGAGAACGTAGCGGTGAAAATATGCGTAGTAAATTTGCAGAAGAAGGCGTTATTACAGAGGTAGAATTATTCTTTAAACTCCGTAATGAAGAATATCGCATTATAAGACGTCCTCAGTATGAACGTGCCCCTAAAAAAGGGAAAAGTGATAAACTGATTAAAGTGCCAGCAGAGGTAGAACTTTATAAAAAAGAAGATGGAGAATATAAGATTATTACCTCTAAATACAATGAAGCTGGTGAGCAGATTAATAAGCTGCTTCATTTTAATATTGGGCAATTTAGACAAGTCATTATGATTGCACAAAATAAGTTTAGAGAGCTACTTACTGTAAGTAGTAAGGAGAGACAACAGATTCTCCAAGATATTTTTGAAACAGGCATTTATCAAAATGTAGAAAAGGCATTAGACAGACTTTCAGCAAATGCTAAAGATGAATTACATGATCAAGAAGCCAATTATAAGGCGATTATGGATACTATAGCACCAAATGATCATGAAATGCTAAATACTTATATGCAGACAAAGGTTATTTATAATGCGCCAGAAGTATGTGAGATTTTAGAAACAATCTGCAAGACAAAGCATAATGAAAAGGAAAAGATAGAAGCTAAGCTTTTAGAGGTAGGCGAGGCTATTACTAAAGCACAGGAAGAACTTGCAAGGCTAACACAAATGGCCAATGATACAGCAGAAAAGCTTAAACTAGAAGAACACTTAGAGTTTTTAAAAGAACAAGAAGCAGGATTTAAAGCTTTAAAAACAAAAGTAGATTTAGCTGAAAAAGCAAAAGGTATTATACCTCTCGAAGAAGTCGTTATGAAACTTGCAGAGGAAGTTTTTGCTAAACAAAAAGATCAAGAAAAATATGAAGAAGAGCTAAAAGCGACAGAAGAACATTTAAAAGCGAAGGAAGAAGAACTAAAGCTTAACGAAAAATTAATAGATGAAGCGGCAGAACTTAGAAAAGACGTCAATGTTTTAGAAACTTATGTACCAAAGGTTTTAGAACTTAATGAAGCTTATAAACGAGAAAGTGACTTAAAGCAGCAGCTTGATAAATATGAGAGAGGGTATAAAAAACTAGAGGAAACAGTAGAAGCTGTTAAAACACAAATAAAGGATAAACAAGAAGAGGTTAAAGAAAAATCACAGCTACAGAAAAAGTCTACCGAACTGTATATGCTCCAGAGAGAAATGGAAGATGTATTAAAGCTTATGAAAGAAAGAGCAAGTAGAGAACATGAAGCTAAGCTGCTATTTAATAATTTACAGGGAATGTATAAAGAGATAGAGGCACAAGATAAGGTTTATAATGCGTGTGAGAGTGAATATAGAAATGCTTTTAGTATATGGTTTAATGGCCAAGCAGCAGAACTCGCACAAGCCTTAGATGAAAATAGTCCTTGCCCTGTATGTGGTTCCTTGCATCATCCTAAAAAAGCTGTTTTAACAGATAATCATGTAACTAAAGAGGAACTTGAAAAAATAGAAACAGCTAAAAAACAAGCTGAAGCAAGGCTCGCTAAGTTAAAGCAAGAAAGTGCTGCACAAGAAGCAAAATGCACAGAAGTAAAAAATCAAATAGATGGCTATAATGAAAAACTAAAAGAAAAAGGTAATATTACAGAGGAATCAAAACAAAAGTTAGATAACGATATTGAGATTTTAAAAAGTAAGCTCAGTAGACTAGAGGAGCTAGAGAAAAGTTTAGAAGAAGATAATAAGAAACTTAAAGAAGCTGAAGAACGCAAAGAAAATGGAAAGAATTTTATTGAAAAGGCAAAATTAGATTTAAATGAACAAAAAGCTGCTATAAAATCTGTTGAAAAAGATGTTCCAGAAGCATTACGTAATCAAGAAGCTCTAGAAAAGAAAATAGAAGTCTTAAAAAGAGAATATGAATTAAAGGAAAAGGTTTATAAAGAATTAGGACAAGAAGTAGAAGATTTACGTAATAAACAAGCTAAGAATACAGCTAGGTTAGAAGAAACTAAAAAACATTTAGAAGAACTTAAAAAGCAAGGTACTAAGCAAAAAGAAACTTTAAATGGAGCTATTTTAGCGGCTGGATTTGAGGATAAGGAAGCTTATAAGGCAAGTAAGCTAAGTGATCTAGAAATTGAAGATGGCAAAAAACAAGTAGAAACATATACTCATGATCAAGTTGTTTCTAAAGAAAAATACAAAGCACTTCAAGAGAAAACAAAGGAATTTAAACAAGAAGACTTGAAAAAAGCTAAAGAAACTAATGAAAAAGTACTTGCTGAAAATACTAGCCTTAATGTAGAAAAGACGAAATTAGAACAATATTTACAAACTCATGAAAGAATCATAGAAAACTTAAAAGAAATTTATGGTGCAACAACGGCTCTCTTAAAACGTCAACGTATTTTAGAGAAAATTAGTACAGTAGCAAAAGGTAAAAATCCTAAAGGACTTTCTTTTGAACGTTATATTCAAAGTAGTATTTTTGAAGAAGTATTAGTAAGTGCCAATAAAAAGCTTAAGCCAATGACATTGAATCGCTACGAGCTTTATCGTACAGATGATTTATCAAGAGCCAATGCGCAAGTAGGATTAGATATTGGCATTAAAGATTATTATAGTAATGAGACAAGACCTGTAAATACACTTTCAGGAGGAGAAAGTTTCATGGCAGCATTAGCATTAGCATTAGGTCTTTCAGAAGTCATTCAAAGACTGGCAGGGGCTACACCACTAGATACTTTATTTATTGATGAAGGCTTTGGAAGTTTAGATGAGGAAGCACTTGAAATGGCTATTAAGGTGTTATTAAATATTCAAGATACAGGAAGGCTTATAGGTATTATTTCTCACGTAAGAGAATTAAGAGAACAAATACCTGTAGGTTTAGAAGTAACAACGGGACCTACTGGTAGTAAAGCAGTTTTTAGACTTTAGTAAAAGTTGGTTGTTGCAAGGGAGGTGGAAAGTTTTGGGTATAAGAATGCCGGGTAAAAATACTATCATTATAAATGAAAATATTGTATATTATTAAATAGAATAAGGCGTAATACCTAAAACTTTACGCAAGGAGTTGAAAAAATGGACATAAATTTAATTACAGAAATTTTATCTCAAAAGATATTAAAAGAAAATATATTAATAAATGAACCAATGAAAAAATATACAACATTTAGAGTAGGTGGACCAGCAGATATTCTTGTAAAGCCTAACACAATTGAAGAAGTTCAATATGTTGTAGCAACATGCAAAGAAAATAAAGTACCATATTATATCATTGGTAATGGTAGTAATTTACTTGTGGATGACTTAGGATTCCGTGGTGTTATTATTCAAATCTATAAAAATTTATCAGATATAGTGGTTGAAGATGGCACAGTAAAAGCACAGGCAGGAGCACTCCTTTCAAAAATTGCTACAAAAGCAGCAGATGAAGAACTTACAGGATTTGAATTTGCTCATGGTATTCCAGGCACATTAGGCGGCGCAGTAACAATGAATGCAGGTGCATATGGCGGCGAAATCAAAGATGTGATTGTAAGTGCGAAGGTTATGGATCAAGATGGTAAGATTTATGAATTAAGCAAAGAAGCATTAGAACTTGGTTACCGTAAAAGTATCGTTCAAAAAGAAGGGCTCGTTGTATTAGAAGCAACATTAGACTTAGAAAAAGGTAATAAAGAAGAAATTTTAGCAGCTATTAAAGATTTTAATGGACGTCGAAGAGACAAACAACCACTTGATAAACCAAGTGCAGGAAGTACTTTTAAAAGACCAGTACCTAAAGAAGGAGAAGTTCAACTTTATGCTGGTAAACTTATTGAAGATAGTGGTCTTAGAGGCTTCCGTATAGGTGGGGCTGCTGTATCTGATAAACACTGTGGTTTTGTAGTCAATGAAGGCGGTGCAACATTTGAAGACCTTATGAAATTAATTAAACATGTACAAAATACAGTACAAAGCAAATTTGGTGTATACTTAGAGACGGAAGTAAAAATTATTAAGAATTAAAATGACAAGTACTAAGGAGGCTACTATGAACTTTATTATTGTAACTGGAATGTCAGGTGCTGGCAAAAGTAGCGCCATTAACTTTTTTGAAGATATGGGATATTATTGTGTGGATAACCTTCCACCAACCCTTATTAAAAGCTTCGCAGAACTTATTGCAGCGCAACAAGGTAAACTAGATAAAGTGGTATTAGGCATAGATATACGTGGTGGCAGTTTGTTTGCAGATTTATTCAGTAGCTTAAATGAACTAGTAGAATTAGGTCATACTTATGAGATTTTATTCTTTGATTGTAGCGATGCAGAACTGATTAAACGTTTTAAAGAAACAAGAAGACTACATCCATTAGCTAGAAGTGAAAGAATAGAAGAAGGTATTGAAAAAGAAAGAAAAATTTTAAGTGAGATTAAGGAAAAAGCGAATCATATCATTGATACATCATATATGTTACCTAAAGATACAAAAGAAGTACTCTTTAAAATTTATAGTGAGAAAAAAGATTTTAATAGCCTTATGGTGACAATTGTATCTTTCGGATTTAAATATGGTATACCAATTGATGCGGATTTGGTGTTTGATGTGCGTTTCGCGCCAAACCCATACTATAACCCAGAAATGCGTCCTTATACAGGCAATGATGCTATTGTGAGAGACTATGTATTAAGTTTTGATGTGACACAAAAGTTTTTAACTAAATTAGAAGATATGATTGACTTCTTAATTCCAAATTATAAACAAGAAGGTAAAAATCAAGTGGTTATTGCAATCGGTTGTACAGGTGGTAAACATCGTTCTGTAACAATTGCAAATGCCCTTTATGAATTTTTACAAAAACAGGGGCATACTGTACTTAGACAGCATAGAGATATAGAAAAGGATAGTAAAAGAGGAAAATAAACCATGAAAATAAGGCAGCAAGATTTAAAGGTTGTTGTAATAGGTGGCGGTACAGGATTATCAACCATGCTTAAAGGTATAAAGAAATATACTTCTCATATCACAGCAGTGGTGACCGTATCAGATAATGGTGGTGGCTCAGGAAAACTTAGACAAGAGATGGGAATGATTCCACCTGGGGATATTCGCAATTGCCTCGTAGCACTTGCGAATACAGAACCTATTATGGAGAAGTTATTACAACACCGCTTCAAAGAGGGTGGCTTATGCGGACAAAGCTTTGGAAATTTGTTTTTAGCGGCTCTTACAGAAATTACAGGTAGCTTTGAAGAGGCTGTAAAGGTGACAAGTAATGTTTTAGCCATTACAGGTAAAGTATTACCTGTAACATATGAAGATGTTCATTTAGAAGCTATTTTTGAAGATGGAGAAAAGGTGATAGGAGAAACGCAGATAGTAGACTATAGTAAAGAAAAACTTTTAGATATAAAAGAAATTTTTCTTGAGCCAAGAAATCCAAAGCCTGCAGAAGAAGTAATGACAGCAATTGAAGAAGCTGACCTTATTATATTTGGGCCAGGCAGTCTTTATACAAGTATTATTTCTAATTTATTAGTAGAGAAAGTTACTAAGCAAGTTGCAAAGTCTAAAGCTGATAAGATTTATGTAGCGAATGTAATGACACAACCAGGTGAAACAACTCACTTAAGTTTAGAAGATCATGTAATGATTTTAGAAAATTATGTGGGAAAAGGTATTATTAATGTTGTAATTGCCAATAATGCCTCTATACCTGAAAAATATTTGAAGCAATATAATGACGATGGAGCCAAGGTTTTAAAAGTAGACGAAGAGCATGAAGTCTGGACTCGTATTCAAAGAATAGATGCACCACTTGTATCCATTAATGAAAAGAAGGGGCTTGTCAGACATGACTCAATGAAATTAGCCCAATGTATATTTGAATCAGCACTCACTAAAATTACATAAGATGAGGTGAATAATATGTCTTTTTCCTCCAATGTAAAAAAAGAGCTCACATGTGTACCATTAGGTGCTAGACATTGTATGATTGCAGAGATTGCAGCAATGCTCATTATGGCGGGAGATATAAAATACGAAAGTCAGCAATTTTCAATTAAGTTTCAAACTGAAAATGCAGCCATTGCAAGAAAATACTTTACAATGGTAAAAAAAACTTTTAATATTAATACTGAGGTAGTTCTTAAGGAAAATAAAAAATTTCATAAAAAGCAAATATATGTACTAAAGCTTAACGATTCAGAAGCGGCGGAAAAAATATTGCGAGCAACAACATTACTGAAAGAAGAACAAGGAAAAACTATATTGAGAGATTATGTAGATTTGACCGTTATTCAGAGTATATGTTGTAAAAGAGCATACCTAAGAGGTGCTTTTTTAGGAGCAGGTTCAGTAAGTGATCCGGAAAAAGGATATCATTTAGAATTTGTAAATCCATCCATAAGGCATGCAGAATTTCTACAAGAGGTGATGACTCTTTTAGAGATGGAACCAAAGGTTGTACCACGTAAAAACAACTATGTTTTATACTTAAAAGAAGGTACACAAATTGTAGATTTATTAAACATTATGGGTGCACACATTGCTCTTATGGAGCTTGAAAATGTGCGCATAGTCAAAGAAGTGAGAAATAATGTGAATCGCATCGTAAACTGCGAGACCGCAAATCTCAAAAAAACTGTATCAGCGGCTGTAAGGCAGATGCAAGATATAGAATATGTGCAAAACACCATCGGCATTTCGGCATTACCTGAGAACTTACAGCAAGTAGCTACTTATAGACTGGAGTATCCAAGTAGTACATTGAAGGAATTAGGTGAATTACTTAATCCACCTGTAGGAAAGTCAGGGGTTAATCATAGACTCAAAAAAATAAGCGAAATCGCGGAACAATTAAGGGAAACCAGAGGAGGAAATGTAAAATGATTAAAGAAGTACTTAAATTAGAATTAAAAAATGGGTTAGAGGCTAGACCTGCCGCATTATTTGTTCAAATTGCAAGTAAATATGAAAGTCATATTGCAGTAATCGTTAATGAAAAACAAGTTAACGCAAAAAGTATTATGGGTATGATGTCACTTGGTGCAATCAAAGGTCAAGAAATCGAAATTAGAGCTGAAGGTGAAGATGAGAAAGAAGCTGTAGAAGCACTTATCAAATTCTTATCAGAACAAGAAGTAGAATAATTATAGTATGAATTTATTGAAAATAAATTTATTAAAATAGTTGCCAGATATTAGTAGTGTGCATACAATGCATTTGTAAAAATGTATGGATCATATTGCTATATCTGGCTTTTTAATTGTGAATTTATTAGTAAGTGGTATGGCGTAAAGTAATACATGGATATTTTAAATAAAAAAATGACATAATAACAAACGTGTAGAATTTTAAGAGACCTTTAAATAAGTAGATTAGCATAAGTTGTAGATTTTTGGTAAACATTTCTATATAATAAAATCAGCAATTGAGTTTATTATACAAGAGGAGGAGAGTACAAGACAATGCGAGCAGCACGAAAGAAAAGCCTAGTAAGTTTAATAGGTTTTATGATTGTTTGCTGTTTTTATACATTGGCTTATTCTAAGACCCCAGAGATAATCAAGGTAGGCTTAGAATCAGTTTATAAAAACGTAGCAAGTGTTAACTTATCTAGTGATTCTAATATGCAGATTGGATATTATGATGAAAATGGATTTGAATTAGAAGGTGTTTTAAATGCAAATCAAATAACAGTGCGTTTAAATAAAGAAAATTTATATGATTTAGGCGTAGTATTTGATAACTTTAATGAGGCAAAACAATATGCTATAAACCATGGAAATGGTGCAGTACCAGTTTATATTAAGTCCTCAACTTATGCTGTTTACACAACAAATGATGAAGGTGGTTTAAGTAGAGGTCAAAGTTTTAAAAGAAGTATTGCCATTTACAATAATTTAGGCGAATTACTTTTAGTGAGTAATGAAGATGAGAGACCTCTTGTAATGAGAGGTTATGATGCTGCCACTAATCTATCACTTACAACAGTGAAGAATAATAAGAAGTATCGTGGTGCCATTGGTATGGGTGGGACATCAGGGCTTACACCGTATAATATTGTGGATATAGAAGAATATTTATTTGGGGTAGTGCCGAAAGAAATGCCATCATCATGGCCTGAAGAAGCATTAAAAGCACAAGCTGTAGCAGCAAGATCTATAGCTATCTTTCAGTACAATCGCTTTATTAACAGTGGTTATAATGTAATTGATACAACGACAACACAGGTATATGGTGGATATCTAGCAGAAACAGCTGCTACCAATAAAGCCGTTAATGAGACAAAAGGACAAGTTATTCGTTATAATGGAAATGTAGCAGAAGCTGTATACTTTTCAACAAGTGGTGGTACTACAGAGGATGCCAAAAATGTATGGGGAAGTGATGTGGCTTATTTAAAATCAGTTAAAGATACTTATGAGACAGAGCCCTCACAAAAACCTTGGACACGTACAATTACTTTAAGTGAAATTAATAAATGCCTTGCAAATAATGGGGCCAATATTGGTAGTGCAAAAGGCGTACAAATTGTAAGTCGTACAAGTTCAGGACGCGTGCAAGAGCTGAACATATTAGGAACAAGTGGAACTTATACTGTAAAGGATGAAAAGATACGTAGTTTCTTTAGCAGTAGTGACGGTGGTTCATTAAAAAGCAGATTATTTAGCTTCTCAGGAGAGATAAATAATAATACAGTAGCTACGGGGCCAGTAACTAATGAAGTAACGGTTATTTCAGCAAATGGCAAAGGCACATTACCAAGCAAAAATTTAATGGTTATGACAGCTACTAATATGGGTATATTAGCTAATGAATTTACAGTACAATCAGCAACAAGACTCAGTAATTTAACAACAACTAGTATGCCAGTACAAGAAGTGGTAAGTAATAATCAAGAAACAGTTTGGGGTGATATTACAATTTATGGCCAAGGTTTTGGACATGGTGTAGGGATGTCACAAAGTGGTGCAAAAGGAATGGCACAAGCTGGATTTTCATATGACCAAATACTAAAATATTACTATACAGGTGTAAGTGTTAATTAATAAGTTTTAAAATAGTCATCTATGGGATGACTATTTTTTAATTCTAAAAACTTGACCTATGCCATAAATTGTAATAAAATATATAAAAAGGAAAAATTTGTCATAAAGGGGTATTTATGAATAAAAAATTACAAGAAATTGTTGAATGGGTACCATTTATTGGAAAAATGATAGATACAGATGCAGCTATTTGTGTTTGGAATAAAGAGGGGATAGTAGAAGCATTTTTTAAAGCAAAGGAAATGGAATTTGATTTTTCTGTGGGATATCAAATAAAAGACCCAAATGATGATATTTTTAAAGTATTAAGAACAGGTAAAGAAAGCTATAATAAAGTGCCTAAAGAAGCTTTTGGAGTAGCCTTTGAGGGGAAAATTATACCTGTTTTTGACGGGAGAGAAGTAGTAGGTGCTGTGACATATGTTGTTTCAACTGAAAAGATAGAAAAGATTATTGAAAGCACTGATAATTTAACAAGTTCAATTTCAGAAACAGAACAATCAATTGATACAATGAAACAAGGTATTGAGAACTTAGTAGAGAATATGGAGCAAGTTCAAAAGATTACTGATTTAGCAAGAGCGCAAGTAGAGGAGGCAACTAGCGTTGTATCACAAATTCAGCGTAATGCAAATTACTCAAGTATCCTTGCACTAAACGCTTCTATTGAATCAGCTAGAGCTGGACAAGCTGGAAGAGGATTCGCTGTAGTATCAGATGAAATGGGTAAATTCTCTAAGATGAGCGAAGAAGCAGCTAAGAAAATTAATGAAAACTTAAATGAGATTGTAAAATCTTTAAATGAAGTAAAAGAAAGTATTAATCAATCTACTCATATTGCTACTGAGCAATCAGAGGCGGCTATACAGTTAAATAATGCATTTAAGTCTGTAACAGAAACAGCTAACAAGGTATCAGATATTTGTAAAGAAACTAATTTAAAATAATAGGCATATAAAAATAGAAGTTAATGTATTATAGAAGTTAATACTTTAACTTCTATTTTTAGTTTAATTAAGTGGAAAATTCTAAAAATTATAGTATAATAATTAGATTGAAGGATACAAATAGAGATATAAAGCTTG